>FWWM01007981.1_pt1 | contig 15090 bp, 14 predicted proteins | sample 2228351 | NCBI WGS metagenome assembly FWWM01 (sample SAMEA103939774, study PRJEB20133) | metagenome | reverse complement strand
TTTGGCATTGCTCGGCCCGGCCATCGGCAACATCTTCTCCAACATCATGCGAGCTATTTAGAACATTGACATATTTCATTGCCAGTTTTGATAAACCCTGCCCAAACAGGGTTTATCATTTAATCAGACATGCCAGCTTTCAAAAGTATTAGGATTTTCGCTAACTGATGTTGTGCATATATTATATAATAGTTAAATAATCAGATGTTTTCTAATCTTTTTATTTTATTATGAGTCATCACTCTTTTGATCATCTCAAACGCGCCATTCCCAACCGCTTTTGATGATCTGAACACACAGAATCCAACTCAGGAGGAACTTTTATGGCTGCTAAGGGTAAAAAAGGTGGGCAAGTTATCATCCTCTTATCTCTGATCATGATTGTTGTGGTAGGCGCAGTTTATTTATGGCTGCAAACCCAACAACAACAGAGCGCACAACCCCTATCCACGGTAGAACCCGCTAAACCAATGATACAAATCGTCATCACAACTCAATTCATCGCCCGCGGTGAAGAGATCACTGAAGCCAAAGTCATGATGATTGACTATCCCGCCGAATCGTATGTCGAAGGCACCTTCATCCGCGATATTCAATCCGTAGTCGGCAGTCGCGCCAGGTATGATTTGCAGCCCAGTGTTCCACTCACAATGGCTGTATTAATTGAACCTGCCGGCGGTTCAGTTGCATCCTTTGATGTGCCAAAGGATTTCGTTGCCATGCCAATCCCGGCAACCCGGTTGACCTCCGTAGATAATTCCCTTGCTCCAGGTGATCACGTCATGGTGATCGGCTGCATGTTGCTGGTGGACATTGACCCCCAGTTCCTATCTAAACTACCCAACGAAGTGGGTGTAGTGGAGCGGCCCGGCGCTGCCGGTGGTGAACAAGCTGGTCCGGAACGGGCATCAGCGGGAATCATCCCTGCACCGGATGGAGCAGTTGAAGGGAGAGCCCAATTAGATGCAACCCTCAATTTGCCCCTTTACATAGTTCCCTCTGAACCCCAACGACCTCGTTTGGTTTGCCAGACGGTGATTCAGGATGCGGTCGTGCTGCGAACCGGACAGGAATCCCAGCCTCAAGTTCAACCAACTCCCATTCCGCAGGATCAACAAGGTGTTCAACAGGCGCCTGTCCAAGGATTGGGTGAGCCATTCCCCATCACCCTTGTTGTCAGTCCGCAGGATGCGGTTGCGTTGAATTACATGTTGCTAAGCGAGGTAACTCTCAACCTTGCTTTGCGCAATCCCACCGACACCAAACCCATCGTAACGGATGCCGTCACTCAGCAGTATCTCATGGATCAAAAGAATATCCCGCTTCCGGCCAAACTGCCTTACGCCATCGAGCCCCGCGTGGATCGGCTAAAGATGCCCGAACTCGGCCCCACCCCCATCCCAGTCCAATAGCAAAAATGTCCATACACCTTAAAGGTTCGATGAGGAACGGTTATGTTAGATGAGGAGTTAGTTCGAGTTATTATCGTTGACGACAATGAAGAGACTCGCGAGTCCATACAGCGTATGGTCATGCTGGGAGAGCAAATCGAAGTTGTGGGCTTCGCAGCCAACGGCGAAGAAGCCATACGCCTTGCGCAGCAACTTCAACCCGATGTGGCGATTATGGATATCAACATGCCCGACATGGATGGCATTACCGCCACCGAGAGAATCCGGAAAAAGGTTCCCTTTACGCGAGTAGTCATCCTCACCATCCAGAATGACCCGAACTACATGCGCCGGGCAATGATTGCTGGTGCCACCGACTTCTTGAGCAAACCGCCAAACACCACTGAACTGATTACTGCAATCTTGAGAGCCGGTCAAATGGCTGCCGAGGATCGAAAAAAAGCCGCTGCTGTCTTGCCAGTTTATGCAGATGGAGCGCAACCCGGCTCCTCCCCTGCACTGCAAAAAGGTAAAATGATCACCATTTACAGCCCAAAAGGAGGAGTCGGCTGCACAACCATTGCTACCAATCTGGCAATCGCCCTGAAAAAAGCGGATAATAAAGTGGTGCTTGTCGATGGGGATCTTCAATTCGGGGATGTCGCCATTTTCCTCAACGAGCACAGCCGTAATAGTCTACACGACCTTACCAAACGAGCCGAGGAGTTAGATCCAGAAATTGTTGAAGAAGTAGTTACCACCCATAAAGCATCCGGTATACACATTCTTTCCTGTCCTCCAAGCCCTGAACTTGCCGAAACGATTACTGCCGACCAGTTCAAACTCACATTGGAATTTCTTCGGCAAATTTACAACTATATCATTGTGGACACCGCGTCTTATATGACCGAAACGGTTCAAGCAGCATTAGAGGTTTCCGATTACATCTTGTTGGTCACAACCCAGGATATTCCAGCCTTACGAAGTTGTAGCGTGTTCCTCTCTATTGCCCATGAATCAAAAATCATTGACCGGACTCTATTTATTCTCAACCGTTTCGATAATCGCTTAAAATTAACTGCAGAAACCATCAGTGAAAGGCTTCACCACCCGGTCATTTGTTCGATCGTATTGGATGATCGAAACATTCCATACTCGGTAAACCGCGGAACACCTATCGTACTTGAAAACCCTAATCTGCTTGCCAGCCGTAATATTCATAACCTTGTTGATCAAATCCAAAAACGGATTCAACAAGATGAAACCACAACTCCCGAACGGGAAATGGTTGGGAGAAAGTAAAGGTAAATCAGGGGAGATTTAGCCATGTCCATCTTAAAACGGATTCAAGGTGATCAAACTCCACCCCAAGGGGGGGCAGGGAAAGTACCAGGCGCTCCGCCATCCACTCCCTCATCTATGCCAGCAAGGCGGGTTGGAGCCCCATCCATGCCCACAACCCAAGATACCTATCAGGATCTGAAAGTGCGTGTGCAAAATAAATTGCTCTCAAACCTGGATAGCAACATGGATGTTACCCGTACCGCAGAGGTACGCCGCACGATTCAGGAATTGTTCGAGCAAATTCTCACGGAAGAAAATATCGTCCTTTCTCGTCCTGAAAAAGCCCGTATGTACGAGCAAATCGCTGCAGAAATCCTCGGGTTTGGGCCTCTTCAGCCTTTACTGGACGATGACAGCATCACCGAAATAATGGTGAATGGAGCCAAAAACGTCTATGTCGAACGGCGCGGAAAAATACAGCGGGCGCCCATAACCTTCGAAAACAATGACCACGTCATGCGCATCATCGAACGAATCGTGGCGCCTCTGGGCAGACGCATTGATGAATCCTCGCCGTATGTGGATGCCCGTCTTCCGGATGGATCCCGTGTGAATGCGGTCATTCCTCCCATTTCCCTGGTTGGCCCGGTAATTACCATCCGAAAATTTGCTCGAAATCCAATCACCGTTGATCAACTCATTCAGTTTGGTTCAATTACCCCCGAAGCGATCCAGTTATTGGATGCCTGCGTCAAGGCACGCTTGAACATTGTCATTTCTGGAGGTACAGGTTCCGGAAAAACCACGCTTCTAAATGTGCTCTCCGGCTTCATCCCTGCCGATGAGCGCATCATCACCATTGAAAACGCGGCGGAACTTCAACTTCGTCAGGAACACGTTGTTACTCTCGAATCCCGTCCGCCCAATATTGAAGGACGCGGGGAAATTACCATTCGACAACTGGTGATTAACTCGTTGCGTATGCGTCCTGATCGCATCATCGTAGGCGAGATCCGCGACGAAGCCGCGCTGGATATGCTCCAAGCCATGAACACTGGCCATGATGGCTCTATGACCACGCTGCACTCGAACAGCCCTCGGGACACTCTTTCCCGTCTGGAAACGATGGTGATGATGGCTGGCATGGACTTGCCAAGCAGAGCGATCCGAGAACAGGTATCATCAGCCATTGACGTCATCGTCCATCAAGAACGCCTGAGAGACGGCACCCGTAAGGTGGTCAATATCTGCGAAGTGGCCGGAATGGAAGGTGATGTGATCACTATGACGGACATCTATCAATTTGAACAAGCCGGCTATGAGAATGGCAAGGTCATTGGACGTTTGCGCCCGACTGGACTACGGCCGAGATTTTTTGAGAAAATCGAAGCCGCAGGTATTCATCTTCCTCCCTCACTTTGGGGCATGGGAGAAGCACGCAGAAGGTAAGTTACCCTTTAGCCAGTTGGCTCATCAATATGCCAGAAAGCAGGTGAACCTATGATTTTCAGCCCAACTATGGTTTTGCTCGTCGGAGGTGGATTTGCCTTCCTGCTTTTGATTCTCGGCATCGTTGTTTCCATTACCAGCGAACGCAGCATGGTCGAAGAACGTTTGGGTCGCTACGTTGAAACCCAGCAGCAGGAAATTGTGAGTGAAAAGGGGCGTTCCTCCCCTTTGACGGATTGGTTGAATCGGCGCGTTGAACGTTCCACCTTAGGAGACAGAATTTCACAGGAACTGAGCCGGGCTGATTTGAAACTCAGGCCGGGGGAATTTATTGCCCTGATTATCATTTGTATAGTCGTTATGGCCGGAGTTGGTTATGTCATTGGTCAAAACAGCATCATCACAGCCGTTATTGGAGCAATAATCGGGGGCTTTCTGCCGCGCTTTTATGTCAGGAGGCAACAAAGCAAACGCTTGATTCGTTTCAACGAGCAACTTTCGGATATGCTCAACCTGATGGTCAATGGCTTGCGCGCCGGTTATTCCACCATGCAAGCCATGGAAGCTGTATCCAAAGAATTGCCCCCGCCCATCTCTGACGAATTCCATCGTGTGGTTCAGGAGCTCCAACTGGGTATTCCAATGGAGAAAGCGCTGGATAATCTCCTAAAGCGTATCCCCTCAGATGATCTTGATTTGGTGATCACTGCCATCAATGTTCAACGAGAGGTGGGAGGTAATTTAGCCGAAATTTTGGACACCATCTCCTTCACTATTCGCGAACGGGTACGCATCAAGGGCGAAATCAGGGTTCTCACAACTCAGGTCATGTATTCGGGCAAATTCCTCTCTTTGCTCCCGCTTATCCTGATAGGTGTCCTATATCTTCTCAATCGTGACTACATCATGACATTTTTCAAGCCGGAAAGCGTCCCTTGTGGTTACATTGCATTGGGAGTGGCTGCCATTCTCATCATTTCTGGCTATTTCACAATGACTAAACTCGCCGACATTGAGGTATAGGTAAAAGGAGGCTGATATGTGGATACTTTTCGTTGTCGGTGGTTTGGTAATCCTTGGGGCGGTTATCTTAACTGTCATCGGGCTTCGCAATCCTGAATTAGCCAACGAAAGAGCGCTTCAGGCGCGTTTGGAGGAATTCAGCCGCACGGGCGAACAGGTTGACCTGCGCAAGCTCGAACTCTCCCAGCCGTTTACCCAACGTGTGATTTACCCCATGGCGCGTAAAATGGGGGAACTGGCAATCCGTTTTACCCCCCAGAATGCCATCAACTCCATCAACCGCAAGCTGGAACTGGCAGGCAGCCCGGCCAACATTGACGCGACCATGATCCTTGCCCTTCAAGCGGTTTGTGCAGTCGTTTTTGGTGGGCTGGTTGTTCTGGTTTTCACCGTTGGAGCAACCAAATGGCCATTTGGCCGGGTAGTTTTATTTGCCACCTTATTTGGCGGATTGGGGTACATGTTTCCTCAATTATGGCTTTCAAGCAAGATTTCCCGCCGTCAAAAAGAAATCCGCAAAGCCATGCCCGATGCGCTCGACCTGCTGACCATTTGTGTAGAAGCGGGTTTGGGGTTTGATGCCGCCATGTCAAAAGTAAGCGAAAAATGGGAATCCCAGCTTTCCTTTGCCTTTGCTCGTACAATTCAGGAAATTCAACTGGGTAAGGTGCGTCGCGAAGCCCTGCGAGATATGGCAGAACGCATTGGCATCCCAGAAATGACCAGTTTTGTGGCTGCAGTCATTCAGTCGGAGCAATTAGGTGTCAGTCTGGCAAAAGTGTTGCGCATTCAATCCGATCAAATGCGGGTCAAACGCCGCCAACGCGCTGAGGAAGAAGCCCATAAAGCGCCACTGAAAATGCTCATTCCGATGGCGCTCCTGATTTTCCCCTCTTTGATGATCGTTCTTCTCACGCCTGCAGCCCTTCGACTGTTCCAGTCAGCCCTCGGCGGTATGTTTCAATAATCGCCGAAAAACATACCTCTGTCACCACCCTTGACCGTACAGGCTCAAAAACAGGCCTGGTAAACGATGCACACCTTAACCAAAGCCTCACCAATGTTTGCAATCCAGAATTATTTTTGGATTGCTATGGACTGGCTATACCCCCCTTCCTGCGCTGGGTGTGGCAAAAAAGGTGAACGGCTATGCGTTGCCTGCCATCAACAGATCATCCCCATTGATCATCAAAATTCCTGCCCTCATTGTGACTTGCCTGATATCGGTCATCTATGTCCGGATTGTCAGTCTCAAACCCCGGCTTTTGATCAATTGCGTTCCTACAGTGTTTATGAAGGCGTTCTCCGGCAAAGCATTCATCAGTTGAAATACGAAAATGATCTGCCACTGTCTGATACCCTATGCCGGTTGTTAATTTCTCTCTACACTCAACACAACTGGCAGGTGGATTTAATTTGTGCTGTACCACTCAGCCCCCAACGGCTCCGGCAAAGAGGATACAATCAATCTGCGTTGCTTGCTCAACTTCTTGCCTGGGCGGTTTCGGTTCCCTACCAAAGTAAAGCGATGTTTCGCATCCGCGAAACCCTCACTCAGGTTGGATTGAATGCCGAACAAAGGCGCGCAAATGTAAAAGGAGCCTTCAAAGCCGAACCAAACGTCGTTAGGAACAAATCGGTTTTAGTGGTAGATGACATTGCTACCACCAGCGCTACCCTATCTGCCTGTGCAGAGGCATTAAAAAACGCTGGCGCCAGGCAAGTGTATGCCCTTACATTAGCACGCACCGTTCACATCAATTCAAGTTAAGTTATACTAAGAAAAAGTCTGGTAAGCCTACTCACCTTACCCCAATCTTACCCTCAGGAGGAAGGAATGACACCCCAAATTGAAGTTTTTACACGTAATCTGGAATTGACCGATCGTCTTCAGGAGTATGTTACTAAAAAAGTCTCCAAGCTAAACAAATTGATCAATGATGTTGAAGATACCCGCGTAGATCTTTCCTATGTAAAGTCTGCAAGAAGTGCCTCAGATCGGCAGGTTGCCCAAATCACTATTCGAGGTAAGGGATTTATTTTACGGGCAGAAGAACGGGCCGATGACCTCTTTGCGGCGATTGACGAAGCCGTGGACAAAATGCAGCGTCAGATTTCACGCTTCAAAGGCAAGCGTCAACGAGGACGCGGTGATGGCACACCCGCCTCTGAAGTTGCTCCCGAACCGGTCTTTGAAGAAACACCCGCAGATGTTGAAGAAATGCCGATTATCGCCCGCCGTAAGACATTTTCACTGGTGCCGATGGACGAAATGGAAGCCATTGAGCAAATGAAATTGCTTGGACACGAAGATTTCTTTGTTTTCTACAATGCGAATACCAATGCCATAAATGTTCTCTACACGCGGCGCGATGGAACTTACGGTTTGATCGAACCAAAACTTGGTTAGTATGTGCCCAAAACCACCCAACACACCCCTGCTAGGGGGTGTGTTTTTTTACTTGTCACTCATGCCGCTGTGCGCTATAATCTAGCCGTTCTTAATCTAATCTGAAAACAGGGAAAGATTTTATGATTGACGTCAACGATCTTCGCAAAGGGGTAACTTTCGAACTGGATGGAAATCTCTACAAAGTTCTTGAGTACAGCCACCATAAACCCGGACGTGGGAATGCTACAATTCGAATCAAGGCCCGCAATTTACGCACCGGCGCTACCTTAGAAAAAACATTTACCTCGGGTGACCGGGTTCCCGAAGCACGCCTAGAATACCACAACGCTCAATACCTCTATAACGATGGCGAAATCTACTACTTCATGGACATGGAAACCTTTGAACAGTACCCCATCCGTGCCGAGATCCTCGGAGATGCGGCGGTTTACCTCAAAGAAGAAATGCCGGTCAAATTGACCTTCTACGGGAGTGAAGCCCTCGATGTTGAACTTCCTACTACAGTTGATTTGAAGGTAACCTATGCAGAAATTGCTGTACGCGGTGACACCGCAACCGGTGTGACCAAATCTGTCACTGTTGAAACGGGGATTCAGGTGCAGGTACCCAATTTCGTCGAAGAAGGTGATATCATCCGGGTAGATACACGTACAGGTACATACGTCACCCGCGTTCAATGACAAGGCAATTTCCTAAATGAAGACCCCAGCAGGTTTTGAGTGTAGTTATTTTTACGGGGACTACTATCGGGGACGAAAGCGGGAGGAGTGCCGCCTGATTGGCAACGCACCTCCTCCCCATCATTGGACCGCCGAATTATGTAAAACCTGCCCGGTACCGGGCATCCAGAGAGCCAATGCCTGTCCTCACATGGTGCTGGACGCCAAAGTTAGTCGCGGACTTTTCGGCTTAAGACGTAAAGTTGTTGTCGGAGCATATTGCAATAAGACTTACCAAGTCGTATCTGAACCTCATGTGGGTTGCGGTCAATGCCATCCGTTTCCCCCGCCCTTCATCGAAGAAAAATCTCCATGAGTCTGACTGTTCTGTTCGATTTAGATGACACCCTATTGGAAAACGACATTCAGCCGTTCATCCAACGTTATTTTGCCATGCTGGCCAATGCAATGGCTGATGTTGTTGAACCTGCTCAATTTCAGCGAGCGATGCAGCAGGCAGTATATGCCATGATGAACAAACAGATGCCGGGTGGAACGTTAGAAGATACGTTTGATCAGGTCTTCTACCCCGCATTGGGAGCAACCAAACAATCTCTCAAGGAACGCATTGACGAATTCTATCGGACAAAATTCCCCCTGCTCAAAGAATTAACCCGACCGCGAGAATTAGCCGTAAAATTGGTTGAAAGTGCCTTTGAACGAGGATGGCAGGTAGTCGTAGCAACCAACCCGCTCTTCCCCCGCACCGCTATCGAACAACGGTTGGAATGGGCAGGATTGCCCGTTGACCGATTTCCTTTCACACTAGTGACCACTTACGAAAATTCACACTTCTGCAAACCCAATCCCGCCTATTTTGCCGAAATTCTCGCTGTCCTACGCTGGCCTCAGAATCCGGCAGTGATGGTCGGCAATAGTCTGGAAGATGACATTTTGCCCGCTGAAAGACTGGGTTTACCCACGTTTTACCTGTGTGAAAATAGTCGCCCAAAGAAAACAGGCAAACGAAACCCGCTCAGTAAAAGCGGAAATTTGATTGAAGTTCTGGTCTGGCTTGAAACAATTGCCCAAAGCCAAAATATACCGTCTTACGATAGCATTCCCGCTATCCTCGCAACTTTGCAATCCACCCCTGCGGCTTTAGAAACCTTTTCCTGCACCTTTCCTGACCACCTGTGGAATCAAAGGCCAGAACCCAAAGAGTGGTGCTTTACAGAAATACTCTGTCATCTACGAGATGTGGATCGCGAAGTAAATCTGGAACGCATCCAAACCGTTCTGACGAAAAATCAACCTTTCCTGCCGGCGGCCATGACCGATGGATGGGTCGAACAGCGAAACTGCATTTCGGAAAATGGAAGGAGCGCTTTAAGGGGATTTATATCGGCGCGCAGCGAGATCATAACCCGCCTGCTCAGCCTGACGGAAAAAGACTGGCAAAGACCGGCTCGTCATGCGATTTTTGGGCCGACCACACTGAAGGAATTGGTTGGCTTTGTCGCTACCCACGACCGCATTCACATCAATCAGGCTTGGCAGACATTACAAGCCGTTAAATAAAAGCCGTTATTTTCGCTCTTCTTCTCCGGCGCTGGTTGTCTGTCCCTCCAACGTCTTTCCGGTGAGCTCAACCCGGAAGACATCCAATATTCTACGAACGATTTCATAAACCACATTTTGTTTGAAACCGCTCACCCACGCAAACACATAAATAACCAGTGCCGATCGAATGGTTACATTTTCTTCCGTTCCTGCTGTGAGGGAAAAGAAACCTGCCTGAAAAACCAGAAAAACGAACGCGCCTAAGGCAATTCCCAACAATGGATTGGTAATATACCATAGAGCATACTGAGGATCAAAATCCTGCTCGGCCGCAATATGTTTCCATAAGGCATAAAGTGCCCCAACGACACCCCCGAAACCGCCCCACAACAACGTGTTTATAAACTGCACCAGATTTACCGATGCAAATGGACTTGCCTGATTGATCAGCGAAGCCTGCGGTTCGATATTGGTTGCAATAAAAACCGCAATTAACCCCGTGAAAACGGAAAGTTCATAAACAAATAATCTTAATCCAACAGTCCGAGAAGCCTCCTTAACCCTTTGAATAAAATCCAAACGATGTTCAACTTCAACAATTAACCGTTCGGCTTCTTCAAAGTTTTCTTTGGCTTCAAACAACAACTGGCGGGAGCGCTCAATCTGGTCAAACAATTGAATGGCCAACTCGATTTTGTTGACCTCCACTTTTATTCTTTCCAACGCCTGACTGGCGCGTTCATGCAGGTATTGGATTCGCTCAGGAGTTATGAAATCATCGGTTGCCGCAGGATGGCTCTCCTCCCCACTCTCCATGACAGGGTAGACAGCCCGCATCGGCCGATCAGATGGGATGATGTGTTCTTCTTCGTTATCACTCTCCTCGATCCGTTCGTCAAAGGGTTTATCAGCAGAAAAATCCGGCTGCTCGGTCATCTTTCACCTCCGCAATCAACAAAACTAAGAATTACTTTCAGTATAGACAGGGATCATCATTCCGTCAACATAAGAGTTGTATAAAATCTGATCTAATCCTTATTCATGGACTAGCAGGCGCATGGATAGATTGGTATAATTCTTACCAACGACAAAGGCAATTAGCCCTGATGGGTTTCATTAATTCTGGAGGTTTATGTGAGTTCTCGCAACCAATCCTATGTTGTCTACCTGCTGTTGTTTGTAGCCATCATCGCTATGGTGATGTATAGCTTCAGCCAGCGGAGCAGCACCTCCGAAGTTTCGATCAACCAGCTGGCAGAAGATATCAAAAACCAGCGGGTTACCAAAATTGAAGAGGATGACAACCGCCTTAAAATCACCTATAAAGATCTGAGTGAAGCGCTCTCCACCAAGGAACCGTCGGCAACTTTGATTGAGCAACTGCTGAATTTAGGGGTAACTCCGGAGCAACTTCACCCCGATCGAATCAAAATCATTATTAAACCCCCCAGCGCTTGGGTGGGCGTGCTGACCGCACTTGGGTATATCTTACCATTCCTGATTCTGATCGGTGCCTTCTTTTTTATCTTCCGGCAAGCTCAAGGCAGTAACAATGCTGCCATGTCCTTCGGTAAATCTCGCGCCCGCATGTTTACCGGTGATCATCCAACCGTTACTTTCGCAGACGTTGCCGGCGTGGAAGAAGCCAAAGAAGAACTTAAAGAGGTTGTCGAATTTCTGCGTGAGCCTCAAAAGTTCATTCAGCTAGGCGCCCGCATCCCGAAAGGTGTGCTTTTAGTAGGACCGCCCGGTACTGGGAAGACTCTGTTGGCAAAAGCGGTTTCAGGCGAGGCTGGCGTTCCTTTCTTCTCGATTTCCGGCTCTGAATTTGTGGAAATGTTCGTCGGTGTCGGCGCCAGTCGGGTGCGTGACTTGTTCGATCAGGCCAAGCGTCACTCCCCATGCATTGTATTCGTAGATGAAATTGACGCTGTTGGACGCCAGCGCGGGGCCGGTCTGGGTGGCAGTCACGATGAGCGGGAACAAACTCTCAACCAGATGCTGGTTGAAATGGATGGTTTCGACACGGATACCAACATTATTATCATGGCAGCAACCAACCGTCCGGATATTCTTGACCCAGCATTGCTGCGCCCCGGCCGTTTTGACCGGCGGGTAGTGCTGGATCGCCCGGATGTGCGTGGACGGGAAGCCATCCTCAAGGTACATGTGAAAGGCAAACCACTCGAGCCAAACGTGGATCTAAGCGTCTTGGCACGGGCAACACCCGGTTTTGTTGGCGCGGATTTGGAAAACTTAGTCAACGAAGCCGCCATCCTTGCCGCCCGCCGCAACAAAAAGAGTATTTCTCAGGCTGAGTTTGAGGAAGCCATTGAGCGCGTTATCGCCGGTCCGGAACGCAAGAGTCGCCTGATCAGCGATGAAGAAAAACGGATCATTGCTTATCACGAAGCGGGACACGCCGTTGTCATGAATGCCCTGCCGGATCATGATCCTGTACAAAAAGTGACCATTATTGCCCGTGGTATGGCTGGCGGCTATACAATTGCCCTGCCAACTGAAGATCGAACCATCATCCCGCGCAAGAAATTGATCGCCCAGATGGTCGGTTTGCTGGGTGGGCGGGCTGCCGAAGAAATTGTCTTCGATGACATCACCTCTGGCGCCGGCAACGACATTGAACGGGTTACTCAAATCGCTCGCACGATGGTCACCCGTCTCGGCATGAGCCGTGAAATGGGGCCGATGGTTTATGGGCAGAAAGAAGAATTGATCTTCTTAGGACGCGAGATCTCGGAACAGCGCGATTACTCTGAAGCCGTAGCAGAGCAGATTGATGCTGAAGTCCGCCGTCTGGTCAACGAAGCCTATCAGCAAGCCCGCCAAATTCTGATCGAATACCGTGATAAACTGGACGCAGTTGCCCAGCGCTTGCTGGAAGTGGAAACCATTTCCCGCGAGGAGTTTGAGCGCATCTTTCCGCCACCGGTGCCCAAACGGAGTGGCGTCCCGGCAATGGCAGCCAATAATTGAATCGTCCTAACCGGCTTCTAGCCACCCGCGAATCAACGCTGAAATTTCGCGGGTGGTTTTATCATTCATCATGAACCAGTGAATTTGAGGATCATTTTCCTTGAACCAGTTTGCCTGACGACGGACAAATTGTCGGGTATTTTTCCTGATTAAAGCAACCGCTTCATCCAAGGTTATCTTTCCCTGAAGGTATGCCGCTATCTCGCGATACCCAATGGTTGAAAATACGGGTGAGTTCGCTTCCAAATTATGCTCCAGAAGAGTTTTGACTTCCTCCACCAAGCCCGATTTCAGCATCCGTTCAATCCGCTGGTCAATCCGTTCATACAGCTCTTGGCGGGGTCTCGTCAAACCAATTTTCAACACTTTATAAGGGGATTCCCCTTTTTGGCGCTGTTCCGAAAACCGCTTCCCGGTTTTCAGGATGACTTCTAAAGCGCGTATCGTGCGGCGAAGGTTGCGTGGATCTATAGTTTTAGCAGCCTGCCGGTCTATTATCGTCAGTTTGTGATGAATGGCATCCTCCCCGATAATTTTTGCCCATCGCTCCAAAACATCCCTCAATCTCGTGTCCGGCTGCTGGGCAGGCACGGACCAATTCTCAATCAGGGCGGTTATATACTGACCAGTTCCGCCAACCAGAAATGGCAATTTGTTTCGAGCGTGAATTTCGGCGATAACCTGCCTGGCTGCATTCTTAAAAATCCCCAAACCCCATACCTCATTTGCATCTGCGACATCAATTAGATGATGCGGTACTTGTTGCCGTTCTTTCAAGGAAGGCTTTGCCGTGCCAATATCCATACCCCGGTAGAAGAGCCGTGAATCAGCCGATACGATTTCTCCGTCAAATTGTTGGGCTAATTCTATGGCGGTTTCGGTTTTTCCTACTGCAGTCGGCCCCAGCAGAACGACCAAACGGTTGGAGTATTCAATTGGCGACATTTTCAAACCACTCAATTTCTGGTTTTGTTTGCCCCAATTTCCCACGAATAGCAATCAAGTCTATCCGCCAGTCACCACTGAAATGGGGATGTTGTTGGATGAAATACAAAGCAGCGCTGACCAAATGCTCGACTTTTTTCGTATGGACGGCTTCCTCCGGATTCCCGAATTCATCTGTGCTGCGCGTCTTGACCTCAAAGAAGACCATCGTCTGTCCTTGCTGAGCGATCAGGTCAATTTCTCCATAAGGGGTACGCACATTCTGGCCAATCAATGTGTAGCCCGCAGCGCTGATGCGCTCGGCAGCAACAGCCTCCCCCCACGCTCCCAATTGTTGACGATATGTTTTCACACAAACCTCAGCGATTGCCCATTCTCTTTTCCAGTCACAAAGTTCTCAGCATCATAACCGCTTTTGACAGATGCTAGTTTTATGCTAAACTTTGAGAAAGGTTTTTTCACTCCTTCTATATTTTAACCAAAAAAACAGACCTATGCCTGCTGCTGAGATCATCGCCATTGGTACAGAGTTGGTGTTGGGCGAATCAATTGACACCAACACGGCTTACATTGCTCGCACGCTGCGAGATTATGGGGTAGATATCTATCGCACTATGATTGTGGGGGACAATGCCAGCCGAATCGCCGATGCCATTTGCGAGTCTCTATCTCGCGCACAAATCATAATCACCACCGGAGGTCTAGGCCCTACCGTAGATGACCCAACCCGCGAAGCAGTTGCGCTGGCAACTCAAAGCGAATTGATCTTTCATCCTGAATTATGGGATCAAATTCAGGAGCGCTTTCGCCGTTATAACCGTCAACCGACCGAAAATAACCGGCGGCAGGCTTTTCTGCCCAATGGCGCAGTGGCTATCCATAATCCGGTTGGAACTGCCCCGGCATTTTACTACCCACTCAATGACAAAGTGATCGTATGCCTGCCGGGGGTCCCGAGCGAGATGGAAACAATCCTTTTGCAATCGGTGATTCCTTTGCTTCGTTCAAAATTTGATTTACGAGAAGTAATCCGTGCTTACGTATTACACGCCGCCGGCATTGGTGAATCTCAGGTGGATGAATGGCTTGCCGATTTAGAAAAGCAATCCAATCCAACCGTTGGCTTACTGGCACATCCCGGTCAGGTTGACATCCGTATCACTGCCAAAGCCACTTCCATCGAGGAAGCCGAGCAGATGATTCAGCAAATCGTCAGCCAGATCTACAAGCGAATGGGGTTCGCCATATTTGGGGTCAATCAACAGAAATTGGAACAGGTTGTGGCAGAAAAACTGCGTGAATTGAATTGGGAGGTCTTCATGGTTACGGCCGGTTTTCCGGAAGATATTAGGAAAAAGGTCGAAACCAT
>FWWM01011536.1_pt1 | contig 15091 bp, 11 predicted proteins | sample 2228351 | NCBI WGS metagenome assembly FWWM01 (sample SAMEA103939774, study PRJEB20133) | metagenome | reverse complement strand
GGCGCGGCGCCGCCGCGCCTCTACGCCCAAACCCTCCAGCGCGCGGGCTATGTTCACCTCAGACGGCTTAACCCGCCGTCAGTCGCAACCCACACCGTCCCATCCGGCGCGACAAGCAACGCATTCACCGTATTTGCCGCCAGACCATCTTCGGTGGTGAACCTCTGTAAGGTCCCATTCGGATCGAGGCGAATCAACCCGTCCTGTCCCGTGCCAATCCAGATCGTTCCATCAGGCGAGGCGGCAAGGCACAGGATGTCGCTGGGTATCTCCCCGTCTGGCGCGATGAGCGTTTGCCAGGTTCCATCGGCGGATCGGCGGGTCAGGCTGCCGCCGGTGGCAATGTCGGCTGAGGCGACGAGCAGCGATCCGTCTGCCAACGCCAGGATGTGTCGCACCGTGCCGCTCGGCAGCCCTTCGGCTTCGCCAAACCTTTGCCACTGACCATCCATTGTCAAACGGCTAAGCCCGCCGTTCGTGCCAAACCACATCGAACCATCGGGCGCAGCGGCGATAGCGTGCACCGTGTTCCCGGCCAATCCATTGGCCTGCGTGAAGCTACGCCAGTTTCCATCCGCGTCGCGCTGAAAGACCCCTTCGAGATACGTGCCTACCCACAGCGCGCCATCCGCCCCCGGCGCCAGCGCCACGACGCGAACGGTCGTGGGCCAGTCTGGCGAGTCGGGGAGCTGGATCTGCTCCGGCAGAGCGGGCATTACACGCAGCACACCCTGCCCGGTGCCAACCCAGAGGTCGCCGAAGCGGTCGTGCGCCAGGGCGGTAATCTCCGACGGCAACCCATCGGAGAGGAACGCCTGCCACTGTCCATCCACAGTAAAACGACTGAGGCCCTGCGACGTTCCCACCCAGAGCGCGCCGTTCGGGGCCAGTGCCAGGGCAGTGATGGAATTGTATTGATCAACCGGTCCATCGCTATCTTGCAAGGTCTGCCAGGCGCCGTCCGGCAAGCGCCGGCTGATGCCCTGGTCCGTGCCGAACCAGAGTGAGCCGTCGGCGTCGAGGGCTACAGCCTGAACATTTGAGGAAATCAGGCCCTCGCTGCGCCCTGGCGCAGAGCTGATCGTCTCGTACCGCCCATCAGGGTAAAGCTGCACAGCGCCGGATTCTGTCGCCGCCCAGATGATACCGTTCGCTGCCACGGCGAGATCGCGGAACAGCGACGCGCTCATAGCGTCCTGTTCTGCTTGCTCTATCACCAGCAGCGTTTCCAGGCGACGGTTCGGGTTCAGCCGGTACACGCCGGAACCGATGCCAGAAGCGGTGCGAAACGTGTTCACAGCCATTAGCACGGCGCCGTCAGGAGCGAAGGCAAAAGCGGCCACCCGTCCATCGCCCAGGTCTTCGTTGGTCAGAAAGCGCTGGCGCCCATCGGCGGTAAAGACGCGGACACCGGCAGGCGTGCTGAGCCAGACAGCGCCGTCAGGCGCTTCGGCAAGGGTCACAACATCGGCGAAGCGCGGTTGCATGAGCGAGTCCGGAAATGAGCCTGTCGGGCTTAAGAAGCGAACGGTACGGACCTGACCATCGCGTCCCAGGCGTGTGGCGCCTCGCGGCGTGCCAAACCAGACCGCGCCATCGGAGGCGCCCAGGACAGCGTACACAAAGGCGTCGGCCAGGCCATCGGCAACCGTAAAGCGGCGCAGCGAGCCATCGAGGCGCACCTGCGCCGCGCCGCGATCGGTTCCCAGCCACAGGGCGCCCTCGGCATCAACGGCCAGCGCGGTGACAGTATTGCCGGGCAACCCATCATCGGTCGTCAGCTTGAGCACCTCTGCCGTGTTCGCGTCCCAGCGGGCCAGGCCACCACTGGTAGCCGCCCAGACCGTCTCGCCATCAACCAGCACATCATTGATGCGATTAGCCGAGGTGAAGGTTGTCCAGCGCGGATGCACACCGTGCGCAGCCAGCTTCTCAACCGCCATGCGGCGCGCCCCGGCAGTCAGGGCCAGGGCCGCCGCGCGGTCAGCCAGGTGCTGCTGAAGGCGCGGCGCAGGAAGCGGTCGCCAGTCCAGGAGTAACGGCAAGGGGGCGCGCAGATAGACTCCCAGCGCCACGATCAGCAGCACGAGTAGCGCTCCGGCGGCGATCCAGATCCAGCGTTGTCGTAGCAGGATCATCGTTGTTGCTTTCTCGTCGTTGGAGCGAGGAAGTAGGCCGATCACTGATGCGAACGTATGGGAAAACCGGGCTTCCCCGCGCCCCTGCCTGCTGGGAGGGTTTGGGAGAGCGTAGCCTTCCCAAACAACACCTGTGTTCGTCTTGAAAACCTATCCACCGGTAAGTTCGCCTGCGCTCACCTGGCGGGGGCGCCACGTAGCCATTTATCTTTCCACATACACTACTCGATAGATGTTCCCGTTCCGATCATCCGACACGTACAGATCTCCGGCGGCGCCGACGGTCACCCCTGCCGGGCGCCCCCAGGCTCCGCCGCACTGCTGGCCCGGGCCGTCGCGGAAACCGGTGAGGAACGGCTCGCCACGCACCGGGCGCCCGTTCTCGACAATGATCTGCTGAACCCGGCAATCGCGTGGCACCGACGAGTTCCACGAACCGTGGTAGGCAACAAAGAGGTTGCCGCGGTAGGCGGGAGGAAAATGGGTAGCCCGGTACTGCGCCACACCCAGCGGCGCGTAGTGGGCCAGGTCGGTGAAGCGCGCCGGAACGACCTGATCGCAGCTCGAGATGCGCGCATCGAAGGGCACGCGGGTGTCGCGCACCTCACGGGCGCCATCGGGCACGGCCCCCACCTGCTCAGTATAGCAGTAAGGCCAGCCGTAGTGCTGGCCTGGCTCGACATCAATGACAATCTCTTCCGGCGGCAGATCATCGCCGAGACCATCGCTACCGTTGTGGGTGGCCCAGAGCCGTCCATCGGGAGTAAAGACGAAATCAACGCTGTTGCGCAGGCCCTCGGCCCATACCGCCCGGCGGCGCTCGTCGGGATCGCCGGCGAAGGGGTTATCGGCAGGAATGCCGCCATCGAGGGTGTAGCGCAGGATGGCGGCTCGCCGCGGGTCACCCTCACTGCATCCACCAACTGGAATATTGCACCTCGAACCTACCGCCACGTAGAGCCGGTCGTCCGGACCGATGTGGACGGTTCGCGACGTATGGCCACCGTCGGCGGGCAGGCCGCTCACGATCAGCGTCTGCTCGCCGGGATCGGCGGCGTCACCATCACCATTCGCGTCACGCAGACGCACCACCCGGTCGTTCATAGCGGCGTAGAGATCTGCGCCGCGCCACGCCAGACTATGCACGCCATTCAGACCAGCGGCCACCACTTCAACGCCATCGGCCAGACCATCGTTGTTACGGTCGGGCAGGCGCACCACGCGCCCGGCGCCTCGTTCGGCGACGTAGAGACGCCCGTCGGGGCCGACAGCCATCAGGCGCGGCCCCTGCAATCCCGTGGCGAAGAAGCGCACGGCAAAGCCGGCTGGCGCCTGCAAGCGAGCGCTGGCGGCATCGGGAGGCGGCACGGGCAACGGCGCATCCGGCGCCGGCGTGACGCTCGGAGTAGGCGACGGCGCCGCGGGGAGCGTGGGCGACGGCGCCACCGGAAGAGTGGGCGACGGCGCCACCGGAAGAGTGGGCGACGGCGCCGCCGGAAGAGTGGGCGACGGCGCCGCCGGCTGTGTCGGCGATGGCGCCGGGTAAGGGGTAGCCGAGACGAGGAAGGGCAAGAACAATCGGAAAGCCCCCGACTGGGCGAGCATCAGCGCAACCCCGCTACACACGAATGCCAGTACGCCGAGAGTGACCATCAAACGTCGAGACATACGCAGAACTCCGCAGGATTGATGGTGTCAGTGCGCCATTCGCGGTGTGCACAAAACCAGAATGAAAATCAGGTTAATCTCGGGAGGGCTACACCCCTTCAAAGAGTTTCATCTGTTCTGTGAGGGGCTTCCTGATGCGGCAAAACGCCTGAGGGACGCCGTCGGGGATATGGGGAAACCGGGTTTCCCCAACCCCCTCCCTGCGGGGAGGCGCCCGGTTCCCTCCCCCAGCGGGGGAGGGCCAGGGAAGGGGCGGCCCTCCCAGAGACGCCCCATGGTCATCGCGGCGTTGTGCGCCATGCGCATGACCGTCTGAGGTGAAAATAGGGGAAACCGGGTTTCTCCACCTGCGGTTCGACAAGCTCACCACAGGCAGTGAGCCGGTCGAACCGCAGGCGGTGCGCCGGTCGAACCGCACCCCTACCCGGCGGCTTTCAGGTGTAGCGTTTCTGGCGGATGGCGTCCTGATGCGCTGCTGGTCCTCACCCCCCTACCCCCCTTCGGCTCCGCTCAGGCTTCGTCCTGAGGCTCAGCCCGAAGGGGCAGGCCTCTCCCTGAGCGGGAGAAGGGGGTAGGTGGCCGGCGCTGCGATGCGCCAGTTCCGCTGACGTACTGCAACGCCAGATTCTGACTCCCTCCCCTGGCAGGGGAGGGGATAGGGGGGTGGGGTGTGCAAGACCCGGGGGTTGCGCCCCCAAAACCTCTACACTTAAGAGTCGCCCAGGGGAGAGTCTGGGAGGGCTGCGCCCTCCCAGGCATCGTTATGTTCATACCGGCATTGTGCGGCGCATCTGGTCAGCGTCTTACCGTCCCAGGCGGCTCTTCAACTCCTGGGTCAACAGGGGCAGCACCTCGTTGACATCGCCGACCAGGCCGAAGGTGGCGACGCGGAAGATCGGCGCCTCGGGGTCTTTGTTGATCGCCACGATGTTGCGGCTGGTGCGCATACCTGCCAGGTGTTGAATGGCCCCGGAGACGCCGCAGGCAACGTAGAGCTTGGGCGAGACGGTCTTGCCCGTCTGGCCGACCTGATGCTCGTAGGGCACCCAGCCGGCGTCCACAATCGCGCGCGAGGCGCCGTAGGCGCCGCCAAAGGCTTCGGCGAGAGGCGGGATGAGCTTGTAGTAGTTATCCTTATCACCCAGACCGCGCCCACCGGTCACGATAATAGCGGCATCGGTGAGGTTGACCGCGCCAGTCTTCGGCGCCACGCTGGTCACCGTCGTGCGGATCTCGGCGCCGTCGAGGGCGAGGGCCTGCACAGAGCCAGCGGCGGCGCCGGGCTGCGCCTCGGGGAAGCTCTGCTTGCGCACCAGGGCCACCACCGGTCGGCCCGCGGCAAAGGCATAGGTATTAATCACATTGCCGCCGTGGGAAGGGCGCACTGCGGTTATTGCGCCGCCATCGGCCTTCAGGTCAATCGCGTCCACCACCAGTCCGGCATCCAGATCGGCGGCGAGGGCCGCGCCGAAGTCGCGCATCTGGAAGCTGGCCCCCGCGAGGATCAGCGAGGGCTGGGCCGCGGCCACGGCGGCCTTTACCGCCGCCACGTGCCCATCGGTCGTGTAGGGGGAGAGCCGCGGATCATCAACGCTATAGACCGTATCGGCGCCATAGGCAGCCGCCTTCTGGGCCACTGCGCCCACGCCACTGCCAACCACCACGGCGCTCAACGAGCCGCCCAGGGCAGCCGCCAGTTCCTTGCCCTTACCCAGCAACTCCCGGGTGACGGCCGCAATCTCGCCGTCCACCTGCTCTACATAAACCAGTACGCCCGGCATATGCTCCTCCTGCGACACAACGCTACCAGCGCCCGCCCACACCGACGGACGCACCGCCGGCACAGCGGGGGCAACGTCTCGCGCTAGATAATCTGGTTCTCCAGCAGCTTATCGACCAGCTTCTTCACCTTGGTGGCCGCATCGGGGCCATCAATCGTCTCACCGCTGGGGCGCGGCGGCGGCGGCACGCGCTGGGTAACCGTGACCGTCGGCACAAGACCGCTGACCCCCAGATCAGCCGCAGTCCACACTGGAGGCTCTACCTTGGCGACCTTCTTAATCTTCAGTAGTGAGGGGTAACGCGGGTTGTTGATATCCTTGATCACGCTCACCACAGCCGGCAGCGGCGCAGTCACCGTTTCCACCACCGTCTCCAGATGGCGCTCGGCGGTAATGGTCTTGCTACCGGGGTTCACATCGATCACCTTCCCCACGTAGGTAAGCTGGGGCCAGCCCAGAATCCGCGCCAGGGCAGGGGCGAAGGCGCCGCTCTCATCGTCGGTGCTGTTCCGCCCGGTGAGGATCAGATCCACGTCGCCGAGCTTGCGAATTGCCGCTGCCACCACTTTCGCCGCGGCGATGGTGTCGAGCGTGGCAAACGCCGGGTCCTTCAGCAGCAGCGAGTCGGTAGCGCCCATCGCCAGGGCGCGGCGCATCTGCTCAACCCACTCGTCGGTGCCCATCGAGAGAACGGTCAGCTTCCCGCCGTGCTTCTCATTCCAGATAATTCCTTCCTCGATCGCGTACTCGTCGAACAGGTTGATGATCTTCTCGATCCCGTCAGCGTTGATGCTCAGGTCAGGGTTGATCTTGACCGAGTTGTCCCGAGGGACCTGCTTCATACACACGACGATGTGCATGCCCAAGCTCCTTCGTCGGGGCGCCGCTCGCGCGACACCCTACCGGCACCCGTAACGCCACCGATTGTACCACGTTCTGTATCCCCTGTGCGTTGGACCGGGGAAAGTACCGTTCACCTTCAGGTTGAGGCGCCGCCCCGGGTGCGCGGGCGTCCCGCCCGCAACGGCCCGGATGGGCGCAAGATGCCCCGAAGGGCGCGCTGCAGTGATGGCATTCCTGATGCGCTCTGCAAAAAAGTCTATCCCTGAGAGCCTCACAGGGAGGGGCACGGTTCGACGTGCCCGCCGCGGGTGAGAAAGCCCGGTTTTTCGGCGCCCCTGCGAAGGGGTGGAGGGGAAACCCGGCTTGCTTACTCCCTACCCACGGGGAAAGTCCGGGGAGGCTTCACCCTCCCGGGAAGACTCGTTCATACTCCTATATGCGACCGGGGGACCGACATGCACATATAATCCGTGTTTTTGGCCCGACTGTCAACCCCATACCTCGGGATCATACGGCGGGAGTTCGCAGCGGAGCGGCGGGTTGATCCGGTAACCGAGGGCGAAATCGGCCTGCAGGAGTTCCTGCAATTCGCGCGTGCCTTCGTAGATCACCGCCCCGCGCGCGTTACGCAGGTAACGCTCCACCGGATACTCATCGGCGTAGCCGTAGGCGCCGTGGATCTGAATCGCATCATCGGCGCACTCAAAGCTTGAAACAGTGGCATGCCACTTGGCCAGGGTGGTTTCGCGCGTGTTGCGCAGCCCCCGGTTCTTCATCCAGCCCGCCCGGTAGACCAGCAGCCGCGAGGTGTCGAGCTTGCGGACCATGTGGCTGAGCATTCGCTTGACAAGCTGATGTTCGGCGATGGGTTTGCCAAAGGTGTGGCGTTCGCGGGCGTAGCGCAGGCTGGCCTCCAGACTGGCCTGGATCAGGCCGGTAGCGCCGGCTGCCACCGTGTAGCGCCCGTTGTCGAGAGCGGCCATGGCGATCTTAAAGCCCTCGCCTTCCTCGCCGAGCCGGTTGGCCAGGGGCACCCGCACATCTTGAAAAAGAACGCTCCCGGTGTTGCCGGCGCGCACCCCCAGCTTTCCGTGGATGGGCTGGCTGGAGACGCCGGGCCAGCGCCGCTCGACGATGAACGCCGAGATGCCCCGGGCGCCCTGCTCCGGGTTAGTTTTCGCCATCACCAGGAAGTTGTCGGCGATGTCAGCCAGGCTGATCCAGGTCTTTTCACCATTGAGGATATAGCTATCGCCGTCGCGGCGGGCAGTGGCGCGCATGGCCGCGGCGTCGGTTCCCGAGTCGGGTTCGGTGAGGCAGTAGCCGGCGATCTGCTCGCCGCGGGCCTGGGGAACCAGGTAGCGCTGCTTCTGCTCCTCGGTGCCCCACTGGAAGAGGCTCAGCGAGTTGAGGCCGGTGTGCACCGACATCACCACCCGCAGGAAGCTGTCTACCCGTTCGAGTTCCTCGCAGACCACAGCGAGGGCAAGGTAATCCATCCCCGCGCCGCCGTAGCGCCGGGGCAGGCAGATGCCAAGGAAGCCCAGCTCACCCATCCGCTTCAGCACCGGGCGGATATGCGGACGCGTTTCGGGGCCTTCGTGCTGTTCGGCGCCCGAGCGGTCCCAGGCGCGGATGAACGGGGCAACCTCTTTCTCGGCAAACTGGCGCACCGTTTGCCGCAGCATGGCGTGTTCGTCGGTCAAAAACATCTCGTAGCCGGCAGTGAGGTCCATGGATGCTGCTCCCTCGTGTCCTGGTTGGCGTGGGGTTTATTATAGCAGGGGGGAGGGTCTAGGGAGAGCCGTGCCCTCCCAGGAACAAAATTATATCGTTGCGCGGCACAGCCGCGCAGTCGGCTGAAGCGGCGCGAGTTGCATCCGGCGCAGCCTGTGCTATAGTACCCTGCAACAAGCCGCCTGCGGGCGCAGTCCTATCGCCAGGATCCGGAAAGACAACATACCTGGGAGTGGGAACCTATGCCGTTCTGTCCGCAATGTGGTGTTGAGAATCCCCCTTCCGCGCGTTACTGCGACCAGTGCGGCGCGGTGATGATCCCGGTGCCTGCGCAGGGTCCGGCTGCGCCACCGCCGGCTAGCGGCCCGGCGCGCCCCGCTGCGCCGCCTGCTGCCGTCGGGCCGAGCGTCTGCCCCCAGTGCGGTGCGGCGGTTATGGCGGGCGAGGCGTTTTGCGACAACTGCGGCGCGCCCCTGCTCGGCGCAGCGCGCCCTGTGGCCCCTGCGCCGGCGTATGGCGGCGTGCCGCCCCAACCCGCCTATCCGCCCCCTCGACCGGTGGCGCCGGTTACCCCGCCGCCGGTGGCGCCAGCAGCGCCGCCCCGAACAACGCTCGCCCCTGCGCGGCTGATCGTGCAGCCCTCCGGCGCCGTGGTGGCGCTCCCGGCGGCGCCGCAGGCTCTCGTCGGCCGCGCCGATGCAGTGAGCAATTTCTTCCCCGATGTGGATCTGACCGACTACGATGGGATCAATCTCGGCGTGGGCCGCCGCCACGCGCGCCTCTTCGTGCAGGCCGGCCAGATTATGGTCGAGGATCTTGACAGTACCAACGGAACGTTCCTGAACGCCGCCCGCCTGAGTCCGCGCCAGCCCGCGCCGCTCAAACAGGGCGATGAGTTGCGCCTCGGGAACCTGCGTCTGAAGGTGGAGCTGTGAGGAGATCCTGATGCGTATTGCAGTCTTTGGCGCAGGCGGGGTGGGCGGCTATTTTGGCGCGCACCTGGCGCAGGCCGGCCACGAGGTGCACCTGATCGGCCGCGGCGCGCACCTGGAGGCCATCCGGGCCGCCGGGCTGCGCGTTGAAAGCCCCCGGGGCACCCTGAACATTCGCCCCGCCAGCGCGACCAGCGACCCGTCCACCATTGGCCCGGTGGACCTGGTGCTGGTGGCGGTGAAGAACTGGCACCTCGTTGAGGCAGCTCCCGATCTGGCCCCGCTGATCGGCCCCGCGACGGTGGTCTTGCCGCTTCTCAACGGGGTCGAGGCCCACGACATCCTCGCCGCGGCCCTGGGACCGGGCCATGTCCTCGGCGGACTATGCCGCATCATCGCCTACATCGCTGCCCCGGGGGTTATTCGCCATGTCGGGGCCGAGCCGACGATCATCTTCGGCGAGCTTGACAATCGGCGCAGCGCCCGAGTAGAAGCCCTGCGGGCCGCCTTCAGCGACGCGCGCTTCGGCGCCATCGTCCCGCCTGATATCCACGTGGCGATCTGGGAGAAGTTCATGCTCGTCTGTACCTGGAGCGGCCTCGGCGCCGTCACCCGGGCGCCTATCGGGGTCTGGCTGCGCCTGCCGGGCACGCGGGCCATGGCCGAAGCGGGGTTGCGCGAGGTGGTGACAGTGGCCAACGCCCGTGGCGTGGCCCTCGACCCGCTCCAGGTCGAGGCCACCCTGCGTTTCCTCGATACGATGCCCTACGAGGGCACCGCTTCGATGCAGCGCGACATTATGGAGGGTCGCCCCTCGGAACTGGAGGCCCAGAACGGCGCGGTGGTACGTCTTGGCCAGGCTGCCGGAGTGCCCACTCCGGTTCACAGCTTCCTGTATCACGCGCTGCTGCCCCAGGAACTGGCCGCGCGCGGCGTTGAGGTCCCCGCCGGCCCACCGGTTTAATACCATTTTAGATTTTGGATTGTGGATTGTGGATTGCCACGCTGGGCAGGACAACGCCTGAAACCGCTTCAAGCAATGCGGCAGCATCAACGGTAATTGGTATAATGCCCGTCGGCGCCCATACGTTCTGTCCGCCCCTAAAGGCCCACCGGGCGGGAACGCGGAAGCATTCGGGTTCCCGTTTGCCTCGGGGCAGGGCAAGGGAGAGGAACCACGATGAGCCAGCAACGCCTGAACCGGGTGATCCAGGCCCTGCACACGCACCGGCTCGATGGGCTGGCCCTCATGCCCGACGCGAATCTGACCTATCTGAGCGGGTTGACCTTTCACAAAGGCAAGCGGCTCTCACTGGCGCTCGTGCCTGCCGATGGGTCGCCGCCGTGCTTCGTCATCCCAGCCCTGGAGCACGGGCGCGCCGAGGCTGCCGCGCGCATCCCTATGCGCTACTTCCCCTGGCACGACGCCGAGGGTCCCGCCGGGGCCCTGGCCGCGGCGGTGAGCGCAGCGTTCGGGCCTGCAGCCCGTGGCTGCACCCTGGCCCTGGAGTACGCCTCGCTGCGAGTGATGGAACTGCGCGCGCTGGAGGCGGTCATTCCCGACCTGCGCACCCGTGACGCGACGCCGATCCTCGCTGCGCTGCGGATGGTGAAGGATGCTGAAGAACTGGCGACCATCGAACGGGCGGTGCAGATCGTCGAGACCGCTCTGGAGCGGACCATCGCGCAGATTCGCCCTGGCATGACCGAACGCCAGGTCTCCCGTCTCTGCTCCGAGGCCATCCTCGCTGCCGGCGCCGAAGGCGAAAGCTTCGAGAACATCGTCGCCTCGGGACCCAACGCTGCCAATCCGCACCACAGCAACACCGACCGCGCCTTGCAGCCCGGCGACCTGGTGATCCTCGACTGCGGCGCGCGCTACGGCGGCTACATTTCCGACATTACGCGCACCATCGCGATTGGCGAGCCGGGCGCCGAGGCGCGCCGGATCTACGACCTGGTGTTGCAGGCCAATGCGGCGGGACGGGCCGCGGCGCGACCGGGGGCCAGCGGCGCCGAGATTGACGCGGCAGCGCGCCAGGTGATTGAACAGGGCGGCTATGGTGCGTTCTTCATCCACCGCACCGGCCACGGCATCGGCCTGGCCACTGCCGGCGGGCGTCACCTTCACTGTGGAGCCAGGCATCTACCTGCCTGGCGTCACCGGCGCGCGCATCGAGGACGACGTGGTCATCAGCTCCGACGGCGCGCGCAGTCTTACCACCTTCGGGCGCGAGTTGCGTATTGTCGAGGGATGAGGCGCCCTGGTGAGCAGGGGGATGGGGCAATCCGGTTTCCCCACCTCCCCTCGCGAGCGACGTGGGCGGGCCGCGCCCTCCCAAACCCTCCCACGGGGAGGGGCTGGGGAAACCCGGCTTCCCCATACCCCAACCACGGTCGGGGTCGCCCGGCGCAGCTATAGGCAGGGGTACGGGGAAACCCGGTTTCCCCGATGTTCACCTCAGCAGCGGCGCTGCCTACAGAATCTGCGACAAAAACAGCTTCGTCCGCTCGTGGCGCGGATTCTCGAAGAACAACTCCGGCGTATTCTCCTCCACGATCTGCCCGCGGTCCATAAACACGACCCGATCGGCCACCTCGCGGGCAAAACCCATCTCGTGGGTCACGCAGAGCATGGTCATCCCCGAGTGGGCCAGTTCACGCATCACATCAAGCACCTCTTTGATCATCTCAGGGTCGAGGGCCGAGGTCGGCTCGTCGAAGAGCATAATGCGCGGACTCATCGCCAGGGCGCGGGCGATAGCCACACGCTGCTGCTGCCCGCCTGAGAGTTGACCGGGGTACTTGTTGGCCTGCTCGCGGATGCCGACCCGCTCGAGCAGCTCGAGCGCGCGTTTCTCACTCTCGGCGCGCGTCTGCTTCCGCACCCAGATCGGCGCCAGGGTGATGTTTTGCAGCACCGTCAGATGGGGGAAGAGATTGAATTGCTGGAAGACCATCCCCGTCTCGCGGCGAATGGCGTCAATGTTGCGGATATCGTTGGTCATCTCGATGCCGTCAACGATGATCCGCCCCTCCTGATGCTCCTCCAGGCGGTTGATGGTGCGGATGAAGGTGCTCTTGCCGCTGCCCGACGGCCCGCAGATCACCACCACCTCGCCGCGCTTCACCCGCAGGTTCACGTCACGCAACGCGTGGTATTCACCGTACCATTTATTGACGTTCTCGCAGACGATTATGTCATCGTTTGAGGAGTTTGTTCTGTGCATGGTTTATGGAAGCTCCTTCAAGTGTCTGAACATATGGGGCAACCGGGGTTCCCCACGCCCCTCCCTGCGGGGGCGCCGGGCGCCCCCGCCACCGGTTGGGGGACGAGGAAACCAGGTTTCCTCATCACCCTCCCCTCAGCGAGGGTGTGGGAGGGCATGGCCCTCCCAGAAAGACGCCTTTGCCCCGGCCCCCTGCCCACGGAGCTAGAGTTTACCCACGTTCAAATTGGTTTCGATCTGGCGCGCCGTGCGCGACATGGTGAAGCTGAAGATCCAGTAGATACCGGCCACCACGAAGAACGTTTCGCGCCAGACGCCGCCGGGAATGCCGAGCCACTGGGGCTGGGTGTAGATCGCCTGCGCGGCGCCGAGCAAATCCATCAGGCCGATGATCACGACCAGCGAGGTATCCTTGAACAGAGCGATGAACTGGCCCACCAGCACGGGGATAACCGCTCGCAGGGCCTGGGGCAGGGTGATCAACAGGGTGGTCTGCACCACATTGAGGCCCAGGGCGCGCGCAGCCTCGACCTGGCCCCTGGGAATGGCCTGTAGCCCGCCCCGCACGTTTTCGGCCAGATACGCCGCGCTGAACAGCGTGACGGCGACAATCGCCCGCACCACGGCGTCCACTCGCACTTCGGCGGGCAGAAACAGCGGCAGCATGAGCGAAGCCATGAAGAGCACGGTCACCAGCGGCACGCCGCGGATCAGTTCAATGTAGGCCACGCAGAACCATTTGATCGCCGGCAGGTTACTGCGCCGACCCAGGGCCAGAAGCACCCCCAGGGGAAACGAGAGCACGATCCCGCTGATCGCCAGGATCATGGTCAGCATCAGTCCACCCCAGAGATTGGTGCCGATCGTAGCCTCACCCACGCCGCGCAGGATCAGCACTGCCACGGGGTACAACAGGATCCAGCCGGCCACCAGCGGCCAGCGCAACCGGCTCCCGCCGCGCCAGGCCGCCGCCAGCCCGAGCGCGGTCAGCGCGGCGACACCAAACAGGAACAGGCGCGTCGAGAAGACCGGCTGCACCTGGTCGGGCGGTAGGGCCAGCGACAACAGGCCCAGCACAGCCATTGCCACACTGAACCCCACGGCCAGGACCAGCGGGATCCCCCGCCAGGCCCCACCGCTCAGCCCGAGCAGCACAGCCATCAGCCCCACCACCAGCTCGGGCCGCCAGATCTGGTCCGGCGGGTAGCGCCCGACCAGCAACAGGCGCACGTTGCTGGTCACGCCGATCCACCCCTCGGTGGTCACAACCCAGCGCAGCAAACCGCTGAGCGCCTGGAAGACCAGGAACAGCAGGACGATACTGAGCAGGGTGTTCCACCAGTTGCTGAACAGGTTCTGGCGCAGCCATTCGAGCACGCCGATGCTCGGGCGCGGGGCGCGGGCGCGGGGCTGGGAGGCTTCGGTCGCCATGGCGTCACCTCTCGACGAGCTGCATGCGCTTGTTGTACCAGTTCATCAGCAGCGAGGTGAGCAGGCTGATGCTCAGGTACGAGGCCATGACCATCAGGATCACCGGCACGGCCTGACCGGTCTGGTTCAGCGTGGTACCGGCCACGGCAAAGAGGTCGGGGAAGCCGATAGCGACAGCGAGGCTGCTGTTCTTGGTCAGATTGAGGTACTGACTGGTCATCGGCGGGATGATGATCCGCAGCGCCTGGGGAAAGATCACCAGGCGCAGGGTCTGTGCATTGGTCAGGCCGAGGGCGCGGGCCGCCTCACGCTGGCCCTTGTTGACCGCCTGGATGCCGCTGCGCACGATCTCGCCGATGAAGGTGGCGGTGTAGATCACCAGGCCAAAGAGCAATGCGGCGAAGTTGGTGGTCATGGTAATGCCGCCGCTAAAGCCAAAGCGCTGCAACTCGGGGATCTCCAGCGTCACCGGCCACTGGCCGGCAATCACACGAGTCACGACGAAGCCCAGCAGGGCGGTCGCGGCGGCGATCAGCAGCGCCCAGGGCAGGGCCACGCCCGGCCGGTCGCGCCGCGCGAACTGGATGCGTCGCGCGATGTAGAAACCCACCCCGGCAATCAGCCCGGCCCAGAGCCAGGGCGCCCAGGCGCCAGAATCATCATTGGCCCGCGGCCAGGCGATTGTCACGCCGCGGTTGTGCAGGAAGAGCAGCCCGCCGAAGCTGATCGCCTCCTGAACCCGCGGGAACGCCTGGCTCATCGCATACCAGAAGAACAGTTGCAGCAGCAACGGGATATTGCGCACAATCTCGACATAGACGATAGCGATGTTGCGCAGCAGCCAGTTGTTCGAGAGGCGGGCGATTCCCAGGATGATCCCCAGCATGGTAGCGAGCACGATCCCGATACTGGCGACCCGGAGCGTATTGAGCACCCCCACCAGGAAGGCATAGGCGTAGGTGCGCGAGGGATCATAGGGGATCGGTGACTCACTGATCGGGAAGCTAGCGGGCTGACGCAGAAAGGCAAAGCTCGGCAGCAGGTTGGCCCGCCGCAGCCCGTCCATCATGGTGCTGTAGAGGAACCAGAGCGTCCCGATCACCACCAGGGCGAAGACGACCTGGACAATAATCGCGATGATGCGGGTATCGCGATAAAAGGGGATCCTCGCTGGCTGACCGGGCGGCGTGGTGACGGCCATGCTGTACCCTTCGGTTGGGATAGAAGCTCCGTGTTTACCAGGAGACGGCCATGCGGCTGCGCCGCACAACGCCGGAATGAAAATAATTATTCTTGGGAGGGCTACGCCCTCCCAAACCCTCCCCCGGGCA
>FWWM01011535.1_pt1 | contig 15092 bp, 13 predicted proteins | sample 2228351 | NCBI WGS metagenome assembly FWWM01 (sample SAMEA103939774, study PRJEB20133) | metagenome | reverse complement strand
CTGGATGTCTCCATGGGACTCGACCATCTCACGGCGGCCCTCTGGCAGGCTATTTTGGCGGAAGAAGCGCAACGCTGGGTGAACCAAGCCGGCCCCTATGCCCTGTCTTCTTGGCCCTTCGGCGGAGCTCTGCACCTTTCGTTTCGCTCAGCCCAAGACGGTACCCTTTTTCTCGATGCCGTTCTTTTTGCAGCGGCAAGATCCGATGCTTCCAACCCGGAATCCCGGATTGCAGGAAGCGTCTCACTCCTTGGGTTGCCAGAGGATCATCTTAGGACGATTCAGGAAGTCCGTCTTCTTTCAGCGGCAACGCAACAGGTTAGGGCTGCGGCCCTGGTGGATGCTTCAGGAGGATTTTCCCTGTCGACGCAGGGGCTTTTGTACCCGCCTTTCACCCCTTATGAACTTGTGCTGGTGGATGGGGCGGGGCGAGAACTCTTACGACAGCGGCTTCCCGTGGGACTTGACGGTGGCTTTGTGGAAGTGGTATCAGGTCCGAACTGATGCGAACGGCTTTCCGTTTAAGAATATTTTCGGTAGGAAGGACTTCATGAGCCCGAGGCTAACACACATTTCCATCACACAAACTCTTTCCCTCGTGGTCCCTTTTTTCATGTTACTAAGTTCCTGCCTTCCTACGCACGTCTTGGGATCGGATAACAACACGGGCTCTTCCCAGGCCGCCTCCGAACCTTCTGTCGTGGCGGAAGGCAGGGACGGTTTTCGTGTCACGGAAAGGGATGTGCAGGAACTCATCGAATTTTTTACGACCCACACCATGTTTCAAACCACAGAAAAGGAATACCGCCGCTACACGGTGCAGACCTTTCTTTTTGCCAGGGAAGCCGAACGCCTTGGGTTGATTTCCGAAAAGCAAGAACTCCCCCACGAACCTGTTCCCAGGCGGCTGGCCATGGCGAACATCTACCTTGAACACCGCTTAAGAAACCTTCAACTGGAGCCTGAGGCCGTCCAATCCTATTACCGCGCCTTTCCCGAAAGGTTCCTCAAAGATCCAGGGGCTGAAAAGTGGAAATCGCAGCCCACCCCCCCCATTGAACCCGAAGACCTTCTTCCCTTCGATGAGGTGGCTCCTCAGATTGAAGGTTTTATTCGAGATCAGTTGAGAAGAAGGGTCGAAGCTTTTGCTTTTGAGGACTTAATGACGGCCTATCAAGTGGTCATGAAGTAGGATGACGCGACCCATGAAACGCCTCCTTTTGGCATGCCTATTGCTAGCACTAAACCTCGCGGCACTGGCCTGTGGGGACAAGGTATCGCCCAAGGCTAAATCAGGTTCTGAATCAGGGAATCGATTGATCTTTTCCCAAGAAGCCACGCCCAACGAGGTGTGGTCGGATTCCCGATTGCGCGAGGCATTTACCAAGTACTGGGAAGCGGCACTAAACGGCCGGTTTGAGGAGTGCTATCAGAAGGAAGCCGCTTATGTGCGGCAGCTCGTTGCCGAGGGAAAATACAACAAGTTTATGGAGTTCACGACCGACCCCAAAAAGGTTATGGCTTTCGAGGTGGGAATCCCTCGAGCAAGGTCTCCATACCTCTACGAGGTACCGCTACGAATGAAAATGGAGACTCCCGCTCCCGGATTTCCTCTTCCTGTCCGGTCCGATTACTGGGTCAAAACGGAGACCGGATGGTATCACGCCATCAAAGGGAGTCTTATGTTTCCCGAGCTTGGGTTCGCTCCAGCGACGTCGGGGCCATCCAAGCCAACCACGAGCGGAAAGGGGGTGGGACAGGAAGATTCATAGAAAACCGTTCTAGATCTCTTTCAAAAAACCCGTATCTTTAAGAACTAACATCGAGGAGGAAGTCCATGAAACGAATTATCGTATTGCTCATTGCCGCCGCCGTTCTCGCGGCCGCTCCGGTCATGGCAGTCGACCCGAAGCATGTTAAGATCGCCCCCAACAACAAAGGCGATCTTCTTTTCTTCCCCTTCTATTACACCGATGCAAATGGTATTTGGACCAAACTTACCGTCGTGAACACCTCGACAACCCAGTCCACTGTGGCAAAGGTTGTCATCAAGTCCTTTATGTACAGCGAAGAGGTGAGGGATTTCCTCCTTTACCTGTCCCCCGCGGATGTGTGGACCGGTTACATTGTGCAGCTTAAGGACGGAGTCTACCTGTATAGCTATGACGACAGTATGATCGATGAAAAAGGAAAGTGGGGAGCCTTGGACAACCTTATCGCTGTCCCGTTAGTGAAACCTGAAGGTGAGGGCGATTCGAACCAACTGGGTTACATTCATGTTATCAATGTAGCAACAGACCAAGGTAAAGTCCTCGGCAGCGCTCCTGGAATCGCCAAGGCTGATATTCAGAAGTGGTACAATTCCATCCTGTCGTTGGGCAATGGACTAGTAGCCACTAGATACAAATACCCTGATGTCAATAGCCCCAAGGAGACTAACAATATACCGGCCAACATCCTTGCGGGATGGATGGAGCTTACTCTTGGTCTCTACAACATCGCTGGCTTGAATGCCACGACTCTTGCAGACTTCCAAAACACGAAATACATTTATCCGGGCAAGTCCACCTATTTGTCGATCAATGATTCTCTCCAAGGAGAGGGAGTAGCTGGCAAAAATACTTTGGCCGATATCGAAGCGGCCTTGGCGAAGAACGATGTGGCAATGCCTTACGTGAACATGCCCTTCCAGTTTGATGAATTCACGGTGCATATGTTCACTTTCCCGACCAAAGAATATGTTACCGCTACGGAGACCAGTGACAACATCACCCTCGAGAGTCCGTATTTCAATTCCTTCGTTGATAAGTTCTCTAATCCGGAGGCATGCATTTCGGTTACCCGAAAAGTTTACGACTTGAGCGAGAAATCTTTAACCACTCCGTTTTCGCCAACACCCAAGGCCGGCAAGTTCTGCTGGGAAGTCCAACCCATTTTTACCCTCAACTTCCCGTTCCAGGAAGGCTGGGCCCTTTATACCCTTGCTGAACCTGCTGCAGGCTACTCCTACGCCGACAACGATACGATTTGGGGATCCCGTGCGGAGCTCGCCTACAAGGGGGTTCCGGTCATTGCCAGCATGTTTGACATTACCCTCGGCTCCCTGTTCACGTCGCTGCGGTACGGTGCCTGGACAGACGGGAAGGTTCAGCTAACAATAGACGAAAGTGCCGTTTATCCGATCTCCTTAAATCAGATGGTCAACTACCAATACTCAAACATCCCGGTGGAGAGCTGGGTTACAGTTGAATAGGAACATTTCACCTATCGGTTGAAACGATCCGCAAGATTTTCCAAGGGCAGGAATTCTTCCTGCCCTTCTCCTTTTCAAGAGACTGTACCCGGAATTTGGAACCATACCTGAAAACGCCTGGTAGGCTGTGTCTACTATTATGCTTTTTAGAGAGAACTTGTCCGAACCTATCGTTCATGCCTTACGGCATCGGTCCATCGTGCGAGGCTTTATTGCCAAAGAAATCGGCGGTCGCTATGCTGGTTCCTACGTCGGCATACTATGGGTCGTTCTGGAGCCCTTGGCGACCATTCTTGTGTACAGCCTGATTTTTACGTATGTCTTTCGCGTTTCGCTCAACCCGAATACGGACGGCACGGCCAGTTTCACCGTCTTCTTTCTTGCCGGTTATTTCCCCTGGCTTATGCTTTCTGATGCCCTTTCCCGAGCGGCAGGCTCCATTGTCGGCAACAGCGCCCTTGTCACAAAGGTTATTTTCCCTGTGGATCTGCTGCCTCTGTCCTCTGTCTTCTGCTCTTTTTTGACCCATAGTGTCGGCTTCGGTTTGTATCTTGGGTATCTTGTCTTCATCGGTAAGATGACGACGGCGTGGCTGATACTCCCTGTTTTCTTTCTCCTTCACTGTCTTTTTTGTATCGGCCTCTCCTTACTTGTTTCGGCTCTTGTGGTTTTTATTCGGGATATTCAGCAGGCGTTGGGCCTCATACTGATGATCTGGTTTTATACCACCCCCATCCTCTACCCGAGCAGCTTTGTTCCCGAATCGTTTAGAAACTGGATTTGGCTCAATCCCATGACGTCTCTTATCGTCCTTTATCGAGAGGCTTTACTTCAGGGACTTTTCCCCTGGAAGCTCGTCATGGGATTCGCGGCCGCCGCCTTCGTCACATACTCCGTTGGAAGCTGGTTTTTCATGAGGTCAAAACGTGCCTTCGCTGACGTTCTTTGAATCCTTTGGTGTCGTCCTCTGCGGCCTCAGGGTCATGGTCCCTCAAGCCCTTTGCGGCCTTCTTTGTTTCTGCCCTGCCGAGCTTTTCGGTGAAGTTCTTCGCAGGGCCAAGGCGTTTGTCCTTCCAGCATAAAGCTGCAGCTCCAACACATTCCATCTTGTCCACCTCTCTTGTTTGGTGTACACAGGCGCTGACTGTCTTTTCAGTGAAAAAGCGAAGCATTTACTTGTTTTTTCGAAAATGGAGCCTTAAGGGTGGCCGGATTTGAGTTTTGGCGAAGTCTTATCATGGAGCTTTCACGCTTGGATTTCGGGGAACCCATACCGGAGATGACTCATCGGTTTGTGAAAGCCTGGGCCGATCATTACAACCTGTTGGGCTCGATAATCTCTCCCGTTTTCCCCCTCCTGGAAGTCGGAACAGGATACGGCGTCCTCGCCTGCGGCCTTGCTCGAATGAACCGAACCACGGTGTTCAGCCTCGAACATCCTTCTCGATCTTATTTTCATCGAGAACCCTATCGCTCCTTTTTAGCCGAAAACAAGGTCACTCTTCTGGGAGCTGACCTCACCCATGGTCTGCCTTTCGCACAGGGTGTCTTTGGAACCGTGTGCCTCTGCGATGTCTTGGAACATTTGAAACCCGAAGTGATTATGAGAACATTGCATGAGGCGAAAAGAGTTCTCAAGGACGAAGGTCAAATGGTGATTTCCACCCCCAATCTCGGACGGTTGTCCAACCTGGTGCGACTGGCAGCCGGCCACACGGTCAACCCACCGTTATCCGTCTCTCTTTATGGACAGACGTATGGGCATATTCGAGAATTCGCCGTTAAGGAACTGAAAGCTCTGCTGGAATCCGTAGGATTTCGAATCGTCTCTGTACATTTAGGCTTGAACCCGCTTTTTGCTGAAGACGACTTCCGAAGCGTTGGAGTCAGGCACTCAAGGTTCATTGGATTTTTGGAGAAGCTCTCGCGCATTGTCAGTTTGTTCACACAACGTTATCGCGATGAAATCTATATGGTGGCTCATAAGGGCTCCGAACAGCCCTAAGCGAGCGTTACGCAGCCCACATACGCAATGAATGACAAGCCGATTTTTTTACAGACCGATTTACAGACGGGCGCTGCGCCTGGTCATGCCAAGGCTCCCATGCGAGGCTCGATCATCGTTCAAGGGGTTTCCAAGACCTACCGAATGTACGCCAAACCCTTTGACCGTTTTAAGGAAGCACTGTTCAGAAGAAGCTTTCACCAACCTTTTTACAGCCTTCGGGACGTTTCCTTCTCGGTCAACCCTGGAGAAAGCGTTGGTATCATAGGAGAAAACGGGGCGGGGAAGAGCACCCTGCTCAAACTGATTGCAGGGACCCTGAGCCCGTCTCAAGGGACCATACAACTCGGCGGAAGGGTTGCCGCGTTATTGGAACTAGGAGCAAGTTTTCATCCAGAATTTACGGGAAGGCAAAATATCTACCTCAATGGAGCGCTCCTGGGGCTGACCGACCGAGAGATTCGTTTGAAAGAAAGTGAAATCATCGAATTTGCAGAACTAGGTCTTTTTGTGGACCAGCCCGTTAAGACCTATTCATCGGGCATGACGGTCAGACTTGCCTTTTCTATCGCCACCAGCGTGGATCCTGATGTTCTGGTGATTGACGAGGCCTTGAGCGTAGGCGATCTCTACTTTCAGGAAAAATGCATTCGAAGGATGATGGAATTTCAACGGTCGGGGAAAACGATCCTTTTTTGCAGCCACGCCATGTACACGGTCAACCTTTTGTGTCGTAGAGCCATTTGGCTCCACAAAGGTGTGGTCCGTATGGATGGTCCCAGCATGCATGTCACCGCAGCCTATGAGAGCTATGTACGAGAACAAGGAAAGGCCAAGGAAGCCGAACAAGCCTTAGAAGCCTCTTTAAGTGCGTGTGCTTTGCCTCCTGTGTCGATTCGATCCGTGAAAGTCAACGGGAAGGCCGCGCCGCTTGAGTTGCCCTACAAGGAAAAGCTTGAGGTTACCATCGAGTGCCATAGTGATGATGAACATCCTTACTGCATTGCGGTTGGCATTCGGAGAAATGACGGCTTGATCTGCCACGCCGTCAATCTTTCCAGAGACCTTGGAGGCCCCTTTTCCATGGCCGGTCCGTTGGTAGTATCGGTCATATACCCTTCGCTGCCCTTTTTTCATGGGGAATATTTCGTCGTAGCGTCTGTTTTGGATAAGTCCGGTTTTCTTTGCTACCATAAGATGGAATCGGCGCCGATCACGATTCTTCCGCCGTCGAAATTCCAGAATGAAGTCGGCCTTCTGGACATACCTTATACCTGGAAGGTCGTTGAAAATACGCAGACCAAGCCCGAAGTGGAGCGATGAAAAGTTCTCATGAATGACGGGTTCGTTCGATGCATGAAAAGGCTTTCCATTGCGTATCTTTTGGAGTCCACCTGCCTGTGCGGTGGAGTCAAAGTCGTTTTTCGCCAAGCCCAGGCTCTTTCAACCAGGGGCCACCATGCGGCCGTTATTTCCAACGATCCGTACCCGGATTGGCTGGACGGCCATGTCCACTTTGTAAGAAACGACCCGTTCGATAGGTCTCTTGGGGCACAATTTGACGTTTTGGTGGCCACCACGCCCCGCCTTGTGCTTCAGCACTTCACTCCTAGGATCTCCCATCGCCTCTTTCATCTTGTTCAGGGCTATGAGATGCACTTGCCGGAATGCGCCCATTTACGCGACCAAATACGAAGGGCTTATGAACTGCCCATTGTGAAGATCACCGTTTCCGATCAGATCACTCGATCGCTCCGAGCAAGCTTTCCACAAGGTCGCTTCCAAACCGTGGGACAGGGTATCGAGAAACACATCTTTTGGCCTCATCCCGACGCCTTGGAACGTCTCGCCACCCTTGAAGAGCTCAGGGTCTTTTTGGGCGGCCCTCTAACCTTGGCCGTTAAGCAGATTGGGCTCGGTCTTCGAGCTTTCCGTTATGCCCGCCAAAGGGACCCCAGACTCCGCCTTGTGCGGATAACTCAATTGGATACCCGGTCCGACGAAGAACAGGTGCTCGGGGCCATCGATCATTATTACGTCCATGTTTCCCCGCAAGAGGTTGGGGAGATTCTCCGTTCAGGGCCGGGAGTGCTCCTGATGCCCTCGGGTCCCGCCGAAGGTTTCGGACTTCCCGTTCTTGAGGCTATGGCTTGCATGGTGCCCTGTGTTCTAACAAACATCCCCAGTTTCGTATCATTCGCTCATCCCGCCGATTACGCTCTTTTCGTGGAAAATGGCAATGAAGTGGGTATGGGTGAGGCGCTTTTAAGGTTGATGGCAGACAAAGCGGAACGTATCCGTTTAGCCCGGCGAGGAAAGCTGGTGGCCGATTCATTTTCTTACGAACAGGTAGCTGAAAAGCTGGAAAGGTTGTGGTTCAATGAGATCGGATAGCCCTTTTAGACCCCGCGAGATCATCCTTGAAGTGACCAATCACTGCAATCTACGCTGCCGCCATTGTCACTTTCACGGCGAATCCGCGCCGGTAGGCAAGCGAAAGCTTGGGATGATGGACCCTGTCATATGGAAAAAGGTTTTGACGGAGCTGGCTGAATGGAACGTGCCTGCCACTGTCTTAACCCACGGAGCTGGAGAACCTTTACTGTACCCTCATCTAAGAGAACTGCTTACGCACGCCAAGAACATTCCTCACCTTTCGGTGGGGTTCATGACCAACGGAATGCTTCTGAATCGCACGTGGACCGAATTCATTCTCGACATCGGTATGGATTTTCTGGCGTTCAGCATCGACGGCACAAATCCGGTCACTCATGACGATGTTCGAGTGAATGCGGACCTTATAAAGATCGAAGCGAACGTACAGAGGCTCATTGAAGAAAAGCAACGAAGAGGGACCTCTAAGCCCTCCCTTATGTTTAACATGGTGGCCTATCCACACATTGCGGCACAGGGGCCGGAATACGTGCGTCGATGGATTGCCCATGCCGATACGGTCATCATCTCTACTTTCAGACCCGTTGGAAAGAGACTGCTTTGGGACCCGAAGCACGCCCCTCCCTTCCGCCCTTGCCCACAGCTGACCAGACAATGCGTGATCGGCTGGGATGGACGCCTGGGTTTGTGCTGTGAAGACATCTTCCTGGAAGTGAGCCCCGGATCGGTGCTCGACAGTTCTATCCTGGCAATCTACAATGAGAGTCCTGTACTCTGTCACTATAGGTCTCAACACGATCAAGGCTCTATCGACGGCCTTACGTTATGCAAAGAATGTCATGTATGGGCTGGAGACATCCCTTTGTCAAAAGAAAAGATGATCATAGACGGCATGCACATAGAAAAGGTTCAGACGCCGTCTCACACCGCTTATAGAAAGGAACATGAACCAAATGGCAGCTAAATTAACCGTATGGTGGCCACAACTCGAGGCTCCGCCCATTTATGAAGAAAAACACTGCTATGCGTTCAGTCGTCATGAAAGCTTTACAGCTTGTATGGAATGGGACGAACATTGCGATTGGATTGACTATGGAGAAGGCACCATCATCGAGGATCTTCTAAGCCGTTCAAAAGCTTCAAGGATACTGGTGGTGACAAATCCTAAAATCCTTCTGAATCCATATGCCGTAAACCTTCTCTACCAAACCCTAGATAAATCAGGACTGCCATGCGCTCCTGTATTTAATCAAACGGATTTTGCATCGCAGGGGGTCTTATTGCCCGCTCCTTACGTGAATCTCTCCACCTACCGTGAAGTTTCACGCCTCCTAAGTCGATCCTCAAGCCATGAAATCTTTCCTGTGGAATCTTTGGATCCTGCCTGCGTTCTCATGGATGTCCGACATTTTGAGAGTGCTTCAATCCACATACAACCAGCTGACACCGTTTTTAGAAGATGGATATCCCGTCAGGGTGGTCTCGTGCACAGGGGTGCTTTCATTCACAACTTTGGCCTTTTGGACGGTCACCCGCGCGAAGATTTGGTAAGTTTGGTTCCTCAGGAGGCGACCCGCATCCTTGACGTTGGGTGTGCAGGCGGAGGATATGGTAAAAAACTTAAAGAAGTGCGTCCTGATGTTTATCTCGTCGGCATCGAGATCAACAAGGAACTCGCCGAACGAGCAAGACCTTACTACGACAGAATTTACACGTGCAGCATCGATCAAACCGTGTTCGTGGATACATTTGACCTCATCAACTGTGGAGACGTTCTCGAGCACCTCTATGAACCTTGGTGTACATTGAAAACCTTCCATGGGATTCTGCGACCAAACGGATACCTGGTTCTCAGCGTACCCAATGTAGGGCACTGGTCTATCGTTCGAGATCTCGTGCATGGTCGATTTCAATACATACCCATAGGACTTCTCTGCATTTCTCACATTCGATGGTTTACAGAGACGTCTCTGAGACAGGCTTTGGAGCAGGCAGGGTTTGGAATCCAAGCAGTCCACAGACAACAATTTCAACCCACTCCCGAAGGCCGAGGTTTTATCGACTTGCTGGTCAAAGAGGATAAAGCTGACGAGACTTCTCTGCTGACGAACGAACTCATCTTCGTGGCTCGAAAACAATGAGTGCCGTGAAGGGTTGTCACAGTGCCTGGTTCGGAAGGATGCTTTCATGGATCTGGAAGCTTTTTTTACGCCGTATACCTGCGTGAAGACTCTGGATGCACAAACCGCCGCTGTTCTTGCTCCACATTGCGACGACGAGGTGTTCGGCTGCGGAGGAACTCTGGCCGCCCTGGCGCAGCATGGAGTGCGGATCCATGTGGTCGTTGCGTCGGGACCAAAGGACCTGAACGAACGGATTGAACGGCGTGACGAATCCCTTCGAGCCGCTCACGTTTTGGGGTACCCACCACCGCGCTTCTTTGCTTTTACGGATGGAAGTTTGTTGAACGCTCCCGGGCTGAAAAGGCGGTTGCATCGCTGGTTGGACGAATGCCGGCCGGATATCCTCTTTGTTCCATCTCTATGGGAGATGCATCGGGATCATCGAGCCTGTGCGGAAGCGGCGCTGCAGGTCGTCTTAGAACGGCGGGAACCTTTACGGGTCGCCATGTATGAAGTGGGCATGCCTCTCGACCCGACCTTGCTCGTGGACATTACCCCGCATCTTGAGAGAAAACGACGTGCCTCGGCGTGTTTTCGCACCCAACTGGCTCGGCAGCCTTATCACCGACAGATCGAGGGGCTGAATCGCTTTCGTTCCTATACATTACCAAAGCATGTAGAGGCCGCCGAAGCTTTTTGTCTTTTGGAAACTCAGGACATTCCCGTTTTTTTGGCGGCGGAAAGACCCCATCGTTCCACGGTGGCCCTTTTAATCGCACAGCGGCATATTCGAACCATACGTGAAGAAGCCGTCTCCCTTTACGAAAACCTGGTGCAGGCTCAGAAATGGAATGAAAAGCTGGAAGCGGATCTTTCGGAACTTCGCCGCCACTTGCACGAAAGCCACGAAAGACTCCATGAGGTCACTCGGGAGGGGGAGGAAAGGATCGCAGCCATCCTGATAGAAAGCGATGAAAGAGCTGCTCTTTTGCAAGGCCGCATCCATTCCTTGGAAGGACAATTGCTCGACCTTTTGCATTCACGTTCCTGGCGTTACACCGAACCGTTGCGCACCACGGCACGGAAACTACGCGCCTTAAGATGGTGGATTCCGGCGTTACGGCAAAAAATGCGAGGCCTCTTCGTGCGCGCGCCCATCACTCGAACCTGGGCTTCTTTGGTTCAACGTGCCATTGATACGGCCCGTTCCAAAGGTACGAGCCTTTTTCATTCAAGGAATAACGCACGGTGCGCCGCCATACTGCTCGCCCATCGCGAAGAATGGTTGAAAAACCGTCCCCTTCCCACACCCTACACGTGTCGTGTCATTCCCAAGGATCCTCCACCCGTCGATTTGAGTGTGGTCACCTTCAATAGTGCTCCGTGGATTCCGCAGTTTCTTGAAAGCCTTTGTGCGCAGCATTATCCTCTCAGAAAAATACGTCTTTTGGTACTGGACAACGGATCCCGTGATGACACCGTTTCGCTTTTGCAACGCTTTCAAGAAGAAAAGGGAAAAGATTTCTTGGGGTTTCGCCTTCTGCACGCGCCAAACGTGGGCTTCGGCGTCGGACACAACACAGCCGCCGCTCATGGGGATGCTCCCCTCATTCTCGTGAGCAACCCCGATCTGCGATTCACCCCGGAAGCCATCACGCGGGTCGTCGGTCTAGCGCTCGAAGACGATCCTCAAACCGCCGCTTGGGAACTTCGCCAACTTCCCTATGAACACCCGAAACATTATGACCCCGTTACATGGGAAACCAGCTGGAATTCACATGCTTGTGTTCTTCTTCGACGTGACGCTTTTCATCGGATTGGCGGTTACGATCGACGCATCTTTCTCTACGGAGAAGATGTGGAGTTATCGTATCGCCTGCGAGCCCAGGGGTATCGCTTGCGGTATTGTCCCATCGCATCGGTATTTCATTACGCCTACAATGAACCTCAAGAGGTCAAACCGGCGCAGTACATTGGAAGTTTGACGGCCAACTTTCACATTCGCACGCGGTACGGCACCCTTCATGACGCGTTTTCCATTTTCCCCATGCTGTTAGGACCTTTCCTGCAATCGCCTTTTCCCCGCTCCCGACAGATTCTTGCAGGCAAGCTGTTCAGCCGCTGGCTACGATTTGTTCCGTCCCTGGTTTTTTCACGGTTCAGGGACCCTGAGCGCGGCATCTTTCCTTTGAGAGGATTCGACTACGAGCTGCGTCGAGAAGGAGCGTTCTGCGATCTGCATCTGGCGGATGATGATGGAGAAAAGCCCATGGTTTCCATCATCACGCGCACGATGGCCGGCCGACAATCCTTGCTTCTACAGGCGGCTTACAGCGTTTTCCACCAGACGTATCCCAATATTCAGTGGATTCTTGTGGAAGATGGAGGGGATTCCCAGCGGGAACTTGCCAAGGAGCTGGGTCGACGCAGTCCTTTTCCCGTCCTTTATGTGCCTCTAGCCAAGGTCGGTAGAGCCGAGGCAGGAAACGCGGGTTTGAAGGCTGCTGGTGGAGAGTTTTTTATGTTCCTGGATGACGATGACCTTCTTTATGCGGACCATGTGGAAACCCTCGTCAAAGCCCTTCTGGTCCATCCGGAGGCGGCCGCCGTTTATGCGCTTTCCTGGGAAGTGCCTTCATCGGGAGGCACGCAAAGTCCTCTTGAAGAAGGTGAATACATCCAAAGAGAAAAGCATCGACAACCCTTCGATCCCGTCCTTTTGCAGGAATACAATTACATTCCCATTCAGGCGATCCTGTGCCGTCGCCGACTCTTTGAAGAACGAGGAGGCTTTGACACGGGCATTGATTACCTGGAAGACTGGAATCTTTGGCAGCGTTACGCTTACGGCAATACCTTCGTCTACGTGGAAAAAACGACATCCTTGTACAGAGTGCCGAGAGATCCTCGGATTTTGGATGCAAGACAAAAGAAGCTGGATGCGGCCTATTTCCCCGTCAGGGAACGAACACAGCAGGCCGTCGCCGCTTTGAAGGAACTGCACGAGAGCGTCAATCCGTCTTCTTTGAAGTCGTCGTCGCCATGATCACCAAAGGGGCCGCCGCGTGAAGGAAGATCAGAAATGGGGGTTCGCGATCGTGATGCCTTATCTTGCTCTATGGTTTTTTAACTGCGCGTTCCGATGTTGAGATGTGTCCCGTTTATATTACCGCGAAGGGGGATGGCCATTTGACCATCCCCCTGGAGGCTACCTTGATTCATTTTCCATACCGAAGGTAACCCACCCGCTTGCAGTCACATGAGATTTCCGCATGGAGCGCAATATGACGCGTAACTTGCCGGCCCTCCATTAAAAGAGGGATCAGAAGAGCACCGGCGGCCAAGCGGTCACGATCGCACCTTTTTCGAGGAATAGCAATGCTGCCCCAAACTGGTTTGCCGATGTGCAGAAAACATCATAAACATCGTCCCTGGTGCCCAATTCTTCTTGAAGTGGAAGGATTCTCTTCTCATATTTGACCAAATCATAAAGCTTAAACGTTTGTGTCCTGGAATAAGATGTAAAGTAGCATCCAACTTGAATGGGGTCTGCGCCGAAATTGGAAATAATCAAAATGTTTTGCCATCCAGGACTTCTCAGCTCAGGTGCCACCGGAAACCAAATGTATACATCGGGCGCAGCGCCAGTTCTCTGCTCATATTCAGTTTGCAGTTCTTGCGGGATTCTAGCATCCCCCGCGAAAGCCAGGCCTGCAGCAAGAACCAACATGACAACCAAAACCGTGCTTGCAATCTTCTTCATGGCCTTTTCTCCTTCTCTCTTTGTCCGTTGCTCACCTACAACAAGACCATCGAACCCTCAAAAATTTTCCGCCAGAGATTTTCACCTCCTTTCTCCCCCTTAGCCTATTCTTTCGGTGCCCTATTTAGCTTTCGCAAGATGTCCGCTAGGTTTGGGGGTTGGATTACCAGATACCACTGCCCTTTTCTTAGCACCCATTTGTCTTCCACCGTTTGCTCCAATGGATAAGGGTCTGCGCCCAGCAGTGGATGCACTAGATGCAGGGACAAGGCCGTCCACGTATACCCTTCTTCACCGGACACTTTCAGATCTTGAATAGAAAAGGATCTAATGTTGCAAAACTCTTTTGATTTTTCCATTTTCTTAAAGAAATCTTCCAAATTATCAACCAACGTTGGATCTACGAAACTCCGCATTTTTTTCAAGTCTTTTTCCTGCCGGGCTGACCAGTAACCTTCGGCTCTCCGACGCAGGGCTTCCTCAGATGATGCCGGGCTCGATTTGAACACGGCGCATGAACACGCCGTCAATAACCAATAAATAACGAGGACGAATGACAGCCTTTTCATTTCACGGGCACCTGTACCCCATCGACATGTTTTCCTTTAATGTGCGGCATGACTACCACCTTGGAGAAGTCAGGAGCCAAATTCACAACAGCCGCAGCCACTGGACTGGTGGACTGACATTCTACGGTCAGAGATTGTCCCAAAGGTCGATTGTAAAAATAGCTCAAATCTTCTATATATTTTTCAAGCCCCTCCATCTGGATAACCTTCACGGTCTGCGTCCTGGAAAGGGTTTCGTTGATTTGCACATAAGCGATCGCAGGGTCCTTGGAAAAGTTGGACACAATAAGAATTGGGGTATGCGTGGGGTCGGCGCGCACCTCCGCAAACAGCATGCGTAAGCCCCCCGAGAATTCAAGCGATACCTCAAAGAAGATTCCATTGCTCATTCTACCTGCGGCTTCGACGGTAATTTCGCCGGAAATGGCTCCCTCTGGAACTTTGACTACAATTTTTTCGTTGCCCCAAAAAATAACCTTACCTTGCACATTTCCAGCGAAACGAACGGACCCAGGACTTTGTCCAAATCCTGTGCCTCTGACAACAATTTGCGAACCGATTCGTTCCTTTTGGGGAATGACCCTAAAGATGTGAGGGCCTTCTATCGTTTCGGTCAAAGCACGGTAAGCGTTGACACGACCTTTTGTGAGAATTCCTTGCAGGTCTTCTGTTTGATCCACCGTTCTTAAAATCCTTGCTTTGACGTCACCGGGGGGCAGATAAGGATATTTAGCCAGGATAAGAGTTGCCAGTCCGCTGACCAGGGCCGTGGACATGGAGGTTCCCGTAAGGTTATCATAATCGTTTCCGGGCAGAGTGCCCAGAATGTTTTCTCCAGGAGCGGCCACGTGGACCGTCTGGACGCCATAATTTGAGAAAGGTGAAATTCTATCAAACTTATTAGTGGAAGCCACCGAAATGAGGTTGGGTAGATCATAACTGGCCGGATAGAGAGGATGGAAATCATTGTCGTAGCGCTCATTGC
>FWWM01011530.1_pt1 | contig 15094 bp, 10 predicted proteins | sample 2228351 | NCBI WGS metagenome assembly FWWM01 (sample SAMEA103939774, study PRJEB20133) | metagenome | reverse complement strand
CGTCTTCCATCGGGAAACCAACGAGGGTGAGGCGCCGACCAGGCGAGCCACCTCCCGTACGCCTTCCCGGAGCAGTCTGCCCGCCGTTATACGACGTGGTTCGAATGCCTCGGCACCACCTTTAGGTCTCATCGTGCCGTTATTACACTGTTCCTATGAGAGAGCAAACATTAATAATAGGAAACCAACAGTGGGCCAGGTGAAAAAAGGACCTAGTTATTATCTCGAAATCTTGCTGTGGGCACTGGTGGGTCTTGGCATTCTTCTCCGCCTGACCCAATACCTGTACAACCGCTCTTTGTGGGTCGATGAGGCCGCGCTGGCCCTGAACATCACGAACAGGTCGTTCCTGGAACTTTTCCATCCTCTGGATTATAGCCAGGCCGCTCCCATTGGCTTTCTTATGGTCGAGAAACTCCTGTGCCAGGTTCTGGGTCGTAGTGAATATGTGCTTCGGCTCTTCCCTTTCCTGTGTGGGGTCGCCTCGCTCTTCCTCTTCCGCCAGGTGGCGGTAGATTTCCTCGGCAAGCCAGCCGCTGCTATTTCCCTCAGCCTTTTTGCCGTCTCCGGCCACCTGGTATATTACGCCTCGGAACTCAAACCGTACTCCAGCGACCTCTGCGTCACCCTGTTCCTGTACGCCGTAACGATCGCCATCCGGTCGAAAAAGTTGACCATCCTACGGATGACGCTCTTCGGGGTCGTTGGGGGGATAGCAGTCTGGTTCTCCTTTCCGGCCGTATTCGTTCTCACCGGGATCGGCCTGAGCCTGATGTCATTCTATCTTAGCAGGAAAGAAGGGGGAAAAGTCGGCTATCTTGCCATCGCCTACGTGCTTTGGGGATCGGCTTTTGCGCTGTGCTATTTCCTCTCCATCTCCGCTCAGAGCGGAAATGAGGCGCTGTATACTTATTGGAACGACAAGTTTATGCCAGTTCCCCCCACCTCTTTTTCCGATCTTGATTGGTTTATGGAGACCTTCTTCGGCATTTTTGAAAATCCGGCGGGCCTGATCTTGCCCGGCTTGTCCGCATTTGCCTTCCTCATCGGCTGCGTTTCAATGTTCCGGAGAGAAAAAACCCGATGGGCCCTCCTGATTTCCCCTGTCTTTGTGGCCCTGATCGCATCCGGATTGCATAAGTATCCATTTGCCGAAAGGTTGCTGCTGTTCATCGTCCCTTCCCTGCTGATCCTCGTGGCCGAAGGATTAATTTATGTGCAAGAAAAGACTTGCCCTTCCTCGGCCATTATCGGGATCATCCTGATCGGCCTGCTCTGTCTTCGTCCCATCCTTGCAGCAGGGCACCGCTTATTTAGCCCCTATACGAACGAGGAGATCAAACCGGTCCTGGCCTATGTAAAAGAGCACTGGCAAGAGGGAGATGTCCTGTACCTCACCCCGGGAGCGCGGTTTGCTTTCGAGTTCTACTCGGAGAACTACGGTTTTAGGGAAGGCGACTATATTTTCGGGACGGCCGATGGCGAACGGTGGAGCAAGGATGCGGAAGACCTGGAACATGTGCGTGGCCGGGAACGCGTCTGGATCATCTTCTCCCACCTTCACTGGGAAGCAGGTACAAATGAGGAACGGATGCTCCTATATCACCTGGACAGTATGGGGACCAGGCTGGCTGACTTCCGGTCCCCTAACGCTGCCGCCTATCTTTACGACCTGAACCCATGAACAACCTGCTGTACGGGGGACGTTTCTATCCGCGTTCCGTTCCCCTCCCACCAACCTCAAGCCTTCGTCCCGCAATACCCACGCTCCTACGCTGCAACGCCTTTGGGCCGGCCGAGGGGACACCCAGATCATCTATCCCATGCACCGCAACCCGAACGTCTGGAACACCGTCCACGCCGAGCTGGCGGGCGAGCCGGGGATCACCCTGCTTCCACCGGTCGACTACCGCGAACTGGTCTATTTGCTGAAGCAATGCACCCTCGTGCTGACCGATTCGGGCGGCATCCAGGAGGAGGCGCCCGCCCTGGGTAAACCGGTGCTTGTGCTGCGCGAACGGACCGAACGGCCGGAGGGAATAGAGGCCGGGGTGGCCCGCCTGGTCGGCACCGACCCCCAGCGCATCGTCGCCGAGGCCGGCCGCCTGCTCGATGACCCCCAGGCCTACGAGGCCATGGCCCGCGCCGTCAACCCTTACGGCGACGGCCGTGCCGCCGAGCGGATCGTCCATCAACTGCTGGAATGGACAGACCGGTGAATCACTCCCCCGTTCCGAGTTCAACCTTCCCCGGCGAGTATGCCCTACCCCACATCCTCTTGCGGGCAATTCTAGACGTAGAACAAGTTTCCCGCTATCTTATCTGCCGTCAGGGTGTTCAACAGCCGAGCAACACGCCGGGCCAATTTGTATGGTCGTCGCTCTGCACCGATCAGCAGGCTAGTGTGGCCCCGCCCGCTCTCGACGTATAGACGCGGGCAAAGAGGCTCATGCAGATTTGCCGACTGAGGAACAGACCGATGCCTCCTGACTCCTGGGCCCTGGAACAGGTCCGCGAACGTCGCCTCCTCCTGGATCGCTGCGACGCCTGGCTCTTTGAAGAAATGGAGCCGTTCGTCGGGGAGCGCGTCCTCGAGGTCGGCTGCGGACACGGCAACCTGACCCAACATCTCCTCTCCCGCGAACTGGTCGTGGGGATTGACATCTCTACCGAGAGCATCGCCGCCTTTCGACGACGCTTTCCCAACCACCCCTGCGTCCACGCCTTTGTCCATGACATCACCGACCCGCAGGTGCTGGAACTGGCCTCCTGGGGGTTCGACACGGCCATCGCCCTGAACGTGCTGGAGCATATCGAGCAGGAGGACAAGGCACTGGAGCACATCGCCGGCCTGCTCCAACCCGGCGGTCGGCTGATCGTCGTCGTCCCGGCGCTGCCGGCCCTCCTTGGCAGCATGGACCGTGCCATCGGGCACTGCCGCCGCTACACGGCGAAACCTCTGCGTCAACAGTTGCAAAAGCGGTTTGCCGTCCAGAAAATCCGCTACTACAACCTCCCCGGCATCATCGGCTGGTGGCTCAACGGCAAGGTTTTGCGCAGACAGGTCCCCCCGAAAGGGCAGTTGAACCTCTTCAACCGCCTGGTCCCGCTGGTGCGGGCGATCGAGCGACGCCTGCCCGCCCCGGTGGGGCTTTCCCTGCTGGCCATTGCAGAAAGGAGATGACGATGAACAAACGAGAGCGCCTCTGGTTGCTCGCCATCCTGGTCGCGGCCGCGCTGCTCCGGCTGGGCTCCGCCCTCTACCAGGGCGACCGCATCGAGTTCCTACCGGGCATCCACGACCAGGTCTCCTACGACATGCTGGCCAAAAGTTTGCTCCAGGGGGATGGCTACGTCTTTGCCCGTCCCTGGTGGCCCAAGACGGCCCCCTGGCAGCCCACGGCCTTTTGGTCGTTCCTCTACCCCCTCTACCTGGCGGGGGTGTACCTCCTCTTTGGTCCGCACCCGCTGCCCGCCCGCATCCTCCAGGCGATCGTCGTCGGCCCGTTGACCGCCTGGCTGCTCTACCGGCTGGGCCGGCGGGTGTTCAACCCGACGGTGGGCCTCTTTGCCGCCGGGATTTCGGCCCTCTATGTTTATTATATCTACTACCACGCCGCCCTGATGACCGAGCCGTTCTACATCGCCGCCATCCTGGGGGCATTGGACCTGGCCATGGAGATCGTCGAGCGACCCACCTGGCGCAAATGGCTCGCCCTCGGCTTGCTCCTGGGAATCGCCACCCTGCTGCGGCAGGTCATCCTGCTCTTTTTGCCCTTCCTCCTGGGCTGGATGCTCTGGGCCGGCCGGGGGCGATTCCGTTGGTGGAAGGTTCTGTTACCGCTCATCCCCCTCCTCCTCCTCATCCTCCCCTGGACGATTCGCAACTATCTGGTCTTTGACCACTTTGTCCTGCTCAACACCAACGCCGGCTTTGCCTTCTTCTGGGCCAACCACCCCGAACACGGAACGCACTTTCAACCCCTCCTGGTCGCCGAAATCCCCCAGGAGTTGTACGGCATGAGTGAGGCCGAGATGAACGACGCCCTCTTGGCACGGGGGCTCGGCTTTATCCTGGAGGACCCCGGCCGCTACCTCCTCCTCTGCCTCAGCCGCATCCCTGTCTATTTCAAGTTCTGGCCCTCGCCCGAATCCAGCCTGCTCAGCAACATCTCCCGCACCCTCTCCTTCGGCCTCTTCCTCCCCTTTATGCTCTACGGCCTCTACTTGTCCGGTAAACGTTCAACGTTGAACATTAACCGTCTCGTGCTTCTCTACCTCTTTATCCTGGTCTATTCCGGCATCCACCTCCTCTCCTGGGCCCTGATCCGCTACCGCCTGCCGGTGGACGCCGTGCTGATTCCCTTTGCCGGTCTGGGCCTCAGCGACCTCTATGCGCGCTTTTTCGGGAGAAAGAAAACCGCCCTGGGACAAACACCGTGAGGAGATCCACTGCCCCCTTGCCCAGCCGGTAGAGATAAAAGAAGGGGAGCACCGCACGATGCGGGATGGAGTACCGTTCCTCCATAAAGCGACTGCCGGGAAAGAGTTTCGCCACCAGGTAGCGCAGGCGCATCGGCCGGCCCCCGATCCCCCACAAATCGAGCAGCAGGCCGGCCGAGACCGCCGCCTCCCGCCCCAGCCGCAGCGACTGCCGCGCCGCCCAACTCTCCCAGCGTGGCCGCCTCTCGGACAAAAGTGCACGCACCTGCCTCGGCACCGCCACGCCCAACGGTTCCGCCGCCCGCAGCACCTCGGCAACGGGCAACAGCAGGCCGGCCGCCCGTGCCCGCTCGACCAGGGTGCCCCAATCCACCGGCTCATCCCGCAACAGGAGGACCACATCCACCAGCCGCAGCAGCGGGCTTGCTTCTCCCCAGGCATGGGCCGTAACGTGCAGGAGTTGGTCTTCCGGGGAAAGGGCCCGCACCGGCCGGCCTTCCCACTCCAGCGGTCTCGTCCGTTCCCACACCCCCCCCACCGCCAGCCGCCGCCGCAGGTAGGGCGACTCGAACAGATGCTCATGCAACTCGACCAAGGGCCCCTCCCGCTCCCACCGCAGGCCCACCTCAAAGCCAAAGGCCGCCCGAAAGCCGGGGCGCAGTTCGGACAGAGGTCCCTCGGCGACACGGTAGCCGGCCTCTTGCAACCGCCGCGCCGCTTCGGCCAACTGCCCCGGAGGAACCAACAGGTCCGCGTCGCCCATCGGCCGGAGGGCCACGTTGCCGTAGCCATGTGTAACCAGGTACAACCCCTTGAGCAGGCAGACCGGCACGCCGGCCGCCAGAAGGAGGTCCACGGCCCGGCCGGCCTCCTCCAGCAACGCGCTGTTCCGGGCAGCGGTTTGATAGTACCCCCGCCGGAGGGCCTCTGGCACCGCTGCCGGGACGTCCTCTCGGCCCCTCAGCAGGGAATACAGGAGCGGCAGGAGGCGTTCCCGGCCGGCCACCTGCAGCAGCGTCGGCCAGTCCGTGACCGGCACGTCCCGCGCCGATCTACCCACGCAGAAGCAGCGCAACAACTCGATCAGGTCGTCCACAAAGGCCGGTCCCACATTCACATCGTCCGCCCCATCGTCTCGGCAATGGTCCCCATCACCGCCATCATAACACGGCCGGCCAGTTCGGGCAACCCACCCGACAGAACGCAGAGGTACAGAGAGGGACGGAGCCACACGGATAAAAGCCCGTGCGTATCCGGCACATCCGCGACCCTCCGTGTCCCCCAAAACCACCCTATGCGCATCCTCTTCCTGACCTTGATGGCGGCGCATGGGTCCAGGGCCGGCACAACCGCCCCCAAAACCACCCTATGCGCATCCTCTTCCTGACCCCCTACGTCCCCAGCCCCATCCGCGTCCGCCCCTATAACCTCCTGCGGGCGCTGGCCAAACGCGGTCACACGATCACCCTCCTCTGCGTTGTCCAGGGGGAAGGCCTCTGGGCGCGCCGGCCGGCCCCCCTGGAGACCGCCGCCCTGGAGGAACTCGCCACCCTGGGAATCGAGACCCACTGCACCGTCCTGCCCCGCATCCGCTCCCTGCTGAACTGCCTGCCGGCGTTGCCCACCGGGACGCCGCTCCAGGCCGTCTACTGCTGGTCGCCGGCCCTGGCCCGCTTGCTCCGGCAGACCCTGGCCGGCCGGCCCCACGACCTCCTGCATATCGAGCACCTGCGCGGTGCCCGCTACGGCCTCTGGCTGCGGGCGCAGGCCCCCCATCTGGCCGTCCCGGTGGTCTGGGACAGCGTGGACTGCATCAGCCACCTCTTTGCCCAGTCGGCCCAACGGAGCCGCAGCGCCTTTGGCCGGCTGGTCACCCGTCTGGAACTGCCCCGCACCCGCCGCTACGAGGCCCTGCTGCGGCGGCGCTTTGAGCGCACCCTGGTCACCTCGCCGGTGGATGCCCAGGCGATGGTCTCCCTGACTCCCACTGTCGAACCCCCTCCCCTCGTCCTGCCCAACGGCGTGGACCTGGAGTACTTCCGGCCGGATGACACCCCGCGCCGGCCGGCCGAACTCGTCTTTAGCGGCAAGATGAGTTACCACGCCAACATCAGCGCGGTACGCTTTTTCCTCCAGGAGGTCTTGCCGCTGGTGCAACGGGAACGCCCGGAGGTGTACCTGACCGTCGTCGGCAGCGACCCGCCGGCAACGCTGCAGGCCCAGGCCGGCCCCCACCTGACCGTCACCGGCTATCTCCCCGACATCCGCCCTTACCTGCGCCGGGCCACCCTGGCCGTCGCCCCGATGCCCTACGGGGCCGGCATCCAGAACAAGGTGCTGGAGGCGATGGCCTGCGCCACCCCCGTCGTGGCCACGCCGCAGGCCGTCAGCGCCATCCAGGCCCGCCCCGGCGAGGAGGTGCTGGTCGCCCAGGACGCGGCCGGCCTGGCCGCCCAAATCCTTCGCCTCCTGCAAGATTCCGACCTGCGGGAGCGGTTGGGCCGGGCCGGCCGGACCTACGTCGAACGACACCACGACTGGGGCCAGATCGCCGCCCACCTGGAACAAATCTATACCCGGACGTGTAACAGATTTGGCAAAACTACCGTTCCGGTGTATCATAGAAAGAGATTCTAACACCCGGAGAAAGGCGCTATGGGGCAGCAGGCCAAACATCTGAGCACAACCACTCTGACCTCCACGGCCAGGGTATCCCGCCCCTGGTGGCTCGGTGGGCTACTCCTGCTGGACGCCATTTCCGTCGCCGCGGCGTTCGGCCTGGCCTACCTGCTCCGCTTTCATAACCCCTGGTGGCCTTACCTCCATATCCTGGCCCCCTCCCTCTACCTGCAACTAGGAGCCTTTATGCTCCCCGCATGGCTGGCCCTTTTCGCCCTCTATGGACTCTACGACGCCAAAGACCTCCTCGGCGGAACCCGGGAATATGCCCACGTTGTCAACGCCTGCACCACCGGGATCATCGTCATCATCGCCTACAGTTTCCTCAGCCGGGGCGACCAGGTCGAGGTCTCCCGCGGCTGGCTGCTTCTCACCTGGGTCCTCTCCATCCTCTGCGTGGGCGGATCCCGCTTTGCCCTGCGGCGGGCCATCTATGCCCTGCGCCGGCGGGGACACCTGCTGCAGCCGGCGATCGTCGTCGGGGCCAACGACGAGGCCCAGGCCGTGGCCCGCCAACTCCAGGAGGCCCCCGCCGCCTCCGGCGTGCGCGTCCTCGGCCTGGTCGCCGACGATTCCCCCGCCGAGGGGGGGGGGGCGACCGATCTTCCCCTCCTCGGAGCGTACCACGACCTCCCCCGCCTCATCCAGGAGTATGGCGTGCGCGAACTGATCGTCGCCGGAACGGCCCTCCCGCGAGAGCAACTCCTGGACCTCTTCCGCACCTTCAGCAACGACAACCACCATGTAACCATTCGCCTCTCCTCCGGCCTCTTTGAAATCCTCACCACCGGCATGCGCCTGCGCAAGGTCGGCTTTGTCCCCCTGGTCACCCTGGAGCGCACCCGCATTACCGGCATGGACGCCATCCTCAAGCGCGCCCTCGACCTGGTGGGGAGTCTGGCCGGCCTCCTGGTCGCCGCGCCGCTGATGCTCCTGATCGCCCTCCTGGTCAAATTCACCTCCCCCGGCCCGGTCTTTTACCGCCGCCGTGTGCTCGGGCAGGGGGGAACGACCTTTGCCGCCCTCAAGTTCCGCACAATGTTCGTCAACGGCGACGAGATTTTGGAAAAACACCACGAACTGAAGGAGGAACTGGCCCGGAACGGCAAACTGAAGGACGACCCCCGCGTAACTCCCCTGGGCCGCTTTCTGCGCCGCTACAGCCTGGACGAACTGCCCCAACTGCTCAACATCCTGATCGGACAGATGAGCCTGGTCGGTCCCCGGATGATCACCCCGGAGGAGTGGCCCCACTACGGCAAGTGGCAGTACAACCTGCTTACGGTCAAACCGGGCCTGACCGGCCTGTGGCAGATCTCCGGCCGCTCGGACCTCTCCTACCAGGACCGCGTCCGCCTGGATATGCACTATATCCGCAACTATACGATCTGGCTGGACCTGCAGATCCTCTTCCAGACGGTCCCGATGGTGTTGCGGGGGAAGGGGGCATATTGATCATCACCCAAACGCCACTCCGGGCAAGCCTCCTCGGCGGCGGCACCGACTTTCCCGAGTTCTACCGCCGGGAGGGTGGCTGCGTCCTGACGACGGCGATTGACAAGTATGTCTTTGTCATCATCAAGGCCCGCTTCGACGACCTGATTCGGGTCGGCTATACCCGTACCGAGATGGTCGAGCGGGTGGACGAGGTCCGACACGACCTGGTGCGCGAGGCGCTGCGCGTGACCGGCATCCCCAGAGGCGTCGAGATCTCCACGATGGCTGACATCCCTTCGCGGGGCAGCGGGTTGGGCTCCTCCAGCACCGTCACCGTGGGGCTGCTCAACGCTATGCACGCTTACCGCAACGACTTCCGGCCGGCCGAAGACCTGGCCCGCGAGGCCTGCTACATCGAACTGGAGGCCCTGGGCCGGCCGATGGGCAAGCAGGACCAGTACATCGCCGCCTACGGCGGGATACGCTTTATCCGCTTCCACCCCGACGGGCAGGTCGAGGTCGAAACGGTGGCCCTGCCTCCCGCCACACACCGCCTGCTCACCCAGAACCTGCTCCTCTTTTTCACCGGGAAAACGCGCGACTCGAGCACCATCCTGGCCGAGCAACGTGAGAACATCTCTGACCGCATGGCGATCCTGCGGGAGATCAAGGCGTTGGCCGAGGAAGGCCGACGGGCGCTGGAGGCCGGCCAGGTGGACGAAATCGGCCGGCTGCTCCACGAGAACTGGTTGCTGAAAAAACGGCTGGCCTCCCGCGTCAGCAACGGCGACCTCGACGGCATGTACGAAACGGCCCGCCGGGCCGGGGCGCTTGGGGGCAAGCTCTCCGGGGCCGGCGGCGGAGGATTTCTATTGCTCTACTGCCCCCCAGAACGGCAGGAACAGGTCCGCGCCACCCTGGCCGGCTACCGCGAACTGCCCTTCCAACTGGAGCCGGACGGGAGCAAGGTCATCCTCAATATGCGGCGGTCATAACGTGTACGCGACCCGGTCGCCGGGAGGCCCACCTCCCCCGCAACCGGGAAAAACGAGCATACCGCGCTCAGGGTGGCCGGGGGAAAGAACCTCGGCCACCCAATCTTTTTCTGGGCTAAACGGCCGCTCTCACTCCAGATAGCGGTTCCCTTTCAGACCCTGTTCGATCCTCGGCAGCAGGTGGGGGTGGTACTGCCGGAAAGTCTCGAGAATCGGCTCTCCCCACTGCCTTGCCCAGATGATGCCCCGATAGACCATCTCCTCGTCATCCTCGGGGATTTCGGCCGGCCGTTCGGGGTAAAGGAAAAGTTTGAGCCGCCCGGTTCGGTCAGTTCGAGGAGAGCGGTGGGGGGCGGGCCACGGCCCGCCCCCCACACAGTTGAAGGAACCGTTTCCCCTGTCGCGGGGGGCGGCAACCCCACCTCCCGCTTGAGAAGGATTCAACCTACTGTGGCTGTGCGACCGCCGGGCCGGCCGGCTTGCGCGGGGCGTTTACCCCCGGCAGCGGCACGGTGGTGCGCGTGTCATACTCCCAGGGCCACGACTCCAGGGGGTTGCCGGCCAGGTCGGTCGCCCGGCAGCGGAAGGCGTAGGTGTGGCTATAGATGCCGCTGAACCAGGCCTCCGTGGCCATCGTCGCCCGCTGCCAGTCCTGCCAGAGCCCCTCGCTCAGGTCCAGCACCTGAACATCGTAGGCGACCACGTCGGACGACCCGCCCCAGGAGACCAGGAAGCGCTCCCCCGGCGCGATCGGGGGCAGCGGCTTGACCCACGAGGTGGGCGGCGATTCCAGCACAAGTTCAGCATCGATCGGCCACCCTTCCAGCATTCCGGGGCAGTCCTTCTCCTCGACGTTGCCCACCCGGTCCACCCCACGCAGGCAGAGGTGGTAGGTGTGGCCGGCCGTCACGGTGATGAACGCCTCGGTCGTCGTAACTCCCTCCATCCAGAGGACCCAGTTCCCCTCGGCCTCGTCGCGGAGGTAGAGGTCGTACCCCCGGATGCCGGCCGGCGCGTCCTCACCCTCCCAGCGCAGGGTGAACAGCCCCATCATATCCGGCTGCGGGGGCAGGAAGTGGGTCTGCGGTCCCTCGGCGTCCACGGTCGTCTGGGCATCGGCGGAGGTCGAATAGGGTTCGCTGTTGCCCAAGGCGTCCCAGGCACGGGAGCGGAAGGCGTAGACCTGCCCGTGGCTCCCACTAAAGGGCGCGCTCGTGCTGAGGGTGGCGGTCAGCCAATCCTGCCAGCAATCGGGCGTGGGTTCGTCGCTGGGGCAGACCTGCACATCGTAGCCGGCAATGCCGGAGAGGTCATCCTGGCCGCTCCAGGTGACGGTAAAGACGGCCGGGCTGACCGCAGGGAGCGGCTCGACCTGGGAGGAGGGCGGGGTGGTGTCCACGGTGGTAACGGCGTCGGGTTCGGCCGGCCACGCCTCCCGGTTGCCGACCTGGTCGCGGGCGCGGCTGCGGAAGGCATAGGGGACGCCGTTCTGGCCGCTGAAGGTGGCCGAGAGAGTAGTCGTTGCGGTGAGCCAGTCGCTCCAGAGGGCCTGCGGCCCCTGGCAGTCGCCGGTGCAGACCTGGATGTCGAAGGAGGCGATGCCGGAGAGGTCGTCCTGGCCGGCCCAGGTGACGGTAAAGGTGCCCAGGCTGTAGGCCGGCAGGGCCACCACGGCCGAGGCCGGCGGCACGCCGTCCACGGTGGTGGTGGCATCAGGGGTGAGCGGCCAGAGTTCAGCGTTGTCGGCCCCGTCGTGGGCGCGGGAGCGGAAGGCGTAGGTCTGGCCGGCCTCCCCCTCAAAGAGGGCTGCGGTGGTCGTCACCCCTTCAAGCCAGGTTGTCCAGGGGGTGGAGGGGTTCGCACAGTCCTGCGTGCAGACCTGCACGTCGAAGGAGGCGATGCCGGAGAGGTCGTCCTGACCGCTCCAGGTGACGGTAAAGACGGCCGGCAGGTAGGTGGGCAGTCCCGCCACGGCCGAGGAGGGCGGGAAGGCGTCTATGGTGGTGCTGGCGTCGGCCCGGGCCGGCCACGCCTCCAGATTGCCGGCATAGTCGCGGGCCCGGGAACGGAAGGCGTAGGGCTTGCCGTGCTGCCCCCCGCTGAAGGTGGCCGAGAGGGCGGTGGTCTGGGTCAGCCAGTCCTGCCAAGTGCCCTGCCCGCCGCCGGTGGGGCCGTTGCACTCGCCCGCACAGACCTGGATGTCGTAGGAGGCCACGCCCGAGGCCCCGTCCTGGCCGGCCCAGGAGACGGTGAAGGAGGCCCCCCGATAGGCCGGCAGGTCCTCGACGGCCGAGGCCGGAGGGGTAGTGTCAATCGTGGTGCTGGCGTCGGGAGAACGGGGATACCCCTCCTGGTTGCCGGCGTGGTCGGTGGCGCGGGAACGGAAATAGACCGGGCCCTCTTCCCCCTCGTAGAGGGACTGGGTGGCGGTGATGTGGGTGAGCCAGTCGAGCCAGACGGCCTCAGAGGGGAGGGTGCAGTCCGCCCGGCAGACCTGGAGGTCATAGAAGGCGATGCCGGAGAGATCATCCTGGCCGCTCCAGGAGACGGGGAAGGGGCTGCGGCTGTAGGGAGGCAGCCCGTTCACGGCCGAATCGGGCGGCGTGACGTCTACGGTGGTATGGTCGTCGGCCGTTTGCGGCCAGGGTTCGACGTTGCCGGCACGGTCGGTGGCGCGAGAGCGGAAATAGTAGGTGCGGCCATCCTCACCGTGGAAGGTGGCCGAGGTGTCGGTCGTGCCGGTCAGCCAGTCGGTCCATCCGGCCGGTTTGAGGGTGCAGTTCTCCCAACAGACCTGGACGTCGTAGGAGGCGATGCCGGAGGTGTCATCCACGCCGCTCCAGGAGACGGTGAAGGAGGCCCGGCTGTAGGGGGGCAGGTTGCTTACCGCCGAGGAGGGCGGGGTCAGGTCCACGGTGGTGCTGGCGTCGGGGGTATCGGGCCAGGGTTCGACGTTGCCGGCGCGGTCGGTGGCGCGGGAGCGGAAGGCGTAGGTGTGGCCGTCCTCGACGGGGGTAAACCACCAACTCCAGCGACTGGTCTGGGTCAGCCAGTCGGTCCATTCGCCTGTGCCGTCGCGGTACTGGATGTCAAAGAGGTGGATGCCCGAGCCGCCGGCGTCGTCGCCAGACCAGCGGACGGGAAAGCCGGCCGGCAGGTTGTGATAGGCGGGAAGCGGCTCCACCCAACTTTCGGGCGGCTCGGTGTCCGGCGGTGTTGGTGGCGGTGTCACGGTGGGCGACGGGCTGGGTGGTGGCGTCATAGTTGGGGGTGGTGGGTAGCCGCCCTGCGTTGGGGTGGGCAGCGGCGTTGGAGTGGAGGGAGGCGTCTGGGTCGGTGGCGGATAACCCTGTTCATTGCCTGGGGGTATGGGCGGCTCGCCGCCCCCCTGGGTCAGGGTAAAGTTGCGCACGACCAGGGGGAGGTAGATGTGGTGGGAGGGTGGTGGCGGCGTGTAGGGACCGCGGTAGACCAGTTTCACCGCGTCGGCCAGGATGACGTCGCCTGAAGTTGCCTGGTTGGACAAGATCACCCTGTCCCCCCCCTGCGGATCCAGGGGAAATATGCCCAGAAAGTTCCAATAGCCCATGTCATATGGCCAGGCCTGATCGATCTCGGCTGCATAGGTTAGTCTAGAGCCGCTTCGAACGCCGTAGCGGACATCTTGGGAAGCACCACTGTCCATAGGCCACCACGCGTAGACTTCATACAGGGCAGGCCCCTGGTTTGAGAAGGGCTGCCATTGTCCTTCCGCTGATGGAGGGCCCAAGGAGGTGTACGCGACGTCCTGGATACCTTCACAAAATGCCTGGTTGTAATGGGCAGTCTGCCAGTTACCACTGGCAGTGAAGGTTCCATCTTGTCCGGGACAAGAATTATTATTGTCTATAATAATGGGGGCGGGGGGTGTAGAGTTTTTCCATTCTTGGCTGAGGACGCGAGTGTCATGTGCCCAGTACCACGGCGTTCCCCAGGGGTCGTAAATTCCGCCGTGGAGATCCTGGAACGCCTTATAATTGCATGTTGGACTGTGTGGGGGCTGCGGCCAAGGGTCGGGCAGGCACCCGGCACCCATTTCGGGAGAGATGTAGCTCTCGACTTTGGTAATGCCAGATCCTTCAACCAGTTCGTTCCAACTCTCAATGATCACCAGGTTTACGTCTGGGGAGTGGTTGATAATGATCTGCCAACTGTCGTAAAAGTACTCGTCATATCGATTGGGGTCTGAAGGAGGATTTCCCCATCCTCCTTCGAGGTCCCACCAGCGGGCGTTAAACGCTCCGGTAAACTCTGGGTCAACTGGCCCATAAGGACCGCTGTAGCCATAGTCGTCCCGACCTGGCCCAATGCTGGCCGTATAATAGTAGCCACTTCCGCTATTCCAAGAACGGATCTCTGTGCCGTTCCCTGCTGCAAAACCGTAATCTGACCACCCGTCTACTGCGGTAGGAGTCTCATTGAAGGCCGCAGTGTCCCACACATACCATACGTAATTGGGCAAGATAAATGGGTCAATGGGGTTTCCGTTGTCGTCTCGGTAGGTTGCACGAAATTGCTCTCGGAGGTATACCATCAAGTCCCGCCCAATGCCATTCATTGGACCTGGGTAGCCTGGCCAAGTGTACCAATGCTCGTTGGGGAACCACACTAGAATGATCGGTCGGCCGCCTTCATTGACACTTGCTCCGTTATGTGTAGCCCACATACTTTTGTCCGGAAAGGAGTCATAAAAGATCCGCCATTTCTGCCAAAAGTATTCCCAACTAGATGGGTCATCCAGAGGCATCTTTTCGGTCTCGCTGTAGCCGTTATCCACAAGCCACTGCCGCCATTCCGATTCGGTGTCGTCAAACAGGCTCACTTTCACGGGAATCCCTAGTGCGTTCAATGCCTCAATAGCAAAGGGGGCTACTTGGTCAATTCGTCTTTCAAGGTAAGTAAAATAGGGTTTGCCCGGCTTGGGTTCCTGAGCCCACGAGGCCAGGAACGCAATCTCTATCCCCGCCTCAGCCATCTCCCGGAACTGCCATTTCCACCAAAGGACAGGGTCTGCGATGAAAGATTGGTTCCATGAGGCAGCGTTGGAGGAATAATATGTTTTGTTGTACGAGCCACGACCATAGGGCAGACAATAAACCGTTTGGGGATCGTGGACACAGGTCGGCTGGCCTGGTTGCATCAGGCCAGGGGGATGGAAAGCAATGTCCTGATATTCATCAATGTCCGGGAAATTGGGAAAGAAGTACCAGTAAAAGAAATATGCCCCTACCTGCTGGGGATTTCCCGGGAAAGATGAGGGAACAGCCATCTTTTCCTGGCCGTAAACGGCGGGTTCCGCCCTGGGTACTACACAAAGCGATGACAAGAATATCAGGGACGACCAGGATAGAACTTTCTGGAAAATTGTACGCCGTGTCATTATTACCTCCCTTTTTGCGTTGTTTTCTTAGAAACTATCTCAAAACTAGCAATCGGACATATCTGCGGTACCAGATCAGACCGCAGGCCAGCTTGAGCAACGCGAGGTAGTTCCGTGCCTT
>FWWM01011529.1_pt1 | contig 15094 bp, 12 predicted proteins | sample 2228351 | NCBI WGS metagenome assembly FWWM01 (sample SAMEA103939774, study PRJEB20133) | metagenome | reverse complement strand
GCCTCGTCCAGCGCGTGGAGCCAATCCCAGAGGACGTCATCCTCCTGCCCCAGCGGCATGTCTGCCTTCCAACCTGCGTGGCGGGTGTCGATGTTCTGCGCCGGGAAACTGGCGGCCAGATCGGTGGATTGCACGGGCAGGTGGATTTCCCGCACCGTCGCTTCAAGCACGGAACCGGAGGCGCGGGAGACAAAGCAGTCGATGACCAGTTTGTGCAGGAGCGCCGTCATCGCGATGCGCGGGTTGTTTGCCACCGCATCACGCAGCGCCAGCGTGCGATGCGCCGTCAGTTCGATGACGAGCCGTTCGGGCAGCGGCTTGATCGCATCACCCTCGTCTTCGTCGTCCTCCGCCCCCCGGTTCTCGCCCGCCATGCTGATCACCGCCGTACGGGCATCGCCGTGGTCACCTGCCATCGCGGCATCATCCTCCGTGGCCCCGCTGGACGGTTCACCCGCGGGCGCTGCCCGCTGCTCATCCTCCGGCCGCACGAAGCCACGTTCGACCAGCAGGCTGCCATCGCTGTCGATGCTGACGAAGGCCCCTGCCCTGCCGACTTGTTCGGGATCGAAGGCCATCGGACGGCTGTCGAAGGCACCGAGCATGCGCTCGATTTCACCAAGCCGCTGATCGACGTCTTCGGGCAGGTCGTCGGCCTCAGCATATTCAGCCTCCAGCCGGTCGTATTCGTCGCGAAGGGCCTCTCGCGTGGCACGCTCCTCGTCGGTCAGATCGACAGTGGTGCCCAGAAGCTCGCGAAGCCCCATGGTGTGACCATAGGGGAAGCCCGCGGCGACGTCGATCCATTTCCAGCCCTCGGCGGCGATGGCCTCGGCCTCCGCCTTCAGCTTCTCGCCCACCAGCCGTTCCAGCAGCACGGGGTCCTGCAGCCAGCCCCCGTCATCCTGCTGGAAAAGGTCGCGCAGGACATAGCCACCGGCCGCTTCATAGGCCTCAAGCCCAAGGAACCGCGCTCGCTTGTCGGAGGCCCGCACGGCGGTTTCGGTGAGCATACGGCGGATCTGATAGGGCTCCTTCGACCAGGAGTTCTTGACCGCCTCCCAGACCTGCGCCTGCCGCGCATGATCGCCCGAGATGGTGAAGGCCATCAGTTGTTCCAGGGTCATGCCATCTTCGGCGTAGACGTCCAAGAGCGCGGGCGCGACCGCTACGAGGCGCAGGCGCTGCTTGACCACCTTCACATCGACGAAGAAGGCCGCCGCGATGGCTTCCTCCGTCATGCCCTTCTCGCGCATCGCCTGGAAGGCACGGAATTGGTCCAGCGGGTGCAGCGGGGCGCGCTCGATGTTCTCGGCCAGCGAGACCTCGTCGATCAAGACGGAATCATCGACCGCGCCGACAATGCAGGGCACCAGTGCCGATTTAGCCAGCCGTTTCTGCTTCACCAGCAGTTCCAACGCCCGGTAGCGGCGGCCACCGGCCGGAACTTCGAACTTGCCGGTTTCCGACCCATCCTCGCCGATCACCGGGCGCACGTGCAGGCTCTGAATCAGGCCCCGGCGGGCGATGGACTCGGCCAGTTCATCGACCGAGATCCCGGCCTTCACGCGCCGGACGTTGGACTGGCTCAGGACCAGATTGTGGAAGGGGATATCCCGCGAGGAGGCGAGGGTGATTTTCTGCATGTTGGTCATCGGATCAATCTCCCGACGGGCGCCGAGAGCCTCTCTCTCGGTCTCCAACCCGTCGAAAACCCCCTGCCCCTCTCTTCCTCGAAAACCCGAAGGACCAAAGGGCGCTGCCAGATTATCCGAGATCACCGCGGCCGTGCAGGCTGACTTCCCTGTCCGCGCCGACGATGATGTGGTCGTGGAGGGATAGGCCGAGTACGTTGCAAGCCTTGTGCACCTCTTTCGTCATGGCGATATCCGCTTCCGACGGCTCCGGATCGCCAGACGGATGGTTGTGAACCAGGATCAGTGCCGAGGCGTTGAGGTCCAGGGCGCGCCGCACGACCTCACGCGGATAGACCGGCACATGATCGACAGTGCCGATCCCGAGACGCTCATCAGAAATCAGCCGGTTCTTGCGGTCGAGATAGAGGACGTGGAAGCGCTCAACCTCACCGCGCACGGACACGGCGCAGTAGTCCATCACCGCTTGCCAGGAGGTCAGAACCGGGTTGCGACTGATGTGGCGCAACAGGATCTCGCGGGCGGCGAAGATAGTGGCCTGTTCTGAAGCGGTAAGTTCTACGCTGCCTGAACGGCGCGGGGCGAAGGTGGCGGGGTGTTCGGAAAATCGGGTCATGGGGTTCTCGGCAAATTGACCGCGGCCAACCCTCACCAGGCAGCATCAGCCTGCTTGAACGGAGTTGGCCGGGAGGGGGAAATTGGAGAGGAAACGGACAGAGGAGCACTAGGCCCCCTGCCCTGCCGCCGACGATCAGCCGACGCGGTCGAGGAGCTTCTTGGCGCGCCCCTCCATATCGAGGCGGGCATCCTGCTGGGTCTTGTCCCGCGCGAGCCGGGTGATGCCCTGCACGAAGTCGAAGATGCTTTATGCCGCGCTTATTATTATGCCGAGGTCGTGGCGGGAAGTTGTTTCCCAGCAGAGAGTTAGGGCAGGATTCGCTCGGCATAATTATAGTCCCCCGGGTCATAGCAACCCGAGGAAGATCATGACTGAAGACACGATCCCATTGCCTGCCCGGCCCCGTGCCACAACCTCAGACTTTTCGCCGGAAGACGCGGTCAATGCGTTTCTCGAGCCGATGCGCTCCACCACGACGCATGTCGTCTATGGCTGTGCTGCCCGTCACCTTCTTTGCTGGCTCAAACTGCAGGGCATCCTGATCACCGCAGTGGACAGCGCCGTCCTTCGACGCTTTGCCGGACATGACTGCTCTTGTCCGCGCTACAGTGCCGACCAAGTTCGCGATCCCTATTACATCAACCGGGTCAGGCGCTTTGTCCGGTTTCTTGAGGATCGGGGCGACATCCCCTTTGTCAGCGACCTTGCGGATCTGGACCGGCATTTCGGCCGATATGCCGAACATCTTGCGTCCCTTGGATACAACCGATGGTCACTGCGGAAGCTGAACTCGGCCGCGCAGCACTTCGCACTCTGGCTGCGCGCGTCGCGGATCGGATGGCACGACGTGAATGCGGCCGTCATCGAGCGATTTGCCCACCATGACTGCGGTTGCGCCGAAGGCCGCAAGAGGGGGGTCATTTCACAGACCGGTATCGAGAGGCGTCGGCGGGGTGCCGTCCGGTTTTTTGCGTTCCTCAAGGAAAGCGGTGGAGTTGCAACGCCCGAACCCGTGCAGACCCGCGAACCAGTCCTGGAGGCTTACGGCATCTGGCTCCACCAACATCGCGGTGCCACGGAGAAGTCAATCGAGCGCTACGTCTCGGAAGTGGCCCGGTGGCTACCTGAACTTGGACCCGACCCATCCGGTTACGAGGCCTCGGCCCTTCGCGCCTTGGTGATGACCCAGCCCGCAGCGCGCTCCCGGACGTCTATCCGAATGACAGCGACCGTCTTGCGCAGTTTCCTGCGCTTTCAGGCCGCCAATGGCCGCTGCCGCCCCGAACTGCAGCACGCTGTGCCGTCCGTTGCCCCTTACCGACTGTCGACCCTTCCGCGATACGCCGATCCGGCGACGATCGAGCGGATCATTGCGGCCTGCGGGACCGACACCCCGGCCCGGATCAGAGATCGGGCCATCATCCTGCTGCTGGCACGTCTCGGACTGCGGGCTGGCGATGTCTGGCTGATGCGGATCACCGACATCGATTGGCAACACGGTCTCTTGCGGGTTCATGGCAAGGGGCGACGCAGCATCCGTCTTCCTCTGCCGCAGGATGCCGGGGATGCCGTTGCGGCCTACCTGGAACAAGTCCGCCCGGTCATGGCGGAGGAGCGCCTCTTTCTGCGTCTCTGCGCGCCGTTCACGCCCCTTGCCTCCTCGTCCGAGATATCGGGAATCCTGGCCCGGCATCTGGTCCGCGCCGGGATAACGGGGGTTCCCTCCGGTGCCCACATGTTCCGCCATTCGCTCGCCACCCGGCTGTTGCGCCAGGGGGCGGGTCTTGAAGCCGTAGGCTCGGTCCTGCGCCACCGCTCGCCCGACACCACAGCCATCTACGCCAAGGTCGACATCCCAATGCTGCAGAAGATCGCCCAGCCTTGGCCGGGAGATCTGGCATGCTGAGCGATGACGTGACCCGTTATGTGGCGCTTTACCGTCGGCTCGGGCGCAGTTTCGCCGAGCAGAGCCGGACGCTGCATCTTTATGCCCGCTTCGCAGAGGCGCAGGGCGACAGCCATGTCCGTATCGCCCGCATCCACGACTGGTGCGCCACGGCATCATCGCCCAACCGGGCAAGAACCTGCTATGACGCGGTTCGCCGCCTCGGTGCCTTTCTCAATGCCGAGGATCCCCGTCATGAACTGCCGCCAGCCGGAGCCTTTGGTCGCGGCAAACGCCCGCGCCCGGCCCCGCACCTGCTGGACCCCGGGCAGATCCAGGCCATTCTGGAGGCAGCCCTCGACTTGGGCCCCAAGGGCTCGATCAGCCCCTACACGTTCCACTACCTCTTTGGCCTTCTGGCGGCGACCGGGATGCGCGTCTCCGAGGCCCTGGCGCTGCAAGCTGGTGACATCGGCATGGATGGCCTCACCATCCGGCATGGCAAATTCGGCAAGAGCCGACTGCTGCCGATCCATGCCTCGACCCGCACAGCGTTGGCCGAATACACTTCAATCCGGCAAAGGTTGAAGGCGAATGGTGAGGATTTCTTCGTCCTCAGCTCCGGAAAGTCTCCCAGCAAGGTCCGGGCCCATGCCGTCTTCGTCCAGATTGCCCGGAATCTCGGCATTCGCCCCCGTGACCTGAGAAGTCCGGGTCCCCGGCTCCACGACCTTCGGCACGGTTTCGCCGTCCGCTCGCTGGAAGCTTGCCTGCATGATCGGCAAGCCGTGGCCCATCACATGGCCGGCCTCAGCACTTATCTCGGCCACGCCAGTATGGCCCACACCTATTGGTATCTCGAGGCGACGCCCGTGCTGATGCACAGCATCGCGGCGGCCGGCGAGCAATTGTTTGCGGAGGGCTGGGCATGACGGCGCTTGCACCCTCCCTGGCATCTTTCCTGCGCGAGCATCTGCCTCGCGAGCGCAATGCCAGCCCCCATACGGTGGCGACCTATGCCCATGCCTTCGGCCTTCTTCTGCGCTATGCGGCGGAGCGGCTGGATCGGCGCCCGACCGACCTGACCATCGAGGACCTCGATCCAGATCTGATCCTCGGCTTCCTCACTTATGTCGAGCAGGAACGTGGCAACACGGCGCGGTCACGCAATGCCCGCTTCGCCGCAATCCGTTCGTTCTTCCGTTATCTGGAATACAAGGTTCCCGCCTGCCTCGAACAGGCCCTTCGGGTGCGGGCCTTGCCGATGAAGAAGACCGACAAGGCGCTGATCGACTACCTCACCCGCGAGGAGATGAATGCACTCTTGGCCGCCCCGGATTGCACGACCGTGTCCGGCCTCAGGGACCGGGCGATGCTGCATTTGACCTATGCTGCAGGGCTGCGAGTGTCCGAACTGCTTGCGCTGCAGATCGGCGACTTCTCCGACCGGTCGCTTTCCATGGTCCGGGTTGTCGGCAAGGGACGGCGCGAGCGTTTGCTCCCCTTGTGGCAAGAAACCCGGGTGACGCTTCGGGCATGGATGGCGGTGCGTCCAGCGGTGCAAGGGCAGGAACTCTTCCTCAACCGCGAGGGTCTTCCCCTGAGCCGAGACGGCTTTGCCCATCGTCTGACCATACATGTCGCTGCGGTGGCGCAGAAAAGACCCGCCTTGTCGGAAAAGCGGGTGACACCGCATGTGCTGCGCCACAGTTGCGCTATGCACACGTTGGAGGCGACGGGCGATATCCGCAAGGTGTCCCTGTGGCTTGGTCATGCCAGCCTGCAAAGCACTGAAGCCTATCTGCGTGTCGATCCCGCCGAAAAGCTCGCCATCCTGGCAGCGAACACCGCGCCGACCGTTCCGAAAGGAAGGTTCCGCACGCCAGACAAACTTCTGGCCATGCTGGCCGAAATCCAGAAGTCGCGCTGACCCAGAACCTCCACCGTCCCTCGGGTTGCTGTGACCCGGGGGACTGTAATTATGTCGAGCGAATCCGGCTCTAACTCTCTGCACGGAAACGACTTCCCGCCACGACCTCGGCATAATCCCAAGCGCGGCATAAAGCATCTTATGCTGATATCGGCATAAGATGCTTTCCGGCGGGCGGCCCTCTTCCATCAGAACCTTCTCGATGATCTTGCCGGACTCGACCTTCGAGAAGCCGCGTTTCCGCAGGAAATCATCGCGGTCTTCATCGGTGCGCGCGACGATCTGCTGCCGCGCCGCCTTGATGCCGTTGACGAAACCCTGCGGCGAGGAATTGGCGAACCGGGTCAGCGCCGGGGCCGCCTCGTGGGCAAAGCGGGAGGCCGCGTATTTCGAGTGGTGGATGGTGATCTCCTGAAAATCCTCGACGCCCCAGAGGTTCCGGTTCTGGCACACCGCCCGCAGGTAGAAGCTCGCCATGCCGAGGGTCTTCGCGCCCACCTCCGAGTTCCAGCAGTAAAAGCCCCGGAAGTAGAGATCGGGGGAGCCGTCCGTTAGCCGGCCCGCCTCAATCGGGTTGCGATCGTCGACCAGGAACAGAAAGACATCACGGTCCGAGGCATAAAGCGTGGTTGTGTCTCGGCTGATCTCGACATCGGGGTTGTAGACCCCGGTCGACCAGTCGAGCACGCCCGGCACCTTCCAGCGCGTGTCGCCCGTGCCATTGCCCGCAATCCGTTGCACTGCCTCGACCAGCTCATGGTCATGGATGCGGCCATTATCCTGACACTGCGTACCTGTCTCACCAGCGTTACGACAGGTCGGTAGCCTGACCTCCGGAACGCCCCCCGAAATCTCCATCGAACCGGGACGGGGTTTTTGCGGGAATGGGCTCGAGCCCATTCCCGCAAAAATTCCGTCGTCGCCGGGAGGGCCCATGCCAAAGCTGTACTTCACCGATCTCTCCTCTCTGTCCAAAACGGCAAACCTGAACGGCCTCTCTCTCGCTCTCTCACCCGAGGAACGGATTGCTGCGTCACACCTTGGCCTGGTTGAGGGGATGCCCTTCATCCTGGGCGACGACGGAAGCTATGACCACCAGATAAACCGCTTCTTCAGGGCTTGCCCGACGCTCGGGGTCCGGTCGATGAACAGCCTGCGGGCCTATGCGCGCGATATCGTCGTCTGGATGCGGTTTCTGCACGAGCGGCGCTGCGGCAAGACAGTCTGGGCAGCAGGCCGTGACGATATTGCGGCTTTTCACGAGGCTCGACGCCTGTCCGACCCCCCGTTTCGCATCTTCGCATCTTCATGGAACCGGGCGGTTGCCGCGCTGGACAAGCTGTACAGATGGGCCCTGGACGAGCGGATCATCTCCGCCCTGCCCTTCGTCTACCGGCAGGCGTGGACACCGCCGTCACCTCTTGTTGCCCGACAAGGTGGCGCGACAAATACCGCCCGGGAGCGCGGCGCCCGAAACGGCGACACGCGCTTTCTCGATCTCGAACGCTTCAAGGTCTTCCGCGATGTCGGCCTGCGCGGCCGGTTGCCCGATGGGTCGGAAGATTCGGCTTGGCGGGGCCGCAATGCTGAGCGCAATGTCCTCTTCGCGGATCTTCTGATCACCACCGGCCTGCGCCTGCAGGAAGCCTCGAGCCTGATGCTGGCTGAATTGCCAGATATGGCGACTATCAGCCTTATCACGGCCAAATCCGTCACCTTTCGCCTGGCATCTGCCACGGCGAAGGGCGGCAAGGGGCGCGACATCCGACTACCCATCCGGCTCATCAAGAGCCTGAGGACCATGGCGGAGATCGAACGTGAAGTCTCGCTGGGGCGGAGCTTTCGGGCAGGTGCGGGCGCCAGTGGTAACCGCGAAATCGTCGTCATGGGCTACGAGCATCGGGCCTTGCGGATCGGATCCCCCGAGGGCCCAACCCAGGTTGCCATTGATCAACTCACCATCAGCGATCGGTCCCGACTGGTCGATGCCGGGACTGGGGCACCCCTCGCCCTTTGGCTGACCGAGGATGGTCGCCCGATGTCGGCGCCGGCCTGGGAGGCCATCTTCCAGCGCGCCAGCACTCGTTGCCGCGACCTTGGCTTCAGCGACATGCACGTCACGCCGCATATGTTGCGGCACAGCTTTGCCGTCCACATGCTGAGCCTTCTCCTGCGCGCACAGATCGGGTGGGTGACCGGAGAGGCTGCCCGTCCGTTTGGCCCGGCGTGGCGACGGGTGATCGGCGACCCGCTCTTGAAACTTCAACGGCTGATGGGGCACGCGCGGATCGAAAGCACCTATATCTATCTCGATCATCTCGCCGAGGCGCAGGAGATCGTGGACGCGGCGGTGGACGCCTTCGACCTCGATCTGACCACGCTGGAGGGGCGCCAATGACCCGCGGGCATTATGCCACCTTCCCGATCCCAGCTGTCCCGACAGAAACGACGCCGGTACTGCCGATCGAGCCCCGCCGCTTCGCGCTGACATTGGAAGACGGCTGTTCTTACCTTGTCGACCTGACCGGATGGCCGGGGGTAGCCTTCACCACCGAAATCGCCCCTCTGGTGCGAGGACGCATCCAGCGGATGGGACCAAGCCTGGTCCGAAACTCTGTTCGGCAAATGCTGCAGAATCTGCGGCGGTTCTGGGTCTTCCTGTTTGAACGGGGCGCAATGCCCGAGACGCTCATGGACCTGACCGTCGAGTTGATCGACGATTACGAAACCTGGCTGGAGCAACACGCCGGCGGCAGGATCTATCAGCGGCATCTGATGGCCGCCTTGGTCGGCGTGCTGCGGGTGGGCACCGAGGAGAACGAGGCCCTGCTCCCTCCGGCTCTTCTGCCCCGCTTGCGCTTTCTGGGCCATGGTCCGGTCGGAGGCAGCATCCCGCGCGACGCCTATAGCGGGCGAATTGCAGAAGCACTTCGGGTTAGCGCCAGAAGCCAAATCCTCGAGGCCCAGAACCGGATTGCCCTTGGGGAAAATCTGCCGCCGCATCCGGTCGAAGTCGTCGCGCATCCAAAGATGGCCACCCACCGCGATGCCGTGCTGGCTGAAATCGCCGCCCACGGACGGATCGCAACAAGCCATCCGGCGTTCAAGCGGTTCGTCAACATGGCAGCGCGGCGCAAGATCGATATCGGGATCGAAGTTCCGCACAGGGGGTTCCATCTGGTCCAAAAGGATCTGGCGGCCTTCCTCATCCTTCTTGCCCTTGAAACCGGCATGGAGGCAGAGAGCCTGATCCGTCTGAAGGTGGACTGCCTCGTCAACCCGACGAAGGGCTATGTGGAAATCGCCTATCACAAGAGGCGGGCGCGCGGGGCGGAATGGAAACGGCTGCGAGTCAGGGATGGCGGGTCCACGACGCCGGGTGGGCTGATCCGCCTCGCCCTTGCCCTGACAGAGCGGGCAAGGCGGCATCTCGAGTCCGACCGACTGTGGGTGCTGTGGACAGTGGCCGGACTGCGCCCGGCTTCCGATGACGGGCCCCATGATCTCGACAGATTTGCAGCCGACCACGGGCTCATTGATGACGACGGCAAGCCCCTGCACATCAATCTCTCGCGGCTGCGGAAGACGCAAAAAGCGGAGTGGTATCGCCGCACCGGTGGGCAGATGGAGCAGTTTGCGATCGGGCATACGGTGGCCGTGGCCGCACAGCACTATGCCGAAATCCCGGCCCTGGCCCATATCCACGATGCAGCCTTGGCCGATGCGTTCCGTGACGCTCTCGACGCCGCGCGGATCGTGCCCACCGAGGCGGCTGCACCGCCCACTTTGTTGGCCACATCTGATAATTTGCAGCAAGTTCATAAGGATAACCATACTGACCCCCACCCGCAGGATCTCTGGCTTGCACGATGCGGCAACTTCTTCGCGAGCCCATTCGCGGACCCGGGAAAAGCTTGCCCGACCCCTTTCTGGGGCTGTCTCGAGTGCCGTAATGCCGTGATCTCCGAGGCGAAGATTCCGGCGCTGCTCGCCTTCCAGGCCTTCATGGCGGGTCAGCGCTCTGCGCTGTCGGCTGAGGATTGGGCTGTGAAGTTCGGACCGGCCTTTGCCCGGATTACCCACCAGATCCTGCCATCCTTTCCGCCCCGCGCCGTCGAGGCCGCGCGGGCCGCAGATCCAGCCGAGACTGCCCATCCCCTCTATCTTCCCATCGAGGCCACCGCACAATGAACCCGACGCCCAGCAAGTCCTTGCATCCGGCTTCGGCCATCCGCAGCACTGATGATCTGGTCCTCGCGCGCGTGAAGATCGCCGATGGTGTTCCGCCCCAGAACCTGTCGCGGTTTGGCGACGACATCTGGGATCTCGGCCCGGCCGTCTTCAGCCAGACCGCGCGCCGTCGGGCCTGCAGGGTTGCCTTTGGCGGAATCGACTGCCCGGTCGAACGCCTGACCGCGAAGGAGTATATCTTCGCCTGGCTGAACGAACGCCTTCCCGACCCGGCGGGGCGGCTTCCACCCTTGCGGGCGCAAGGTGCGCTATCCGATCTGCGCAGGTTCATGCACTTCGTACGCGAACGCGAGGGGCGCTTCGCGTCTGCCCTTCTCGAACAACCCTTGCTCGACGACTGGCTGGCTTTCCAGAACAGTCGGCCGATCAGGCCGGGACAGGTGGCGGCCAGTCTGCGTCCGGTCTACCAATTGCACCGTCTGGCACCGTTCCTGACGCATGGCGGGCCCACTTTCCAGCTCTGGAACGGTAGACCCGCCGCCATGGTTGCCGGCTGCAGGGCAATCTCGTCGGAAAACCTCACGCCGCGCATTCCGGAAGCGGTGATCGGGGCAATCCTGAAATGGTCATTGCACTATGTCGATGACTTCGCGCCCGACATCTTGGCGGCGCGCGCCGAAATCGACAGGCTTGAGGCTGCTGCCAAGGAAAGAGGTCGGCAACCGCGCGTGCCCGGCTTGACCGAACGTGTGGCACTCTGGATCGAAGGCCGGCGCAAAGCTGGGCGCGGCATGCCGATCTGGAGCGTCCCCGATCGGATGGGCGGGGTCTGCGGAGCAAACCCTCGGCTGCGGAATCCCGGCGGACCCGTGTTGAACATGCAGCTGATCGCCGCGCAAATCCCGGCGCATCCGGTCAGCCTCGTCCAGAACAAGGTCGTCCATGATATGTTGCACGAGGCGTTGGTCGAGCTTGGGTCCGAACCGGGCGGTCTCGATACGCCCATTAGCACCCTTCCTGAAATCGGGCATCCCTGGCGGGATCGGTTCGACAGCCACACGCTTGCGCATGAGGAGCGGCACCTTCAGACCGCCGCCTATATCCTTTGTTCCTACCTGACCGGGATGCGCGATGGCGAGGTGCAGGCCATGCGGCCTGGAAGTTTGCGGCACAGCCGCAGCGCCGACGGAATGACCGAGCGGCTTGCCATCCGAAGTCTGGTCACGAAGGGGCGCGACGCAGGCGGAGAGCAGGCCGAATGGATCACGATCGCTCCTGCGGCCCGGGCGGTCCAGATCGCCGAGCAACTGGCCCTTCGCCACCGGTCAGAGGATTTGGCCAAGGGCGCCATCGGGATTTGGGCCGTGTTGCATCGGGCCTCTGCCAAGGATCGGGGCCTGCCGCATATCGTGCGCCGGATCAACGAATTCCGCGACCACCTCGACCGCCAGTTCGGTGCCGATGACCGCCCGGCAATCCCATTGGTCGACGGCAGGCCGTGGGTCTTCAACACGCGGCAGTTCCGTAGAACGGTGGCATGGCATATCGCCAACCGCCCCTTCGGTGTAATCGCGGGGAAGCTTCAGTACAAACACGCCTCAGTGGCGATGTTCGACGGCTATGCCGGGGCCTCGGCCAGTGGCTTCCGGCAGGAAGTCGAGGCGGAACGACATCTTGGCCAGCTCGATGACATCGTCACCCACTATGAGGCTCGGCTGCGGGGCGAGCCGCTGGCAGGTCCGGCAGCTACCCGCATCGCTGCGGAACTCGGGCGGGTGGCAGAGCAGATAGGCCCCCTGCCCGGCCTCCTGGCCGACGCCAAGCGGGTGAAGGCGATGCTGAGCCATCTGGCCCGCACGCTGCATGTCGGCGTCCTGAACGACTGCTTCTTCGAGCGCGGCACTGCGCTGTGCCTGAGTTCCGCGAAAGACCCTACGGACATACCGCGGTTGTCGGCCTGTGCCCCGGACCGTTGCCCGAACTCGTGCATCGGCCAAGCGCATTTGCCGGCATGGCAAGGTGCCATTGCTCGGGCCGAAACCATCTTGGGCGACAAACGCCTGTCCAAGCTGCAGCGCGACGTGATCCGTCAGGATCGCGACCGGATGCGCAAGTTGATCGCTCCCCTTGTCGAGGTCGCCCCCAAATGAAGGCCGTCAGTGCCCAGACAGAGGCCGCTCTGCGCGCAGCCCTTGCCCGGCTTGTCGAGGGACGAGCCACCCAGACCGATGGCCGCCTGAGCGCTGCCAATCTGGCCCAGGAGGCAGAGGTAGCACGCGCAACGGTCCACCGTGCCGTCGCCATTCTTGCGGAATTGAGAACGCTGCAAAACGTCGATCAAGCCCGGCCATCGCCGCCGGAACGCAGCGTACTGATGGCTGAGCGGGCGCGCCAAGAGACGGAGCATCTCCAGGCTCAGCATTTGCAGGTCAGAGCCCTGCTAGCTCGGACTGAAAGCCGCAGGCAGGCCGCGGCCAGCAATATCCATCCCTTACGCCGCGATGACTGAGGGCAGGCACTCGGCACGGGCGGGCTGTTGGGCGTGCATCCAATCCGCTGCCTGCTGGGCCTTGGCTGCCGCCGTGAAGATGGCGCGCGGGTCGTGCTTCAGGACCTCGAGCCATGACGCAATATAGGCCGCGTGATCAGGCCGGGGATGGTGGGCGATACCAAGGTCGGCAAGGACGAGACCGCTCAGGATCTCGACGCAGCATTCCTCGGCCGCGTAAGCCTCGGAGCCGAAACGCCCCGAGAGATCGCGGTCCAGCCGATGTCTCGCGCCCGTGGCATGGCCCATCTCATGCAGCCACACGCCGTAAAACGAAGCGGGATCCCGGAACGAAGTGAAATCCGGCATCCGCACCCGATCATCCGAGGGGCGATAATAGGCCTCGCCGCCGCCGAACTCCGTGGTGATCCCAAGGTTGTCGATGAAGGACTCGGCATGCTGCAGACGTTGCTCCTCGGGCAGAAGCACCTGGGCAGGCAGTTCGTAGCCATCGACCTGTGCCACGTTGAAGACGGAAAACGCCCGTGCCATCATGCGGCGGGAACGTGCATCCTCTTCGCCCATGTCGTCCTCCTCTGCCCTGTCGAACGCCTTCCAGAGCACGACCGTCGTCGAGCTCTCGCCCTTGCGGACCTGGGCACCGGCCTCCTGCCATTGGCGATAGGTGCCCCAGAGGCCTTCGCTGAAGCCTGACGACATTGCCGCGGCCCAAAGCGCCAGCGTGTTGATCCCGCGATAGCGCTTGCCTGAGGCGACATTGCTTGGGCAGGCGGCACTCGCCCCGTCGTGGAACCAGGGCGCCCGCCAGTCGCCGACGCCCTTCTCGATCGCGGCAATGATCTCAGCCGTGATGCGCATGTAGACATCGGCACGCGCGCCGGAATTAGACATGAATGCCATTGTGGAACTTCCTGTGAGACAAGCCGAAGCCCCGCGCGCCTTTGAGGGCGTCGGCAAAGAGGGCACGGCGTAAGATGGTTGGGTCAGTGGGCAGCCGGTGAGACAGCTTGACTGTTCAGATAACGGCCATAATCCGGGCCGGTGACTGCACGCAGTTCGGTGCGACCATCCTCGGTCTCGAAGGTTTTCACCTGCTCGGCCCGGTGGCTGCTGAGGCCGTATTGCAGGTTGATCCCGGCCAAAGGCGCGGGCAGTTGCCGTAAGTAGGAGGCTGGCGCACCGACGATGCTGGCCAGTTGGCCGAAGGCCCAATGCGTCGGTGCCACGGGCTCCGTGGCTTTGGGGAGGACCAGATGCAATCGATCAGCACTGTCACGCGAGGCCTCAACCCGTATCTCCGCTGTTTCGACCACCCGGGAACGGCTCCGCTCCGAACGGCCCTTCACCGAGGCCCAGAGATCGTCGAGCGAGAGATAGCGCTCGTCATCGGGCCGGTTGAACCATTCGGATGACACCCGCCCGTTCCGCTCGCCCCGGCTTACATCCACCTTATAGCCGCCCGACTTCACCGGCCGCACGGGGGCCAGATTTTCCATAGTGTTCATGGCAGTCTCTCCGTGACGGGCGCCGGAAGCCTCTCTCCCGGCCCTGGCCCGTCATTAGACATGACCTCGACTCCGACTCTCACGATCACGACGCCCAGCTTAGTAGTGCCGAACCCAGCATCGAACGCAGCCTAACGCTTATGGCATTGATTTCTAACGATAATAGCTCTGTTTCTGCGCTATGAAGTCATCCCGGACTGGCCCTATCTCGCGTACCTTTCTGACGAAGATCAAGAGAGTTGGCCATGGCCAACTTTGGTTCGCCCCGCGCGTTGGATAACTCCGATCAGATATCCATCTGGGTTGAGTATCTGGTCAGGCTTTCCGGCCATGACGTCAGCAACTAGCATGGTTTTCACTGGTCCTAAACAATTCACTGCCTTCGCAAGGGTAGCCTGACTTATTCTAAGCATCCTGCCGAACTCGTACAGGATTCGCATCAGGTCATGGCCTGTCACGGGGGGGTGCGGATAAAATTCCGGAACCGTGATCATCTGGCTCCACAGGTCAGGCGGGTACGTCGCCAAGGTTTTTTTTGTATCTGAAGTTCTTGTCTCTTTGTGGCGGACGTTTTGTCCGTCTGTGGCGGGCTCTTTTGCCGGTTCGATTAGAGTTTTCGGCTCGCTCAGTTGTCCGTGGTCCAACGAGGCAACGGTGAACTTAGGTTGTTCGACCGGCAATCCAGGAACATGCTCAACAGCACCAACAGGAACAGGGCGCCTCGTAAGCGGCGCAGCCACTCCATCATAGCCTCGAGTTCCCCCGGCTGATGCGAACCTTAAATAATACATCCTTTAATT
>FWWM01011528.1_pt1 | contig 15101 bp, 15 predicted proteins | sample 2228351 | NCBI WGS metagenome assembly FWWM01 (sample SAMEA103939774, study PRJEB20133) | metagenome | reverse complement strand
ACCTCCCCCTTGCGGGCTGGCTGCGCTGCCGCCCGAAGTTTCCCGGGCTGATTTTGGGCTGGGTCCCCCGGTCAGTCAGCGATTCCGGCCGGCTGTTTTTCGGCTACCTTCAGGAAGCCCCGGACCGGCACGACCCCGGGTATATCCCACTCCTCCCACATCTCGTCGACCATTTTCTGGATGTACTCGATATCCTCGTCGACGAGGTGGGCAAACCGGCCCTGGCGTATCAGGTATTCCCGGACCGGGATCCGCTCCTTGCGGGCATCGTAGGTGTAGAAGACCTGGCCGTCGATAATCTCGTAGAGGGGGAAGATGCCGGACTTGACCCCCAGCTCGCCCAGCTCGTGGGAGTAGCGGGGGTGGTAGTCCCAGCCCTTCGGGCACGGGTCGAAGGTGTGGATAAACGTTGGCCCGCCGATGCTCAGGGCCTTGCGGACCTTATTGAGGTAATCCAGCGGCGGGAACGTGGCGCAGGCGGTGGCCACGTAGCGGCAGGTCGGGTGGCCGACGGCCAGCATCCCGGCCACATTCTTCTTCCAGCGCCGCTGCATGATCCGGTGTTTCTTGCCCGGCGGGGTGAAAGTGGTCTGGGCCCCGTAGGGCGTCATGCCGGTGGCCTGGATGTCCGTGTTGGCCGCCGACTCGTTGTCGTAGAGGATGATGAGCAGGTCGTAGTCGGTCTGCAGGGCCGCCGAGATGGCCGACAGGCCCATGTCCGCCCCGCCCAGGTCGCCGCAGAACGAGATGACGTTGATCTTCTCGGCCGGAATCTTACCCTTACGCATCAGGGCCCGCAGACCGGCCGCCGTCCCGACCGCCGCCGAGCCCCCGGCCCCGAGCTGGGTGTGCATCCATGGGATCACCCAGGGGGTCGTCATGTAGCTGGTGTTCGCCACGTACATGCAGCCGGTCGAGCCCATCGCGATGGTGCGGGGGCCGGCCGCCTTGGCAAAGCCCCGCATCACCATGGCCGATTCGCACCCCTGGCAGGTGCGGTGGCCCGAGGTGTAGAACTCCTCGAGGGGCGTCTGCCGAACGTTCTTAATCTTGTCGTAAAGAATCACTTCCTCACGGGGCATCGGCGCAAACCTCCTTACTCCCGCAGTCCGATCCAGGTGACGAACCCGTCCAGCGAGTCCTTCCGGGCAGCCTCCTGGGTGATTTCAAACATCCGAATGCAGTCAGCAATCGAAATATCCCGGCCACCCAGGCCGCTGATGAAGTTGACAATGGCCGGCCGCTCCCGGGCCGGGTAGAGGCACGACCGGATTTCGTGCAGGAGCGCCCCGCCGTCGTCCGGCGAGCCGTGGGCGAAGTCCCGGTCAATAACCCCGACGGCCCGGAACCGGCGCAGGCTCTCCCGCAGCTCCACCGTCGGGAACGGCCGGAACCAGCGCAGGTTAATATACCCCACCTTCTGGCCCTTCTCCCGGAGCCGGCGGACGGCCGTCCGGGCCGGCCGGGCCACCGTACCCAGGCCGATCAGCACGACTTCGGCATCCTCGGTCATAAACTCTTCGAAGTAGTACGGCGGCGAGTAGACCTCCCCGAAGACGGCGTTGAACTCCCGGTAGGCTTCAACGATTACCTGCCGGGCCCGACGGGCGGCTTCCCAGTTCTGCCGCCGGATCTCCATCACCCAGTCCTCGTTAACCTGGGGCGCAATCGAGATCGGGTTGTCCGGGTGGAGCCGCCGCTCGCCCAGGTCATAGGGCGGCAGGAACCGCCGGACCGCCTCCTTCGTCGGGATCCGGACGACGTGCTGGGAGTGGGTCAGGAACGCCCCATCCATGGCCAGGGCCATCGGCATCATGACCCGCTTATCCTCGGCAATCCGGTAGCCGATAAGCACGTGCTCGAGGGCCTCCTGCGGGGTTGTAACCCAGCACAGCAGCCAGCCCATATCCCGGACGGCCAGGGCGTCGTTGTGCTCAACCCCGAACGCCCCCGGGTCGTCCAGGGCCCGGTTCCCGACCAGGAAGAGCACCGGCAGCCGGTCGGTGGCCGTCACCACCAGCGCCTCGAAACCGTACATCCAGCCGGTACCGCTGCTGCCGGCAAAGGCCCGGGCGCCAACCGAGCTGGCGTGCTTTACGATTTCGAACTGGTCGTGCTCACTGGCCGCCACAATATACTCGGCATCCAGCTCGCCGTCGGCGATGATCTTCGAGATCGCATCCATCACCTCGGTGTACGGCCGGATCGGGTAGGCGGCAATCACGTCGACGTCGGCAAGCCGGACACCCTGGGCAACCGCCTGACAGCCGGTCAGCAGGTCTTCACGTTCCCAAACCGAAGCCTCGGCCCGCGTAATCATGACAGCAGCGCCTCCTTCTTCTTGAGCATTATCTTCTTGCCCTCAGGCACCCGCTCACCCGCCAGGACGTGGACCCCGGTGCCGGTGACAAACGGGTAGGTTATCCGCTCGCTGCCCTTCTTCTCCTCGGCCCAGCGGATGTAGCCTTCGGGGTCCCGCTTCCAGAACTCGTACGGGCTGCTGTTGTCCTCGAACCTGAGCTCGTCAACCATGACGATGCACTCTTTGACCGGACAGATCTGGGCGCACCGGCCGCACCCGACACAGTACTCGTAGTTGACGTCGTAATACCCGTCCTCGGTGGGGTCGAAGCACTCGTCGGGGCAGTCGTACCAGCAGAGGGTGCACTTGATGCACAGGTCGAACCGGATGACCGGCCGCTGGGAGCGACTGGTGAACCGCTTGAACTGCGGGTTCCGGGACTGGCCGTTCGGGCCGAGTTTGAATCCCCGCGGGACGGCGGGGACGACGATGCCCTCCGGAAATTCGTGCCACTTCGGCAGGGTCGGCACCTCGTAGGGCCAGTCGACCCCCTGGTCGGGGCTGACGGTTTTAATGCTCTGCTTGACCTGCTCGTAGGCCTCCCGGGCGGCCAGAACCCGGTGCTCCTGCTGGGTCGTGTCCCAGAGGTACTGTTCGACCGCCTCGATGCTGATAAGCTCGGGGTCGACGGCCGCAATCGCCCCCAGGACCCGCTCCCGGGTCAGGTCATCCTTGTAAACCCAGAGGCCGGCAAAGCTGGCATCCCCCTCCAGGATCGCCAGGTTGTAGTTGTAAGGCTTGCGGGCGATGAACTTGAGGAGCTCCTCGTGGCTCCGACGGGAGACCACCAGCAGGCACCCGCCCTCAACGACCTTCTCGTTAATCGGCCGGATGCCGTGCCAGGCCCACGGCTCGACGCCCTTGACCATCGTGTCGTCCAGGACGACCGAGATATTCGCCTCGTCAATATCGAGCTTGGCCCCGCACTCGGCCTCGAGCTCCTCCTCGGAGAGGTCCGGGGAAACGAAGGCGAAGTACTTGCAGGGGATGCCGTTGCGCTCGGGCGAGTCGCTGTAGCGGCCGTTCGAGAAACCGACCTGACCCATCCGGGTGGCGATCAGGACGATGTCGCCGCCGATCTTCTTGGCCAGATTTTTCTGAAAGATTCCCCGGTAGTTGACCTCAACGCGTTTAATCATTGGCATTTCCCTCCACGTTCTCAACTGATGCCGGGGTCAACCCCGCCTCGGCGGCCCCGAAGAGGCTCAGGTCGACCCGCCGGATGTGGTCTTCCATGGTCTGGCGGGCGGCTGCCGGCGAACCGGCCTTGATAGCCCCCAGAATCTGGCGGTGGGACTGGAGCGAGAGGCGGGACCGCTGCGGCGTCTGGACGCAGGGGTCCCGGCTTACGGCGAGGATTTCGGCCAGCGCCTCGGCGAGCCGGACAAGGGCGCGGTTGTGGGTGGCCTGGGCGATGGCCAGGTGGAAGGCGGCGTCGGCGGCGGCCCCGGTCTCCCCCCGGCGAATCTGGGCCTCCTGCTCCCGGAGGATATCCTCCAGGCGGGCGATATCGGCCGGGGTGGCCCGTTCGGCCGCCAGGGCAGCCACCGCCGGTTCGACGATGAGCCTGAGCTCAATAACGTCATGGAGGGCAAGCTGGGTAAGCGACCGGATCAACCCCTGGGGGGTGCCGCCGGCAATAACCGTACCGGTGCCCGGGCGGCGGGCGACCAGACCGTGAAGCTCGAGGATCCGGAGGGCCTCCCGGACCGAGCTGCGGCTCACACCGAGACGCTCGGCAAGCTCCCGCTCAGGGGGGAGCCGGTCGCCCGGCTGGAGCTGGCCCTGCCGAATAAGCTCGGCCAGCTGAATAACGATCTCTTCATGCAGGCGGGTCCGCCTAACCGCCTTGAGCACTGGACCCCCTCCCGGCGAAATGGTCTATTGGTCAGACCAAATACCTGCCTAAGTAATAGCAGATCCCCGGGCCTTTGTCAAGCACCGCGGCCGGTCGCCCGGGGTCAAGGGTATTCCAGGAGCCCCTCGGCGGCGGTGCGGCCGAACCGTCTTGCCAGGCGCAGCAGGGGCGAGCCGGATGCGGCCTCGATTTCCCGGCCCGGTTTCGCCCGGGGGCCGGCGGCCAGGTCCCCGGGCAGGAGCCGGTTAACCAGGCCGAAAAGGTCGGCCAGCAGGCCGGGCGCCAGGGCGTAGGTTCGGGCCAGCAGGTTGCCCCACACCCCCAGGATCACCTCGGCCTCACCCCGGCGGGTCGCCAGGACAATCCGGCGGGCCACGGTCTCGGGGCCCATCGCCAGGCCCGGCAGGCTTGCGGCCAGCGCAAATAGGGGATAGAGCCGGGCGGCCGGTTCTTTAAATACGGCGTTAACATGGGACCCGGTCCGGGTAAACCAGGGCACCACGGTTGTAACCTTAACCCCGTACCGGCCCACCTCGGCCCGCAGCCCCTCGGAGAAGCCGACCAGGGCAAACTTCGCGCAGGTATAAGGCAGCGACTGGGGCAGGGCGACCTTGCCCCCGATGGATGTGATGTTAACGATGCGCCCGTAGCCGCGTTCAACCATCCCGGGCAGGACGGCCAGGGTCAGGTAGACCGGACCCCAGAAGATGACACCCAGGGCGGTTTTAAAGTCGTCGAGGGTCATGGCCAGGGCCGGCCCAACCTGGATAATGCCGGCGTTGTTCACGACGATATCAATCTGGCCGAACCGGTCGTTAACCTGCCGGACCAGGGCCTCCACCTGGGACCGGTCAGAAATGTCGCAGGCGACGGTGAGCACTTCGGCCCCCTCAGCCTCAAGCCTGACCCGGGCCCGGGCAAGGCCCTGCTCATCCCGGGCGCAGATGGCGACCCGGCAGCCCTCCCGGGCGAACTCCCGGGCCAGCAGAAACCCGAGGCCCCGGCTCCCGCCGGTGACCAGGGCCACCCGGCCCTCCAGGCTTTCGCCGGGCCGCTGGCGCCAGAGTTCCAGGGCCACGGCGGCCGCGGCCGTAAGGCTTGCGGCGGCGATGAGCCTCCGGTCAACCATTGTTTCCTCCCCCAACCGGCGATTTACAAAGATTCTGGCCGATCCGACCGGTTGCTGACAATCGCCCGTCTTTGGGTGTTGCCCCTCACCCCCTGGCCCCCTCTCCCGGGTCCGGGAGAGGGGGTTGGGGCGAGGGCCGGAACATCCTGCAGGTTGCGGCCTCGGGTCCAGACGGCTTATACTCACCCGGCGTAATCTACTCGGTGAAAGGGGTGCGAACCTGTGGACGATATCCGCCGGTTCCTGGCCATCCGGTCCGCCGACCAGCCAACTTTCTCGCCGAATGGTCAGGTCATGGCGTACGTGACCGACATCTCCGGCGTGCCGGAGCTCTGGGCGCTGCGGCTCGGGGAGCAGCTCCCCGACCAGGTCAGCTACTTCGGGGAGCGGGTGGGGCTGGCGAAATACGCCCCCCAGGCCCCCGAAGGCGACCAGTTGCTTTTTGCCCTGGACACCGGCGGCAACGAACGCTGGCAGCTTTACCTGCGACGCCAGGGCCGGATTTTCCCCCTCACCCACGAGCCGGAGGTGATCCACGAGTTCGGGGCCTGGGCCCCCGATGGCCAGCTCCTGGCCATTTCGGCCAACCGCCGAAACCCGGCCTTTTTTGACGTCTACGTCGGCACCACCGGAGGCGAATGGCGGCCGGTCTGGGAGGCCGACGCCACCCTCTACGTCCAGGACTGGTCAAGTGACGGCCGCTACCTGCTGGTCACCGAATACCACTCCCCGTCCGCCCAGGACCTTTGGCTTGTGGACGTTTCCGACCAGAGCCGGCGCCGCCTCACCTCAGGCCCGCCGGCCCGCTACCTGGCCGCCCAGTTCGGGTCCCAGGGCGATGCCGACGTCTGGGCCCTGAGCGACCTGGATTCGGAGTTTCTGCGCCCCATTCGGATAAGCCTGGAGACCGGGCAGCTTTCGGTGCCCCGGGAGTTCGACTGGGACGTGGAGCTTATGGCGGTCTCGCCCGACGGGTGCACCGCCGCCCTGGTGGTGAACGAGGGTGGCCGGTCCCGCCTCTTCACATACCCGCTGCCGGAACTGGACCGGCCGGCCGAGGTTCACCTGCCCCTGGGGGTTGTCACGAGCCTGGAGTGGCACCCGGACGAGAACCGGCTGGCCTACGGCTTTAGCGGGCCCCACTTCAACCCCGATATCTGGCTCTGGGACCCGGAGCGGGACATAACCCGGCTCACCTGGAGCCCCCGGCTCTGGGTCGACCTGACCGAAACCCCGGAGCCGGAGTCGTGGCATTTTCACAGTTTCGACGGCCTGCCGATTCAGGGCTGGCTTTATAAGCCGGCCGTGGCCCCGCCCCCGGGCGGCTGGCCGACCCTGGTCATCGTCCACGGCGGGCCGGAGTCCCAGGCCCGGCCCAATTTCAACCCGGTTATCGCCTACTTTGTCCGGGCCGGCTACCTGGTTTACGTCCCGAATGTCCGGGGCAGCACCGGCTTCGGCAAAACGTTCAGCCACCTGGACGACCGGGACCTGCGGCCCAACGCCGTCCGGGACCTGGCCGAGGGGGTCCGGGCCCTGCAGGCGGCCGGGCTGGCATCCCCGAAGGCGACGGCGGTCATGGGCGGAAGCTACGGCGGGTTCATGGTTCTTTCGGCCCTGACCAGCTACCCGGACCTCTGGGCCGCCGGCATCGACATCGTCGGCATCGCCAACCTGGAGACGTTTCTGGAGAACACCGGCCCCTGGCGCCGGAAGCTCCGGGAGGCCGAATACGGCAGCCTCGACCACGACCGGGAGCTCCTCCGTACCCTCTCCCCGATCCACCGGGCCGACCAGATCCGGGCGCCCCTGCTGGTCATTCACGGCCGCAACGACCCCCGGGTCCCGGTGACCGAGGCCGAGCAGATCGTCGCCCGCCTCCGACAGCTTGGCCGCCCGGTCGAACTGTTAATCTTCGAGGACGAGGGTCACGGGGTGGTCCGGCTACCGAATCGAATCCGAATGTACGAAACCATCGCAAAATTCCTGGAAAAGTACCTGCGGAGGGACTGATGACCGGCCAGGCCGTTGAGCGGGTTGACCCGGCAATCCTCAGGCTGCTGGAAGGGGTGAGCACGGCCACCCTGCACACGGTCCTTCACCGGCTGGGCTACAGCCGGGTCTTCATGGCCGGCCTGCGGCCCCTCAGCCGCGGCCGGCACCTGGTCGGGCAGGCCCTGACCGTCCGGTACCTGCCAGCCCGGGAGGATTTCCCACCCCCGACCCGGGAGGAGATGCCGAATTACCCCCAGCGGGTGGCGATCGAGCTGGTCCAGCCCGGCGACGTTATGGTCATCGACGCCGGGGGCGACTGCACGGCCGGCACCCTGGGCGATATTTTAATTACCCGCATCGCCTACCGGGGCGGCGCCGGGGTGGTGGTTGACGGGGCCCTGCGGGACAGCCCGGCCATCGCCGAGCTTGAGGTCCCGTGCTTTGCCCGGTGCGTCCACGCCGCCGCCAGCTACACCCGCCTGCGGGCCTGGGACGTGAACGTGCCCGTCCGGTGCGCCGGGGTCCTCGTTTTGCCCGGCGATGTGCTGGTCGGGGACGACGACGGCGTCATCGTGATTCCCCGGGCGCTGGCCCGGCAGGTGGCCGAGCAGGCCGCCGAGCAGGAGCGGCTTGAGGCCTACATCCGGGACCGGGTTGCCGCCGGAACGCCCCTTACCGAGGCCTACCCGCCCAGTGACGCCTTCCTGGCCGAGTACCGGGCCCGCCAGGCCCCGCCCGACGCCTGAGCGGCGGCCGGGTTTTCAGCCTTCCCGGTACCAGTCGGCGATATCCCAGAGCTCCGAATCCCAGGCCGGGCTGATGGGAGATATTCTGCCGGACCTCGGCCGGGATGTTCGGGTTCGACCCGAATTCGGCCACCGGGTCGCCCGGGGCCAGGATTGTGAACACCACCAGGCTGCTCGCCAGCAGGGTTGGGACCGCCGTCAATAGCCTTAGAAGCGGGCATTTTGTCACGTATTATCCCCGAATCGTGCCAGCCGGTTATATGGTCTGTGGAAAAGCCTGTCAAACTTCGGCCGAATATCCCCCTGAGCGATGCCATCCCTCCGGCGACCGGTAATTCCGGTCGGCCGGCGCGCCGGTCAGGTTCCGGCATTTGGCGGTCGGAGGCCCCGGTACCTTGACAGATTTAGCCAGATGTGTTAGCAATTTCTGAGCGTCAAATCCTATGCGAAGTGGAGCGGATAATGCGAGTAGTCCTTGCGAACCAGCACGATTTCGTCAGACGCCAGCTTAAACACCTCCTCAGTCGGGAACCCAATATCCAGGTCATCGGGGAAGCAAGCCACGCCCTCCGTTTTCAGCGACTTATTCTTGCCTACTCGCCTGACGTCGGGATTATCGACCTTAATTTGCTGTCAGAACTGGACGCCGGACTAACCAGCTTTTCGACCCCGATTGTTGTCCTGGCCGACGAAAACGAGCACGGAGTCGACTTCGAGCTGATAAAGGCCGTCAGGTCCGGCGTCCTCGGGGCGTTTTACCTTTCGACTCCTCCCGACGAGATTGCCGCCATCGTCCGGGCCGCCGCCAGGGGCGCCTCGGCCTTTGACCGCCGGTTTGCGGCCCGGCTTGCCGGCCTCTGCGCCCAGGTGGCCGAGTCGGCCGCGTCCGGCGGCGCCGACGGGGCCGTCTTTCTCACCGAGCGGGAGCGGCTCTACCTGCGCCTCATCGCCTCGGGCCTCTCGAATAAGGAGATTGCCCGCCGCCTCGGCCTGGCCGAAAGCACCGTCAAAAACAGCCTCTCGGCCCTCTTCAGCAAGCTCATGGTTTCGGACCGGACTCAGGCGGCCATCTACGCCCTGCGTAACGGCATCGTCCCGGGCCTGCCAAATTCCCGGACCGGTTAGGGGGTATCCGGTCGCGCGGTGCCGGCCGGTTAAAATTAGACGGAGTGACCGGCCGGCGCGGCGACGACCTGCTCCTGCTTACCCTCGGCCGGGACGGTTTGCGATACCTGATCGGCCTGGCCGGGGAAACCTTTGCTGAGCTTTTCGAAGCCTCCCTCCGCCACCCCGAAGTTGTTTACATCCCCGCCCCAGACCCGGCCACCGTGCTTGCGGTTGCCGACGGCCTGGGCCGGGCGACCGGCGGGCCGGTGGTCGTCAACGTCCGCCAGGCCCCGCCGGTCGGCCTGACCCACCTGCCAAATCCGGGATCTCCGGCCGTGGTCCTAACCGACCGGACTGCAAGCCTGCCCGCAAAAGCCCGCCTCGAGCCGACAACTCCGGCCGACCTGGTTGAAGCGGTGCGGATTGCGGCCCGGACGGCGGTTCTGCCCCCGGCCGGCCCGGTCCAGGTCGCGTTCGAGCCCGGCGTCCTGGCCGCCGAAGGGCCGGCCGAGGTCCCGTACCTGCGCCGGCAGTATCTGCCCCTGACCCAGCCGCCCGATCCCGACGCCGTGCGGGAGGCGGCCGACCTGCTGCTGGCCGCCGAGCGGCCGGTCCTGGTCGCCGGACCCGAGCTGGTCCGCTACGGGGCCGTCGACGCGGCGGCCGCCCTGGCCGAGCGGCTCGCCCTGCCGGTCTTTCTCGACCCGGCCCCCGGCCCGTACCCCGGCTTCCCCACCGCCCACCCGGCCTGCTTTGGCTATCCGGCCCCGGACAACCCCGCCTGGGCCGAGGCCGACCTGGTCGTGGTCGTCGGCCGGCTGCGCCCGGCCGGACCGGCCGACCCCCTGCTGGAAGTAGTCCCACCAGGCGCGAAGATTCTGGCCGTTTCACCCTGGGGCCCCGGGTGGGTTACGGCCCACGGCCGGGGGCTCGAGCTTCTCGCCGACCCGAAGTCCGGTCTGGAGGCCCTGCGGGAGCAGGTCGACCGCTGGCTCACGTCGGTTGAGGCCCGGGAGGCCGAAGAACGCCGCAAGCTCAGGCCAGCCCCGGCCGCCGGCCCGGCAGACCCGGTCGTCGAGGCCCTGCTCGATTACCTGGGGGATGAGGGTATCCTGCTGGTGGACGACCCGGCCGTCGACGCCGGCTGTATCCGCCGCCCAGCCCCGGCAACCGTCTGGCCGGCGCCCCCGGGCAGCCGGGGCTGGGCCGTAGGGGCGGCGGTGGGGGCCTGGCTCGGCCTGCCAACCCGCCGGCAGGCAGCTCTGGTGGACGATGCCGGCCTGGTCGGGGGGCTCGGGGGCCTCTGGACCGCCGTCAGATTTGGCCTCCCGATTCGGGTTGCGGTCCGGAACCGGCGGGCCTACGCCGGGATTGCGGCCGCCCTGGGCCGTCGGGGGGTCAGAGAGCTGGACGCGGCCGAGCTGGCCCGGCTGGATGGGCCGGTCCCCGACCTCAAGGGACTAACGGAGGCCTTCGGCGCCCGGTTTGTCCGGGCGGCGGCCGCCAACCTGCGGGCGGTCCTGGAGGATCTCGGCGGCTTCGACGGGCCGGCGGTAGTCGAAATCGCCTAAAGGTGAACGTAAACGACCTGGTCTTCGACGGAGACCGGGTAGGTCTCGGCCCGGGGCGGCTCGACGGTTACCCGGTAGGCCTTAACCCTCGTCTTTTCCGGGTCCACAACCGCCCGCCCCGTCCGGATGTCAAACTCCCACCCGTGCCACGGACACCGCAAAATGTAGCCCTCCTCCCCATACCGGTGCTCACCAGGCCCATCGGCTAAAACCAGCCCCGAAACCCGCCCAAGACACAGCGGCCCACCCTGGTGCGGACACCGGTTCCGCAGCGCATAAAAACGCCCACCCACATTGAACACCCCGACCGACCGTCCGGCCACCTCCACAACCTTGCGGCCGCCCGGCGGGATCTCACTCGCCCGACAGACCGGATACTTGCCCATCAAGTCGGTACCACTCAACGGCGTTCTGCCCCAAAATCCTCACCCGGGCCCCCTCGGAAAGCCCACGCGGCAGCGCATACTCGGGCGAGTCAAAGTCCCAGTGCGGATAATCGCTTGCCCACATCAAAAGCCTTTCGCCCCCAATCAGCCGGATAACCTCCACCAGGTCGGCCTCGTTCTCAGGCTCCTCCATCGGCTGGGTCGTAAACCTGAAGTGCTCGGGCACATACTCCGAAGGAAAACGCTTAAGCCACGGAACCTCAGACCTCAACGCCCGAAAGTTCTTGTCCAGCCGCCACAGCACGTGCAAAAGCCAGCTAAAGCCCCCCTCAATCATGGTCACCCTCAGCCCCTTGAACCGCTCAAAGACCCCCTCGCAAATGAAACTTACCAGGTGCGCCTGAAACGCCTGGGGCATCAGGGTGTGCCACTCCAGGTAGTAGCTCGGCCAGCCCACCGGCGTCGGCGGGTGCCCGGTCGAAACCCCGGTACCCCCAAAGTGAATCCCGATGGCTAAGCCCAGCTCCTCGGCCGCCGCATAAATCGGCCAGTAGTAGCGCTGCCCGTACGGCCGCTGGGCCCCGGCCGGAAGCAAAACCTGGACAATCCGCGGATGCGTGCCGACACGCTTAAGCTCCCTTACGGCCTGGTCCGGGTCCTGGGTGGTGATGACCGCCGAGCCCAGAAACCTCGGGTCCTTTTCGAGCCACTCGGCTATAAGCCAGTCGTTAAAGGCCGAAGCCAGCGCCGCCGCAAAGTCGGCATTGGGCAGAAAGTTCAGCCGGTAGCTGTGCTCCGGGTTTAAAATCGCAAACCCAACCCCATAGGCATCCAAAAGCTGGGACCGCATCAGGTTAAGGTCCGAGCCGGCCACCCCGCTTTCGGGGATGGCATCGAGCCTTACGCCCCGGTTTGCCCCCTTGGGGTAAGGGTTCTGGGGAATCTGGCTGAAACCGGTCTCCTCGATGTAATCGACCCAGCGCCGGGTCAGGTAAGGATAAAGGTCCTTTATCGCCTTTATGTTCGGGTGAACATCACAGTCAATCAGCTTGAGGCCCGCCTGCTGCCCGGCCATCGCCAACCTCCGGGGCGTTAATTTCGGCAATATTATAAAATCTTCGGTGACGGGCCTCTCCGGTCAATCACAAAACCTGAGGTTGGAACGTGGTCCCAGGATGGGCTAAGCCCCTTGCCTACTACGCCAACGCCGGCGAGCTGGCCCTTTTTACCGACCTCTACGAGCTGACGATGATGGCCAGCTACTTTGAGAACCGGATGTTTGCCCCGGCCACCTTCAGCCTCTACATCCGGGAGTATCCCCCGAACCGGGCCTATTTTGTGGCCGGCGGCATCCAGGAGGTCATCAGCTATCTTTATCACCTGCGCTTTACCGACGATGACCTGCGCTACCTGGCCGGCCTCAAGCTTTTTAAGAGCGATTTTCTCGACTTTCTGCGGGAGTTCCGGTTTACGGGCGAGGTCCGGGCGGTCCCCGAGGGCCGAATTTTCTTCGTCAACGAGCCGATAATGGAAGTGACGGCCCCGATTATCCAGGCCCAGCTCTTCGAGACGTTTATTTTAAATGCGGTCGGGTTTGAGACCCTGCTCGCCACAAAGGCCTCCCGGTGCTTTTATGCCGCCCGGGGGCGGGTCTGCGTCGACTTCTCATTCCGCCGGACCCAGGGGTTTGACGCCGGGATGAAGGTGGCCCGGGCCTGCTACATTGCCGGGTTCGCCTCCACGTCGAATATGCTGGCCGGCAAAAGCTTCGGGATGCCCGTGACCGGCACCATGGCCCACTCGTACATTGAGAGTTTTCCCGGCGAGCTGGAGGCGTTCCGGGCGTTTGCGGCCAGCTTTCCCGAGAACACAACCCTTTTGATTGACACCTATGACACCATCGCCGGGGCCTACAAGGCGGTTCAGGTTGCCAAAGAGATGGAGGCCCGGGGCCACCGGCTCCGGGCGGTCCGGCTCGACAGCGGCGACCTGGAGACCCTTGCCAGGGAGGTTCGCCGGATTCTGGACGAGGCCGGCCTCAATTACGTGCGGATCTTCGCCAGCGGGGCCATGGACGAGTACCGGATCGACGAGCTTCTGCGGGCCGGGGCCCCCATCGACGGCTTCGGGGTCGGGACCAAGATGGGCGTCTCGGCCGACGCCCCCTGGCTTGACATCGTTTACAAACTGGTCAAGTACGACGGCCGGCCGGTCCTTAAGCTGAGCCCGGGCAAGCAGACCCTGGCCGACGAAAAGCAGGTTTTTCGGATCCGGGATGGGGCCGGCAAATTCGTCCGGGACGTCATCGCCCTGCGGGACGAAGAACCACCGGCCCCCGGGGCGGAGCCGCTCCTGGTTCAGATGATGGCCGGAGGCGAACCCGTAACCGACCCGGTCCCCCTGGAGAAAATCCGGGAGAGGTTTCTGGCCGACTTCGCCGCCCTGGACGACCGGCACAAGGTGATCTACGACCCGGAGCCGTATCCGGTCGACCTGAGCCCGGGCCTCCAGGCCCGCCAGGCCGAACTTATCGAGCAGGTGCGGCGCAAGGAGGTAGCCGCCGCCCGGCTCCAGCCTGAAGACGGAGGGTCAGCCTGAAGATGCTTAAGTTTGCGGCCAACCTCTCGATGCTCTGGCGGGAGCTCCGGTTTGGGGAGCGTTTTGGCCGGGCGGCAGCCGCCGGGTTTAAGGCGGTTGAGTTTCAGTGGCCCCGGGGCGAGAACCTGGACGAGATTGTGGCCGCCAGGAACGCCGCCGGGGTCGAGGTCGTTCTCCACAATATGGACGCCGGGGATATGGCCCGGGGGGACCGCGGCTTTGCCAACGACCCGGGGCGGCGTTCGGAATGGCGGGAGTGTTTTCTTGAGGCCCTGGGCCTGGCCACCCGCCTCGGGTGTCCCCGGTTAAACTGTCTGGTCGGCAACCGGCTCCCCGACATCCCGGCCGAGGCCCAGCTCGAGACGGTACTGGATAACCTGGCCTGGGCCCTGCCCCGGGCGGCCGCGGCCGGCGTAACCCTGATGCTCGAGGCCCTGAACCCGTGGGAGAGTCCCCGCTATTTGCTTACCCGAACGGCCGAGAGTTTTAACCTCATCCAGCGGCTCGGGTTTCCCCCGAACCTGAAGGTCCAGTACGACGTCTACCACATGCAGCGCTCCGAAGGCAATCTGGTTGTCACCCTCAGGGGCTACCTGCCCTGGGTTGGCCATATTCAGGTGGCCGATTCGCCGGAGCGGCACGAACCGGGAACGGGCGAAATTAACTGGAAGCGGGTCTTCGGGACCCTGGAAGAGCTCGGCTACCAGGGCTATATCGGCCTGGAATATAACCCGAGGACAACCACCGAGGAGTCTCTGGGCTGGCTGCCGCCTGAGAAGCGGTCGGCGGCCAGTCTTTCCGACCTTAACCTTTAGCCGGCTGCCGGGGTCCGGCCTGCCAGCCCCGTTTGACAGGGCAGATCGCCCGAACCTATACTCGGTGTAGAACGGCCGCTGGAGGTTTTGCAGAGATGCCCAACCTGCCCGGCAAGCGCTATTACTGTGAGGTTTGCGGGTCGGAATTCATTGTCACCCGTAAGGGCGACGGCACCCTCACATGCTGCGGCCAGCCGATGAAACTGAAAGGTTGACGGGAGCAAAGTGATGGCGGACGGTGCTGAAAGCGCGGTTGTGACCCGAAACCAGCTCGGCAAGCGCTATCGGTGCGAGGTCTGCGGCACGGAGGTGCTGTGCACCAAGGGCGGTGAAGGCCGGGTTCACTGCTGTGGCCAGCCGATGACCCTCCAGCAGCCCCGGGCCCTGCCTTCGTCCGATTAACTGGCCGTTCCCGGGTCGAAACCTGCCCGTCCAGGTTAGGCCCGGCCGCGGCCAGGTTTTAACCGCAACCTTCCGGGAGGATAGATGGCCGGCGTCGGGGAAGAAACCCCGGATTTTTATACCGACCAGTTT
>FWWM01011527.1_pt1 | contig 15103 bp, 11 predicted proteins | sample 2228351 | NCBI WGS metagenome assembly FWWM01 (sample SAMEA103939774, study PRJEB20133) | metagenome | reverse complement strand
GGTGCAAATCCGAGCCGCGACGGTGACGGAGCGGCTTGCACGACACAGAGGCGAAAAAAGATTTCCCGCCCTACAACGGCTCTGCGCCCGCCCGGATAGCCACCATGCGCGGCGTCAGTTCGTAGCGCAGCGGCTCGCCCTGAAAGAAGCGTTCAAATTCATCTGTCATCACGTCAAAGTAACGGCGCAAAGCGTGCGGCGCGTACCACGCGATGTGGGGCGTGATGATGGCGTTGGGCAATCGCCGCAGCGGACTGTCCTGGGGCAGCGGTTCAGGGTCGAAAACGTCCAGCCCGGCGATGAGGTCGCGCTGCTCCAGCCTCCGAATTAACGCGGGCGTGTCCACCACCGGACCGCGACAGCAGTTGATGAGGATGGCGCCTTTGCGTAGCCGGCTCAACTCGCGTTCACCTATCATCCCCCGCGTCTTTGGCGTGTGCGGAACTTGCACCACCAGAATTTCCGCATGACGCAAAACCTCGTCCAACTCAACGCGACAGATGCCCAACCGCGTCACAACTTCTTCGGACACGTAGGGGTCGTAAACTTTCAGATCCACGCGAAACAGCGCGAGCAATTCAATCAACCGCTGCCCGATGTGCCCGCAGCCGATGAGTCCGACTTTCTTCTCGGTCAATTCGCCGTTCACAAAATCGGCGTTCATCGCTCGTCCCCATGTTTCCGTCCCGTCCAGCATGTGCCGAAAAACTTCGCCCACGTTGCGCAGGCACATCAGCGTCATCGCCAGCACCCACTCCGCAACGGGTTGATGCGATGCGATGTTGGAAACGTCCACAAACCTCACGCCGCGTTCCCGCGCTGCATCCCAATCAATTCCGTGCCCGAAGCGGTCGTCCCATATCCCAACGATGCGTAAATCCGGCGCGTTCTCCATCACGCGGCGCGTCAAGGCGGGCGCGAGATTGCCCCACTTCATCAATCCCGCGACGCCCTGCAAGGCTTGGATCAATTCGTCTTCTGAATATACCTCTACACGCTCCCGCCCGATGGGTTCACAGAAACTCTCCAACCGCGCCCAACCGTCGGGCGTGACGTAGGTATCGTAAATGGACGCATTGAGACAGAGCAAAACTTTGGGACGAGTTGTGGTCATGGTTTATTCCTTTCGCAGATAGGTTTCCCGTCTATGTTACCCACGACTTAGACACGCTAACACGGGAAATGACCGCTTGCCCACTTTGCAGCCCTCTCAGAGATACGCTATAATACTGCGCGGAACTGATGTGCAATGGAACGGCACAGAGTCCGTTCCCTACTGAGGTGAAACGTGACAACGATGACCCGAAGCACACTTCTGACGCTCTGGTTTTTATTCGCCTTGCTTCTCGGCGCGCCCTCCGAACCCCAGGCGCAGGAGAAGCCGCTCAAGTTCGGCGTCGTGCCCTTTGAAGCCGCCGATAGAATCAGGGAGAACTACCGCCCGTTCATGGATTATCTGAGCCGGAAGATGGGGCGCAAGGTGGAGATGTTCATTACAACGGATTACGTCGGCATCATCGAGGCGTTGCGGGCGAAGCAGTTGGACATCGTGCAACTCAGCCCGCTGCCTTACGTGCTCGCCAGCAATCAGGTGAAACTGCTCGCGCTGTATTCGCCCGTTGAGCAGCGACCCGCCGGGCAGAATGGCGCGTATTATCACGGCGTCATCATCACCCGCAAGGATTCGGGCATTCGCACGGTCAAAGACCTCAAAGGCAAAACAATGGCGTTCGTCGACCCTGCGTCCACGTCGGGTAACCTGTATCCGAAGGAACTGCTGATGCGCCACGGCATCAATCCCAAGACCGATTTGAAGAACCAGATTTACGCGGGCAACGCCGACGCCGTGTCGCAAGCCGTGTTCAACAAAAGCGTGGACGCCGGCGCGCTCTACGAGGGCGGCATGGAGAAGAGCCTCCAAGACGCTGACAAAATCGCGCAGATGCGCGTCGTGGCCAAAACCAAACCGATTCCCAACGGCGTGCTCGCCCTCCGTGCCGACTTACCCAAGTCCGTCATCCGCAAGTTCAAGTCGGCGATAGACGAGATGGTGAAAAAGAAAGAGGTCGAAAAATACTGCGGCGGCTTCATGACTGTCAACTGGATTCCCGCCCATGAGAGGGAGTTCGACAGCGTGCGCAAGACAGCGAAACTTCTGGACTTGAGATTGGAAAAGAAGTGAGAAGGAGTGATGAAGCGGTGGAGTGATGGAGGAATGGATTTTCCGCCACTCCCATACTCCATCACTCGGGTGCCTTACGCAGAATTTGCCGCCCTGTTGCCACCGAATTCTGCCACCGAATCGAATTCGGTGTCTAAGAGCCTATCCGAAAAGTAGCGCCGACATCCCCCTCCCCTCCCCTCCCCGTCAACGGGGAGGGTGAGGGGGCGAGCGGGCAGGCAGGATGCCTGCGCTACACTTTTCGGATAGGCTCTCAGACGCCGGAACGAAAGTCTGCGGAAGCAGACTCGCTTGCAGTTCAGCCTGCTTTTAGCAGGCTTTCCAGCCGTTGTAGGCGCCGAATTCGATTCGGCGGGATGTTGCAGAACGCCGCATTCGATTCGGCGGGACGAGGGCTGTCACCGAATCAAACTCGATTCGGCGGGAGGAGGGCTGTCACCGAATCAAATTCGATTCGGCGTGATGAGGGCTCCAGCGGGGCGCAGGACGTAAAATTTGCCTCCTGTCTCCTGCCCCCCATCCGTCGGGGCAGCGCCTCCTTACGAGGGTTGCAAATTTTACGTAATGCACCCCATCACTCCATTGCTCCGACACTCCATGTCCGTTATTCATCTCTCCCACCTTTCCCACTCCTACCGCCCCGGCGTCTTCGCGCTGCGCGATGTGGAGTTGACGATTGAGACGGGCGAGCGGGTGGCGTTGTTGGGCGAGAGCGGCGCGGGCAAGTCCACCCTGCTGCGCTGCATCAATGGATTGGTGACGCCGACGACGGGAACGGTGACAGTGTGGAGGCAGCAGGTCAACCTCCTCAGCGAAAACGACCGGCGTTCTTTGCGCCGCCGCATCGGGATGGTGTTTCAGGAGTTTAACCTTGTGGAGCGTATGACCGTGCTGCAAAACGTCCTCGTCGGGCGTTTGGGCTACGTCAGCGCGTGGAAAAGTTGCCTGCGGCTCTTTCCGGCGGCGGACGTGCAATTGGCGAAATCCTGCCTCGAGCAGGTGGGCCTGAACGGTTACACCAACACCAAAGTGCGCAACCTCAGCGGCGGGCAGAAACAGCGCGTCGGCATCGCCCGCGCCCTCGCGCAGCAGGCGGAAATCATCTTGGGCGATGAGCCGATTGCGAACCTCGACATTCGCACATCCGAGGAAATTATGCTGCTCCTCCAAGACATCAACCAGCGCACCGGCGCGACGATTGTTCTCAGTCTGCACGATGTCAACGCCGCCCGCAACTTCTGCACCCGCATCGTCGGCATCCGCAAAGGCGAGGTCGTTTTCGACGGCGCAGCAGGGCAGTGTGATGAGAAGGTGATTCAGAGGATTTTCTATTGATGGAGTGATGGAGTGATGGAGTATTGGAGTAGCGGAGTATTGGAAGATAATTCCCACCACTCCAACACTCCAATACTCCATCACTCCATTGGTCATGCGCTCTCCGATTTTCCCGATGGCTCTCCGCCTCCTCGCCTTCATCGCTTTCGTGCTGGTGAACGTCTGGGCGCTGCGCGGGATTGAATTCAACCTCAGCACGCTGGTCAGCCCCGACGTGGTGAGGAACGTTCGCGACTTTTTCAAGGGGCTGTTCCCGCCGCTGTTGCCGGAGCAGGACCGGGTGGATTTACTCAAGCACTTTTTGGTGACGATTCAGATGGCAATCGTCGGCACCGAGTTGGGCGCGCTCATCGCGCTGCCGCTCAGTTTTCTCGCAGCGCGAACCACGGCGCTCGGGCGTCCTGTGAGCGCGGGGTTAAAAACCCTCTTCAACTGTCTGCGCTCGATTCCGCGCCTGATTTACGCCTTGCTGCTCGTGCGCCTCGTGGGTCTCGGACCGCTCACGGGCGCGCTCGCGCTCGCCATCGGTTCGTTTGGCACGCTCGCCAAACTCTTCGCGGAATCGCTGGAAAACCTCGACCCCAAACCCATTGAAGCCGTCAAAGCCGTCGGCGGGCGTCCCGTGCAAGTATTCGCCTTCGGCATGTTGCCGCAAGCCCTGCCGCAGTTTCTCGCGCTGACGCTCTACGAACTGGAACTCAACCTGAAAGAGTCCACCATCCTCGGCATCGTCGGGGCGGGCGGCATCGGCTTCGCGCTGCAAACCTACCTCCGTCTCTTTCAGTGGCAGCAAGCCTGCGCGTTGATTCTGATTCTGATGGCGATGGTGCTCGTCGTGGACAACCTCAGTTACCGCGTGCGCAAATGGGCGGAGTGAAACGACAAGGGTGAATGATCAACGGTTGATGGCTGAACCATTGACCATCCCGACGGAGCGTGTTATCCTGTAACCTGACGACCCGAAAGGAGGTGTCAACGTGAGAAAGCAAACCAAACGCAAACAAATGAAGCGCAAAGACCCGTACAAACTAAAGGGCGTCATTTCCGAGGGTGAACATCTAAGCATTGAGGAACGGAGGGAAGCCCTGAGAGAAGTCGTCGGTTCATTTAAGCGGCTGGGCTTGAAAGAAGAGGATTTCGCCGAGTTCTTCGAGGGAGAGCGAGATGAGGAAGACGAAGAAGAGAATCATCCTGATGGCAGAAACTAACTTCCTGTTGGATCTCGGTCTTGGTCGACACAAGAACTGCATATATTTGGCTACGCTGGCGACCAATGAGGAGATACAACTGGCAATCCCAGAATATGCCTTCGCTGAAGCCATTGCCAAACTCAAGGACATTGAAAAAAGGCACGTTCAGCAGTTTGAGCAAGCACGCCTCGCTCTGAAAGAAATCAGCGCGTCTGTCATGCCCGCTGCTGAACGTGCGGGGATAGAAGCCTCTCTCATCCGGGCAGCAAAAGCAATCCGTGAAACGATTGCAAGGGCGCAAGTCGCTTTATCTCGCACGCGCAAGTTTGCGGACGTCATCCCCTTCACGCCTGAAATTCACGCTGCCAGTCATCTGCGCCGCATTGCCCATCTGCCTCCGTACGACGTCAAGGGTTTGGAGATTTACGAATCCATCCTCGCCTTTGCCCGCCTCAACCGTTCCCCGCGATTTGCCATCATTTTTCTGGAGCGCGACGCCGCGCACTTTGACTTGCCGGAAATCAAGGATGAACTCGCCGCCGCAGGCGTCGCCATCTATTTCTCCGCCGGCGAAGCCACCCGACGCGTGCGCGAGTTGCTGTAAGAGTCGCAGACATTTGACCTTCCCCCCCAAATCGGCTAAACTAAACGCGCACAATTCTCGTTCGTAGTCAGGCACGGAGTGCAGCGGAGTGCCGTCAACACCGCACTTCGCCGCGTTGCGTGCGTGATGACAAACTCATGGAGGCGATGATATGAAGAAAAATGCAGGCGGTTCGTTTACTTATGCAATGCACAAGTTTCTGCCGTTCCGCGACCTCGCGGCGTGCGAGCGCGTCCGCGCCATCACGAAGGAGGACATCACGAAACACCCGAACAAGCAGTTCCGCATTCGTGTGATAGAAGACCCCACGCTGTTCTACACCGAGTTCGCGCTGGACATCGTGACGCGCATCAAAACCGCGCTGGACGAGGGGCGGCAGTTCGTCGGCATCTTTCCGGTCGGACCGATGCCGCAGTACGGCATTGCCGCGCGCATCATCAATCAAATGCGCCTGCCGATGAAGCACGTCCATACCTTCAACATGGACGAATACGCCGACTACGACGGCACGACCGCGCCCGCCGATTGGGAAGGCTCGTTCCAGCGGGCGATGTTCGACAATTTCTTCAACCTGATTGACCCGAAACTCCGCCCGCCGCTCAAACAGATTCACTTCCCGACGCAGCGTTACCTCAAAGACTACGCGAAGATGATTGAAGACGTCGGCGGCGCGGACGTCTGCTACGGCGGCATCGGCTGGTGCGGGCACATCGCGTTCTGGGAGGCGCACCTCGGCGACGAGTTCGGCGACGACATCGAAGCCTACAAAAACGCTGGACCGCGTCACCTCGAACTGCATCCGATGACCATTATGCAAAACACGCTGCACTCGTTCAGCGGCGACTGGAGTTGGGTGCCGCCCTGCGCGAACACCATCGGACCGGAGCAGGTGATGAAAGCCCGCTGGCGGAGTTTCTGGTGCGACGGCTACTTAGGGGGGGGCGTCAGTTGGCAGCGGTTCATCTGCCGCCTCGTCGCGCACGGTCCGGTCAACACCTACGTGCCCGGCTCCATCCTCCAGACTGCGCCGGGCGATTACGTCATCTTGGGCGGTGTGGCGGACAACTGTGAGATTCACATGGCGTGAGGCGTGACGATTGAGATGAAGTCAGAGAACATCGTGCTGGGCAAAAAAGACAAAGCCCCGCTCAATCGCTCGACGTTTCTGACGCAGGCAGGCTTGGAGCGATTTGTCCATCTGCCTTCCGTTGATTTTTTTCCCATGATCTGGGCGTATCTGGAGATTGCCCCTACAATTCGGGGAACGGACTCTCACCCGACTGTAGGGGCAGTTTCCTAACCTGCCCACAATCTTGGCGTATACCCATCGCCTGACGAGGTTTCTGCGGGGATAGAGCACCATGCTTGCTTGGCTCACAAGATACACCCAAAAACCAACCCACACCGTCATCGGTCTCATGTCCGGCACATCGGCGGACGGCATTGACGCGGCGGTTATTGACATCGAAGGAACGGGCGAGACGCTGCGGGCGCGGTTAAGACATTTCATCACTGTCCCATTTCCAGAGGACGTGCGGCAGCGCGTGCTGCGGTTGTGCCGGGGCGGGGACGTGACGGATGTTTGCGCGTTAAACTTTGTGTTGGGGGAATTGTTCGCGGACGCTGCGCTCCAAGTCACTGCCAACGGCGGACTGACGACGAACGAGGTTGACCTCATCGGCTCGCACGGACAAACCGTGTGCCATCTCCCGCAGCAACACGCGACGCTGCAGATTGGGGAGCCGTCGGTGATTGCGGAGCGAACGGGCATCACCACCGTGGCGGAGTTCCGCTACCGCGACATGGCGGCGGGCGGCGAGGGCGCGCCGCTGGTGCCCTACGTGGATTATCTCCTGTTTCGTCATCCCGACACAAACTGCATCGTGCAGAACATCGGCGGCATTGCCAATTTCACGTTTCTGCCCGCGGGCGGAACTTTGGACGACGTTCTCGCGTTCGACACGGGACCGGGCAACATGGTGATTGACGAGTGCGTGCGCATCCTGACGAACGGAGAGAAACAGTTTGACGAGGACGGGCGCATAGCAGCGCAGGGCACAGTGGACGAAGAGTGGCTCAACCAACTGATGCAGCATCCGTTCTTCCATCGCCCGCCGCCCAAGTCCACCGGGCGCGAGGATTTCGGGCGGCGCTTTTCCGAAGAGTTCATTCAACAAGGTCAACAACGCGGCTTGAACGCAAACGATATTGTTGCCACTGCGACTGCCCTCACCGCCGAATCCATTGCTCTTCATTATCGCCAATTTCCCAATTTCCCAATTTCCCAATTTCCTCAAGTTATCTTAGGCGGTGGTGGCGCGTTCAACCCTACGCTACGGCGCATGTTGCAGGAGCGCGTTGCACCGATGCAGGTCCTCACACACGAAGACTTCGGCTACGACAGCAATGCGAAGGAGGCAATGGCGTTCGCCATTTTAGCGCACGAGACGGTGATGGGCACTGCGAACAACGTGCCGAGCGCGACGGGAGCAAGACGGCGAGTGGTAATGGGGAAAATCATCAGGGGAGTGATGGAGTGATGGAGTGGTGGAGTGATATTGTTGTCCCAATACTTCACCGCTCCATCACTCCATCACTCCATCACTCCATCACTCCACCACTCCATCACTCCATTACTCCATTGCTCCTTCGCGTCACGGTAGGAAGTTATACACCCTCCGCTGCAGCCAAATCCCGTAGAGCGTCCACATCGAACCGCCTAAGAAATCCCCTAAAATCAGCCCCATGAAGAACGGAATCGCGCTGCGGTAGGATTTGATACCGGCGTATTTCAGGATGGTGGCTTTGATCATCCACGCGAAAAACAGCGAGAGCCAGAACTGGTTCATGCTCCAGCTGTTCGACACGGCATAGCCCGCCGGGTGGAACATCCACCACGGGTAGCGGAAGCGCATGAGTCCCAAGAAAGTCGTGACGACGAACCCCGCGACAACGGCGACGATGGAGGAGATGTTGTAAGTGGCGGGAGAGTTGATTTGCGTTTGCAGGCGGCTGAAGGTTTCGCGCCCGAAGTAGAAGTGTCCGCCGAGATGATAACTCATGTGCAAGGCTGACCAGAAGGTGACAAACGTGCCGAACGCAATGGCGATGAGGATGGGGCAGAGGAGTTTGCGCGGCGGCAGGCGCGATTCCTGCGACAACTTCATCCCTTCCAACTGGTGCGGCATTTCGTGTCCGCGATAGGCGCGGTTGAAGAAGTGATAGAACGCCATGATGGTCAGGTCACTGCGACTGAACGGCGTCGTTCCGAGTGTGTTCGTCAGCGTGTAATGCGGACCGGCGAAGTGCAAATCGTGGACGGGCGAACCGAGTTCCGCTCGCATCCGCGCAATCGCGGTGGAGAGGGCAAAGTAGATGACGAAGAAGACAATCGCCACCCACCATCCCATCCCTGCGTAAACCGAAAAGGCAACGAGAAACAGCAGAGACGCGCTCAACCCCACAACGGCAGCGCGGTAGGACATCGGCTCATCGGCGTCGTCCCCCCTCACGCCGCGCAGAGCGCAAAGGAAGATGTGCTTCAGATGTCGACGGCTGACCCACAATGAAAACACGCATACGGCAACGTACGCGCCGAACGCCTGCTCTTCCAAAAACGGCGCGCGCGGCACGCCATAGTAGCCCATTGCGCTGGACAGAATCCGTTCGACCTTCCAGAAGATGTAGAAGAACCAGCAGGAAAACGACAAATCCAGCGGGATGAAAAAGCCGATGCCCACAACGAAGGGGAACAGTTGTAGAATCGTCGAACCCATCGCGTTCCACGGTCGGTCGGGGAAGAACTGCAACAGTTCAAACGGCACGCCGCCCAGACTGGGCCAGGTCGGGACGAGAACGTTCATGCCGTTGTTGAAGTTCAGGAAAAACGCGAAGCCCAATCCCATCCACATCAGTTTGTTCTTGAACAGTCGCCCGTCAGGACGGGTCATTTCCAGCGGCAGTTGAATGATGGGGAACGACAGCCGCGCCCGCTCGCTCCACTCCAGGCGCACCATAACGTTGATGCACAACATCCCGAACGACAGCACGAAAATAAACACCCCCCACACGGACAGCGGGCGAATCCATGGCTGAATCACGTCCCACGCGTAAAGGTTCGTGCCGCCTTGAAGGTAGCCCTTGAGCGCGGTGAGGTCGTCCACGACGAGGTAGCGCGGAATGTGGTCTAAAAACAGTTCCGCCCAGCGGTTGGAGTTGGATTGAAACCAAATCGGATGGGTGACGATGCAGATGAACACCTGCCCCAAATCCAAGCCGCAAATCGCCGTGGCGATGGAGAGCATGACGTAAACGACAATCATCTCTCCGTGCGACAGGGCAAGGCGCGGGGTGAAGCGGTGAACAGCGATATTGAGGAGAGTGACGACGAAGAGGAGCGCGACGACGTTGAAGAATAGCGACGCAGTGGCGGGATTGCTCTGCCCCCACTTCCAGCCGTACATGTTCCAGAAGCAAATCGGCACGATGAGCAGTGCGCCGACAAGTGTGCCGCGCCAAGTCCTCATAGGGGAAGTAAGAAGTAAGAGGAAGTAAGGGGAAGTAAGGGGAAGTAAGGGGAAACGGCTGTGATAAGACTTCCCCTTACTTCCCCCTACTTCCTCTTACTTCCTCTTATTGTATCCTGACTTCCTTGCCCTTCTCCGACGACTCGTAGATGCCGTCCAGAATTTTGGTGACCATCAACGCTTCTTCGGCGGGGATGGGCACGGGTTTGTCCTCGCGGATGGCTTCGATGAAGAGTTGAATTTCGCGCTCATGCGTGCGCACCTGCGGGAGGTGCACGGGCGTCATGTCAATCAGGGTTTTGTTGACCTCGCTGAACATCTTCACCGGGTCGAGTTGACAGCCGCCTTTGTCGCCCAAAAGGGTGAAGTTAAAAATTTCGCGCTGCTCGATGTTGGCGCAGAAACTCGATTCTAATGTGAGCGTCATGCCGTTCTCAAAGCGCACCAAGCCAACGGCGAAATCCTCGACAGTGAACTTTTTCGTGTCCCACTGTCCCATCAAGCCCACCACGTCTTTGCGGTGACCAAACTTGACGTAAGTTTGCCCCGACACCGCGACAGGTTTGGGATGCCCTATGATGAACAGCGCGAGGTCGAGGATGTGAACGCCGATGTCAATGAGCGGACCGCCGCCCTGCTTTTCCTTGTCAATGAACACACCCCAGCCGGGAATGCCGCGTCGCCGCAGCGCCTGAGCGCGAGCGTAGTAAACGTCGCCGAGATAGCCCGCTTCCGCGAAGCGTTTCAGGGCTTGTGCGTCTCCGCGCAGGCGGTTATTCAAGCCGCACATGAGTTTTTTGCCCGTGCGTTTTGCGGTGTCCACCATCGCCTGACCTTCTTTCGCGTTCAGGGCGAGCGGTTTCTCGCACAGGACGTGCTTGCCCGCCTCCAGAGCGGCGATGCTCGCCTTCGCGTGCATGAAGTTCGGGGTGCAGACGCTCACCGCGTCTATCTCGTCCATCTCCAGCATCTTCTGGAAATCGGTGAAAACATGAGGAACGTTGAACTGCGCCGCCGCGCTTTGGGTGGCTTCTTCCACCACGTCGGAAACAGCCACGATTTCGACGTTGGGGACTTTCTGATACGCAGGGAGATGCGCTCCGCGCGCGATGCCGCCCGTGCCGATGATGCCGACTTTGACGACGTCTTTTTTCGCTTTACGACTTGCCTTTGCCACGAATGAAATCCTCCCTCAATCCAAAATGATGGAGGCAGTATAACACGAAGACGGAAGGTTCGTCAAATTGCTGAGGGCGTCACGGAGACTTGACACATCGCAGAACAGATTGTAACCTTTGCCTAGTGTTTTACGTAGCGCCGACATCCTGTCGGCATCGGGCAGGCAGGATGCCTGCGCTGCATTTCGGAAGGAGGGATTCATGTCCCTGTTGGGACACCACGCTGCATAAAAATCGCGGACCGGGAGGGGGAGATGCCCGCCGAATCCCGACTCGTCGGGACTTCGCCGGAGCGTCGCCCTCCCGCCCGGTGTAGGGGCGAAGCATTGTGAGTGTTGTTCGACGAACAACGCCCACAATGCTTCGCCCCTACAAAACGCCACATTTTCGAGGGAGAACCGTCTGATGACAAATCCGTGTTCATCTCCCGGCTGCTGTGGCGGTGGAATGGAGCGCCGGGATTTCATTCAGATCATTGGGTTGGGAGCAATACTGACTGCGGCGAAAAAGGCAGCGATGGCAGGTCCGTTTACAGCGGCGGATTTTGAGCGGCTCGTTCCCGCCGACAAGAAGTTGAGTCCCGACTGGGTGAAGTCGCTGTTTGAGCGCGGCAAACCTGAAGTGTTTCGCGGGAAGGAGTTGAACTACGTCGGGATGCCCATCGGCGGGATTGCCTGCGGGCAACTGTATCTGGGCGGGGATGGGCGGCTGTGGTATTGGGACATCTTCAAGTCGCGCACGACGACGGATTACGAGGGCAAGGTCTGGGCGGGTCCGCACTACGAACATCCGATGCAGCCGACGGCGGCGGTGGAGCATGGGTTTGCAGTGCGCGTTACGACGAACGGCAAGACAACAGTGCGGGCGCTCAATCACACAGGCTTTTCCGACGTCAGTTTTCGCGGTGAGTATCCCATCGGGCGCGTGACTTACAGGGACGCTGAATATCCGGTGGAAGTTGCATTAGAAGCGTTCTCACCGTTCGTTCCGTTGAACGTGGAGGATTCATCGCTGCCTACGACGATTCTTTCATTCACCGTGAAGAACACCGGTGCGACGCCGCTCGAAGTCAGCCTCGCGGGATGGCTGGAAAACGCGGTCTGTCGCTACGGTGACGGCGGATTGACGCTTCGCCGCAGGAATCGGCTGCAGCGTCAGCGCGGGCGCACGACGTTGATGAGCACGGCAGAACTCGTCCCCGACAACGCGCCGCGTCGTCCCGACGTTGTGTTTGAGGACTGGCAAAAAGAGACCTACGAAGGCTGGACGGTGGAGGGCACGGCGTTCGGCAAAGGTCCTGTCAAGCGTTCGGCGATTCCCGCTTATCAAGGCGATGTGGGGGGTGAGGCGGAGCGCGTGGTCAACTCGCACGCCAGCGCGCCCGGCGACAGCGTGACGGCGAAGGACAGTCACACCGGCAAACTCACCAGCAAGCCGTTCACGATTGAACGCCATTTCATCCACTTCTGGATTGGCGGCGGGGCGCATCAGGGCCGGACGTGCCTGAACCTCGTCGTTGATGGCAAGGTGGTGTGCACCGCGACGGGGCGGAACAACAACCGCATGGAGCGGCAGGGGTTCGACGTGCGCGACCTGCAAGGAAAACGGGCGGTCATCGAAATCGTGGACGCCGAAAGCGGTGGGTGGGGCAACGTCGGCGTTGGCAAAATCACTTTCAGTGATGCTTCGCTCGTGACGAAACTTGAAGACGTTCCCGGCTACGGCTCGATGGCGTTGACGCTGCTTGATGGAACGGGCAAAACGTCAGCCGCAACGGACGTGACGCGGGGGGGTGAGGCTCCTGCCGAACTATTCACAACGTTGGCTCGGCAGGAGCCTCGCCCTCCCGGCGCCGTGAAGCCGCTGAATGAAAAACTCATCGGCGCGCTGGGCAAAACCTTCACGCTCAAGCCGCATGGCAAGGCGACGGTGAACTTTGTGCTGTCGTGGTGGTTTCCGTTCTACGGCAGCGTCGCAGGAGAAATGTCCGCCATCATGGACATTGGCAAACTCAAGCGGCACTACGCGAAGCGGTTCGACGACGCGGGCGTGGTGGCGGGTTACGTCGCCGAAAACTTCGACCGACTCGCGGGGCACACGCGGCTCTGGAATAAGACGTGGTATGACTCCACGCTGCCTTACTGGTTTCTCGACCGCACGTTCGTCACGGTGGACTGTCTGGCGACGCAGACGTTTCATGGTTTCGACAACGGGCGCTGGTGGGGCTGGGAGGGCGTGGACTGCTGCCCCGGCACCTGTCAGCACGTCTGGCAGTATGCGCAGGCGGTGGCGCGTCTGTTCCCCGCGATTGAGCGCGACTTGCGCGAGCGCGTAGACTTCGGACTGGCATGGCATGACGGCGCGATGGACTACCGCGCCGAGAACGCGCGGCACGTCGCGCACGACGGGTTCTGCGGGACGATTCTGCGCTTCTACCGCGAGCATCTTATGTCGCCTGACGATGCGTTCCTGCGTCGTCTGTGGGGGCGCGTGCGCCAATCGCTGGAGTTCTTCATCGCGCAGGACAAAGACGCCGACGGCATTTTGGAGGGCGAGCAATACAACACGCTCGACGCCTCGTGGTTCGGACCGATGGCTTGGATCAGTTCGCTCTATCTTGCCGCGCTTGCAGCAGGCGAAGCGATGGCGACGGAGATGGGCGACCACGATTTCGCGGCGCGCTGCCGTCGCATCCTTGACGCGGGACGGCAGAACATTGTCAAGCAACTGTTCAACGGCGAACACTTCATCCACCTTCCGCCCGACTTCAAACATACGAACACCAACAAGGGCTGTCACATTGACCAGGTGATGGGGCAGAGTATGGCGTTTCAGGTCGGCTTGCCGCGCGTCATCGGCGAGAAGGAAGCAAAGTCCGCGCTGCGGGCGCTGTGGAAATACAACTTCACGCCCGACGTCGGCGTGTATCGTAACGGGATGAAGTCTGTCCTCCCCGGCGGGCGATGGTATGCGATGCCCGGGGAAGCGGGGCTGCTGATGTGCACGTTTCCGCACGGCGGCGCGGAGCACGCGGCGGGGGGCGGCAATCCGACGTTCGTGGGCTACTTTAACGAGTGCATGACCGGCTTCGAATATCAGGTCGCGGCGCATTGCGTTTGGGAAGGATTGACCACAGAAGGACTCGCTATCGCCCACGCTATCCACGACCGCTACGCTGCATCAAAACGCAACCCCTACAACGAAGTCGAATGTTCCGACCATTACGCACGCGCCATGATGAGTTATGGGGTCTTCCTCGCAGCGTGTGGCTACGAATATCACGGACCCAAAGGACACATCGGCTTCGCTCCGCGCCTCACGCCCGACAACTTCCGCGCCCCCTTCACCGCCGCCGAAGGCTGGGGCACGTTCACGCAGAAATCCGACATCCGACATCTGAAATCCGAAATTCAAGTGAAGTGGGGCAAACTGCACGTGCGCACGCTGTCGTTTGCGCTCGCGCCCAATCAGCAGCCGAAGGCGGTGACGGTCACTGTGAACGGGAAATCTGTCAAGGCGAGTTATACGGTGGAAAATGGGAGGCTGACGATGACGTTAGCGGATGATGCGGGGGTGCGAGCGGGAGGGAAGATTGTTGTTGTGGTCAGATGAACTGCGGGCGACGAACGCACGTGAGAAGACAGAAACGGGCGAAGCGATCAACCTTAAAGCAAACTTACGCTCCTCATAAATTGCCCTTAAAATGGGTCTGTCAGAATCACAACTGGGCAAGCGCCCCTCGTACCTTGCGAAAGGAGTGAATCTGGCGAATGTGTGGCATTGCAGGGTCTTTCCCGGTCAGCGACAAACATGCGGTGCGCCGCATGATGAAACTCATCAGTCATCGCGGTCCCGACGACAGTGGTTTGGTGGCGAATGGCGACGTCTGTAATTTTACTACTATCGCCTCTTTCGTCTCATGTTTCCTGATGAAGTGGTGAGTCTGCTCGGGAGGAGTCGGAGTTTATGAGAGGATGTTGATCATGCGCAAGATTCTGGTCGTTGAAGATATACCGCCAACGGTCACAAAGTTTCATTTTCCACCACCTGAAAGTTGAGGGTCAACAGGGTGGCCAACTTGTCCTTAT
>FWWM01011524.1_pt1 | contig 15107 bp, 12 predicted proteins | sample 2228351 | NCBI WGS metagenome assembly FWWM01 (sample SAMEA103939774, study PRJEB20133) | metagenome | reverse complement strand
TTATCTCAAAAGGCTAGGGGTTGTTGAGGATCTCTGCAGAGAATATGGATTCAAACTATCACCCCGCCTCCACCTCCTCCACGGATGGAGATAAAGCCCCCTTTAGGATGGGTAGCTCTTCCTAACCTTGCCAAGAGGATCTGTCCTTAGCCTTTATAGCTTATGCTCGAAGTCCTAAATAGCTATAATCAGCTCTTCTGTTACGTGGCCGCTTATTAAAACTTCATATATAAGAGATCGGGGTCACGAACAATTGCCAGATCCTGAACATCCTGCTCATAGATCGAAATCTGTGTTGAAGATAGGAGTATATAGAAGTCTTGAGAGCCTTGTCCCAGCTGTATAAACCTCGGTCTTTGCCTCGAGAAGGTGCTGATATAGACCCAGATCTCTGGCCAGCCTGGCTGGCAATAGGATCTAGGGGCATGTAGATCTCGAAACAGCTGTTAATAGCGATAAGATCGGTGTTCTTTAGAGGGATCATACCTGTTACTTATCCTCCATCTTCACTATTACTACCAAGGCTTCACACTGGCCACCTATATGGATAAAGCTTACCGATCCTCTTCGTGAGATAAGGCTTCTAACCGCTCGCAGATCTTTGCATCGTGATCCATATACATATTGATTTAGCCATAGAGCCTGATAAGGATCCCGCGCTCTGTAACTCAATCTCAAGCTAGTGATGCGAGTTAGGGAATAACTATGGTTCTTATAGCCTTTCCAGTTTTTATATCGTTGAGCGCCTTTTCTATTTCATCGAGTCTATAAACCCCTGTTACAAAGTCCCTAAGATCTATCAATCCCCTCTCTATTAGCCTGAGGATCTTTGGGAGATCTATCCTTGGCCTCCCGCCATAGCTTCCGAGAAGCCTTATCCCTCTAATAACTATTGGGTTTAGCTCGAGCTCGACGCTCGATCCAAGTCCTATGAGCACAACTCTGCCTCCGATCCTCACAGAGTTTGTTGCCTGCCTAACAGTTATGGGCATCCCTATAGCTTCAAAAGCTGCATCGACACCCTCACCATCAGTAAGATCCTTTATAGCCTTAACCGGATCCTCAGCCCTGCTGTTAATAGTGGCCGAGGCCCCAAGGGATCTAGCCTTTCTGAGCTTTTCATCAACAACATCGATGGCAATAACCTCAGCACCAGCAATGCTTGCAAACCTAACGATAGCCATACCAACACCTCCAACACCATAGACAGCAACCCTCTCACCATGCGTTATACCAGCGGTATTGAATACAGCACCATATGCTGTTAAGAGTGAGCAACCAGCAATACCGATTTCAGGGATCCTAAGCCTTAGGGGCAACTTAACGAGGCTACTTTCGCTGGGCACTATGGCGTATTCAGCAAAACCTCCGTTCCTAACATACACAGGTTTATCATTAAGCCTAACCCTGGTGGTTCCATCAAGCATAACGCCCCTAGACCTGGCGTTGATCGAGGCCTCGCAGAGGTTCTCATTGCCAGAAACACAGTATCTACACCTACCGCATGGCCACATGAAAGAGGAGACAACATGGTCGCCAGGCTTAACGCCAATAACCTCTTCCCCAACGTCTTCAACAACACCGTAGATCTCGTGCCCCAGTATCCCTGGTAAGGGAAGCCCAACCTTACCCTCAATAACATGGAGATCCGTGTGACAGACGCCGCATGAAAGAACCTTGATAAGAACCTCCCCTTTTTTGGGTTTTTCTATAACTACATTATCTCTTAGCTCGAGCCTTCCCTCTCTCTCTAGAATAACAGCGCGCATGCGGATCACCAAAAAATAGACCCCTTATAAGTATATAAGGAAAATTAAAAGAAAGTACTATAACAAGCCAGTATTACTTCTTTTCGGAAGATCGTAGATGTGGATCTATATTAGCTTTCTTCTCCATGAAGGCCTTATCAATTTCCAAGACTTTATATACATTTCTCGCAAAAAGATTGCCTCAATCACTACACTATGACTGGAGAAACCATATACTCAAAACTATGTCTATGCCGGAACACGCTATAAAATCGCTACTGGCTAGATTACTGAATTCTTGATATATTTTGATAAATGATGTGGAACCTAATAGATATTTCTATCTATGTGGTTAAGGCTAGGAACTCTAAATTATCACTTACTGTTAGCAGAGAGCATAGATAGAAATCCCTAAAGATCTTTGAGTTCTGGGATATTGATCGTTTTATCCTATATAACCCCCACACCTCTCTTCTTCTTTACCAGCTCTATAAGCCTTCCAATTATCTCTTCTTCCCTGGCACCTGGAAGGAACACCTCATCATATCCAAGCTTTCTGAGCTCCTCAACGTCTGCTGGCGGTATCACCCCCCCTATTACAAATACCATACTTTCTAGAAGCCCGTATTTCTCGGCGAGGCTTATCACCTCTCTGCCTAACGATATGTGGGCTCCTCCGAGAGAGCTTAGCCCAACTATGTCTGCATCTTCATCTATCGCTGTTTTTATTATATCTAGAGGCATTGCGTTTCCTAGGTATATCACGTTCATGCCAGCCTTTCTGAGCATGTATGCAACTATTATGACTCCCCTCCAATGCGTGTCGAGGCCTAGTTTAGCTATAACCGCCTTGATCCTCCTCGGCATCTCGGATCCCTACATGGATATGCTAACTCTCCAGACACCATATGCGGTCTTGAAGGCGCGGGCTATCTCCCCTTCAGTAGCCCTGGCTCTAACAGCATCTAATACATAAGGGAATAGGTTCTCTCCCCTTTGTGCTGCCTCCACTATCTTTGCCAACTTATCCGTGACCTCATCGCTGCTCCTTCTTCTCTTGATCTCCTCGAGCTTTGCTCTCTGCCTCGTCTCAGCATCTTCAGGGTATCTGAACACATCTATCTGTGGGATCTCGATGTTATCAGCCCTATATATGTTCACACCAACCATTCTCACGATTCCGTGCTCAAACTGCTTCTGCTCCTCATAAGCATACTCAGCTATCTTTCTATGAAGCCACCCAGCTTCTATGGCCTTAACAAGGCCACCCATCCTCCAGATCTCGTCCATAACCTCCAGGATCTTCTTCTCCATCTCGTTGGTAAGCCATTCGAGATAGTAGGAGCCTCCGAGGGGGTCGACAACCTCCGTTACGCCTATCTCCTCCTGGATTATCTGTTGGATCCTCAGCGATAGCAGGTGGGCGAGCTCTGTGGGGATTGAGTAGGCCTCATCATAACCGCTAACGTGAAGCGACTGAGCACCCCCTAGAACAGCTGCTAGAGCGTGATAGGCGGATCTAGCTATGTTGTTAAGAGGCTCCTCCCTGCTGAGGGAGATGCCTGATGTCTGTACGTGGAACCTACACCACCACGATCTAGGGTTCTGGGCATTCATTATATACCTCGAGATTTTGTACCAGAGCCTCCTTGCAGCCCTCATCTTAGCTATCTCGGCGAAGAAGTCATTCCCTATATCCCAGAAGAAAGCCATTCTGTCGAGAAACTGGTCAGGGTGATATCCTCTCCTCATCATCTCTATAGAGGATTCTAAGGCGTTGTAGAAAGCAACACCAACCTCTGTGGCCTCATCGACACCCGCTTCTCTCAGGTTATACCCGTTATATGTTACATAATTCCATTTGGGAACATTTGTTCTTAGAAACTCTATATTATCCACCTGGATCTTGAAGATCTTATCGGGGGGTAGGGAATCTGGGGCTGTCCTGACCACAGCTTCCATAACCAGATCGTTCTGAACAGTTCCCCTAAGATCTCTCCAATCAATGCCGGCCTCTTCAGCCATTACTAGGTACATCGACATCAATATCATCGTGTTTGATGAGTAATGCGTTGTGAGGGAAACACTTATCCTATCTATCGGCACATCTTTAAATAGCGCCTTCATATCCTCCACAGTGTCTATCGCGACGCCGCAGAGACCTACCTGACCTTTAGCATAGGGATCATCGCTATCATATTCCTGAATAGTCGGCAGGTCAAAAACTATATTGATCCCGGTTGCTCCGTGCTTAAGTAGAAAGTGTATCCTCTTGTTAGTGTCCTCAGGACTGCCGAAACCAACTATAGGTCTTATAGTGAACCTCTTACCTCTATACATATTTGGATGGATCCCCCTGGTGAATGGCTCAAGCCCCGGAAATCCTAGATCATCATAGCTTAGATCCTCGATATCTAGTGGTGTTACTAGGAGAGGTCTAGGGAGTTTTTCCTTCATGCCCAGCATTATATATAGGGGTTTCCTAAACTCTCTCCTATCCTCATCCTTTAGACACTCACTATACCATGCTTCGAGCCTCTCTCTAAGATCGCTAAGAGCCTCATTCCTAAACAGTCTCTTCCTAGGCTCTTTACCATGTTTTTTATATATTATTTGCGATGGTGGATCTAGCTTTAGTTCTTCCGTGATATTTTTATATAGATAAGGATCCACTTTTCCTCCACCCTGGCTTCCCATAATATCACCTCTGCGACAATAGCTCAATTGTTCTAGACAATATTTTTGACACAGCATCTTGGTATGTTATATTCCCCTGTATATAGTCCTCCACTATAGATCGAGCCTCCTTATCTTCACTCATGATCCTGTTGACCGTGTCGTTAATGCTCGCCGAGATCATCTCCCTAAGTTCGATTATTCTTGATAGCCTGCTCCTCTCATTAAAAACCCCGCTCTCGATAGAATAGCTCCTATGCTTTTTTATATATTCCGAGAGCTCCTTAATCCCAGCATCTTTGATAGCTATTGTAAGAACTACTGGAGGCTTCCACAAAGATTTCTCAATAGATGTTGCAGCCCTTATAGCCTCCTCGAGAAGGCTTCTTAGTGTCTCAGCACCTGGCTGATCGGCCTTGTTGATCACATAGATATCGCCTAGTTCCATAATCCCTGATTTGATCATCTGGATAAGATCGCCTGACAGAGGTGTTAGAACAACGATCCTCGTGTGTGAGTATATGAGGGGCTTGTAGTCAAGCTGACCCGCACCTACTCCTTCAATGATTATCAGCCTATATCCACAATAACCCAAAAGCTTCACAGCCATAAATACTTCCAGCGATAGACCTCCGATCATTGAGCCTGAGGAGAAGCTCCTCATATATATATTCTCATTGTTACCTAGAACATCGAGCATCCTCACCCTATTCCCGAGAATCGCGCCCCCATACAGAGGGCTCGAGGGATCTACAGAGATTATAGCCAGCCTCTCGTTAGACGTAAGGATAGGGGCTAGACGCGATATAAGGGTGCTCTTACCAGCGCCTGGGGGGCCTACAAAGCCCACTATATATGCATCGCTATGAGATCCTATGATCCTTAGAACCTCTTCAGAGATTCTATCATGTCTTTCGATGATGCTCATAAGCCTTGAGAGAGCGACTCTATCTCCCTCTCTAGCTCTTACCAATAGTTCTTTAACTTGAACCATGGATCCTATCTTCCCCTTATAGAGCTAAGCTCCTTATATATGTCTCTCTCATCTACTATGCGTTTCGCCTTATGCATGTATCTTTCAAGGCTCCCCGGTGATGTTAGCCCTACAGCGACATTTATGCCTAGATGATCCCTCACAAGTTTTCTGATCTCCGACTCTACCTTCTCAGCCTGCGACCGATCTTTCTCAATAATTCTCCAGGAATCCTCGCTGATCTCTACTATGAGTCTCAATACATCAGCCTCCCTCTTATCCCTTGATAGGATTATTCTGAATTCGCCGTTATAGTGCTTGCTCTTCTCAAGGATCTCCTGGATGAAGCTGGGGAGTATCTTAACACCCTTCACTATGATCATGTCGTCAACCCTACCATAGATCCCCTTAGGCAGCCTCGGATATGTTCTCTCACACGGGCATGGATCGTTGATCCACATGGATAGGTCTCCAGAGTAATATCTAATTAAAGGATAGAGCCTCCTCCCCAACGAGGTGTAGGTTAGAACGCCTTCTTCGCCATATTGAACAAGCTCATTATCCTCCGGATCTATGAGTTCTGTGTAGACTATATCCTGCCACAGATGCATTCCACTCTCAAATGAGCACTCTGCATTGGTCATCCAAGGCATGGCCTCAACCATAGATCCCGTGTCTATGACTCTAACATGATCCCCTAGATAGCTTTTGATCCTTCTCTTAACGCTTGGCAGTGAGAGGCCGGGCTCGCCCGATCCAAAGACTATTTTGAACCCAAAATCCCTTTTAAGATCTACACCCTCTTCCCTAGCCGTTTCGAGGAAGTGCAATATATATGATGGTGTTCCATAGAGAACCTCAGGCCTCCAGTCCGAAGCAACCCTCACAGCCTGTTTGGTCATACCGGGTAGACCAGCGCCAACCGGCAGAATCCCCAGCCCGAGCCTGCTAGCGCCGAGATAGACACCCCAGCTACCCGCATATAGGGTGAAGAGAGCTGCTATCATGATCCTCATGCCGGGCCTCACACCAAAGCTCCACATGATCCTTGCATGGGCATCTGCAAAGAACGCCATTTCCTCTCCTGAGAAAGGTATATAGGTAGGCTTTCCAGTGGTGCCCGAGCTAGCCATAACAAATGCCATATCGTTGCCTGCGATGAGCCTACCATATGGTGGGTATTTCACCTGCTCTTCCCTCAGAATCGCTTTAGTGGTTATCGGAACTTTTTTCGAGAAATCCTCGAGATCTTTGATCGAATCTATGTCAATGTTTTTAAGAACCTCGTGATAGTATGCCGTGTTTTCATAGGCATGTCTAAGCAGAAACCTTATCTTCTTCACAATAATTTTCTCCCTCTCCTCAGGCTTCATACACTCAGAAGTTCTATCCCACCACTGCTGGTTAGGATCTGGTAGGGTTTCTTTCGAGAATATCGAATGAGGCATCATTATATACTACCTTATAAGTTTTTATCTAGGTTTAAATCTAAAACTATAAGATCCCATCCTTTTGATCTTTCTAGATATATGGATAATAAATACAAACATAATAGCCACTGCAATTATAAAGGTTATGCTGGAGATATATGCAGCGAGAGTCGAGGTTATAGTGATCGTTAGGCCTGCGAAGGTTATCTGGATAAGGAGGGATCCATAGCATGTTGCGCACCCAATGATACCAGCATAGGCCACAGATCCGCTCTGTATAGATATTGGGAATAATGTTCCAGCCTGTGCGAGGCCCACACGTTTTCGCCTCATATTCCTCGCAGCAACCAGGCCAGGGCCCCTTATACTTGCATATTCTGAGTATAGGCATACAAGCATAGAGCTTATTAAGGCCAGTATAGCTGTTGTGATCAGGTTTTCATATGTATAATACATCTTCGGGGCGAAGGGGTTCTGAAACTCCACAGCAAAGATCGGGTATCTATAGAAAGGAAGCACCCTCTCTATAATCCTGATAAACTCTGTGGGTTCGCCCACAGATATTCTGAGATACCAAGCCTCGCCAAGGATAGGAACCACGCGAGCTATTCCTGTTTCATAGAACCGCATAGCTGCTATAATAGGTACTAGCATTGATATAATCATTATAAGGGTAAATATTACCAAGAACCTTTTCCACCTCTTTAAAGAGATCCTGGCAATTATACTAAGCATCCACCTCATATCATCCCCCAGAACATATATCTATAAGAGCTTATAAAAACATAGTCAATGTTATAAATATATATCCCAAAACTAAATAATATAGCGGAGGGTGATAGAACTGCCCTCAAGAAGAGAATTCCTAAAAACATTGCTAGGAGGACTAGCCATAGGAGCAGCCATAGGAGCTGGCGGGATGTATGTAGCTGCGCCAGAGATACTAAGAAGACAAATAACAGGGGAACCATCACCACAACCATCACCAATGCAAAGGGCTGTCCCAACAACCCCTCTAAAGCTAGGAACACAGACCTTCTTCAGAGGAGCGGGAGCAGTGCTGGGAGAGCCTTTATATAAGGGTGCTGTCCTAGCCGCTGAGGAGATCAATGCTGCAGGAGGGATCCTGGGGAGAAAAATAGAATGGGTTGCCAGGGATGAGGGAACAGCCGATGAAAGTGTTAGAGAGTTCCAGAGGCTCGTTAGGGAGGATAAAATAGACTTCTATGTGGGTATAATAAGCTCTGGAAACACGCCAGCAATAGCCCCGGTGGCTGAAGAGCTGGGAGTCATTACCTTGTTCGTTGATGGATGCACAGACTTCCTTTTCGAAAAGACTCTCCCCAATCCTAAGTTCACCTTCAGATCTACTAATATACAGTCAGCCGATGGTATCACAGCCGCTATAGCTGGGATAAAATACTTCGATCTACTCAAGAAGGATAAGATCAAGGTGGCCCACATACACCCTGACTACGCGTATGGTAGAAACGCTCACGATCACTTACAGATAGTGTTAGAAAAAGTGCTGGGGAAAGATAGAGTGGAGGTTGTGTATGAGGGATGGCCAGGCCTGTTTAGAGTAACTGACTTCGGAACATATATCACCCAGATACTCGCCAGCGGCGCGGACATTCTCGCATCCTCTCTATGGGGTGGGGACTTTATTAATTTCTACAAACAGGCCCTCGGCTATGGTCTCTTCAACAAAATGAAACTAATAAGCACCATCTCCTTCGGCACTAAACCAGAGGCGGTAGGGCTTGACTTCCCACCAGGCCAGGTAGCCGGGGTTCATGCAAACTACTACTTCCTCTACCCAGAGTTTAGTGAGTATGTAATAAACAAATCGTTTGTCGAGAACTACTATAAGAGATGGAAGGAGTACCCCAACTTCGAAGCTGAGGGCGGGTATGTGAATGTCTATTTATATAAGGCGGCTGTTGAGAAGGCGCACAAGATCCGGGGAGGGGGCTGGCCCGAGGTTGACGAGATAATAGTAGCTCTAGAGGGGATATCAATATATGGGCCTGCAGGGCCTGTCCATATAAGAGCTAGACCTCCTAACAAGCACCAAGGGTATAAGAACGCCGTTATTGGTATAAGTGCGCAGGATCCTAAATACGGCTTCAGCATCCTTGACAAGCCTCTCTTCGTACCAATCAATAAGATAACTGTGCCTGAAGGCTGGGATGGACCGACAGAGCCTACCATGGCGTATAACTGGATAAAGGCCACATGGAAGGAGGGAGTACTGCCTGTATAAACTCTGTATCATTTCATGAGGTGTTTTTTTGGCTTTCGAAGGGATCGCTATACAGATCCTTAGCACGCTTTTTTACACATCTGTTCTCTCTCTCATAGCCTTAGGTCTAAACATAGTCTATGGGGTTATGAGGCTCATTAACCTAGCCCACACAGCGCTCTTCGTGCTTGGAGCATATATAACAGCGTGGGTGACAGGCCAGTATGTGGTTGAGGCGATAGGCAATAACCTCTATGCATTATTAACAATACCCCTTCTATTCGCATGCGCCGGCGTGTTGCTGGCAGGGCTTGCAACATCGCCCCTTCTCATGTACTCATATAACAAGCCTGAAACGCTCCAGCTGATACTAACCTTCGGCCTCCTCCTCATATTCGAGGATCTATTCCAGCTGACTTGGGGAAGAAACCCCCTCTCAGCGCCCGAGGCCTTCTTCTCGCTAGGTCAGATAAGGATAGGGCCGAATGTCTATCCCCTATACAATATATATGTTATAGCAGCCTCCATGGCCCTTGTGATCATAATGTGGCTGTTTATATACCACACGAAGCTCGGCACAATCCTCAGAGCAGTATCCATGGATCCCGAGATAAGTGCAGGGATCGGTATTGATATTAGGAAAACTTTGTGGATCGCGATCATAATAGCATCTCTACTAGCAGGAATAGGCGGCGCCCTCTACCTGCCTGCTGGATCAACAATGCTGGGCTTCTCTGTAGAGATACTCGTAGTAGCTTTTGTTGTAATGGTTATAGGCGGCTTAGGAAGCTTTGTGGGATCCCTGATAGGCGCTCTAATAGCCGCCTCAATAAGAACAGTAGCGCTGGCCATATTCCCAGAGCTCGAGCTGGCCCTTCTCTACATAGTGGCCATCCTAATCCTGCTATTCAAGCCCGAAGGCATAGGAGGTGGTAGAGGATGGTAGGTGTGAGGAGAAGATTGGGCGATGATCCTAGAACACTCTACGCCCTAGCAGCCTTGATAGCTATACTCTATCCGATCCTCTCGGCTATTAGGCCTGGCTGGGAGGTGATTCTGACATACGGTGTAGTGTTGGCAATAGCGGCCCTCGGCTTTAACCTCCTACTAGGATACACTGGGCTTCTAAGCTTCGGCCACGCAGCATTCTTTGGAATAGGGGCATACACTGCTGCATTTCTCCTTAAATACGCTGGGGTCAAAAGCCTTGAGATATATATTCTAGCCAGCGTGGCAACAACAGCGATCATGGCCCTAGCTATAGGCGCTGTGGCAGTTAGATATACAAGGATATTTTTCTCAATACTAATGCTGGCAATAGCACAGGTTCTATGGAGCCTGTACCTAAAGTTCTACTGGGTGACTGGGGGCAGTGATGGGATAAAGATGCCGAGACCAGATATTCTTGGATTCTCGACGGCTCATCTAGGCTACGACTCGTTCCAGCTTCTATATCACTACTACTCGCTAGCAATATTTGTTATCCTAGCCTATATCATGTGGAGGATCGTTAACTCACCATTCGGCTATGCATTGAGGGCTGTGAGGGATAACGAGGTGAGGACAAGCTTTGTAGGCCTCTCAGTATATAGGCTAAGGCTATACGCATTTATAATTTCGGCAATATACACAGGGATAGCAGGCACCCTCTACGCGCCCCTCAACAGGCTTGTAGTGCCTGATCTAGCCTACTGGCTGTTCTCTGGGAAAATAGTCTTTATGACACTGCTCGGGGGTTATGCTTCTTTTGCAGGCCCTATAATAGGAGCCCTGATCTATATTTTTCTAGAGAGCCTCGCTATAGGCCTCACGATCTACTGGCAGTTGATCCTGGGGTCTCTCATAATAGCCACCATGATCCTCATGAGGGGCGGGATTATGGGACTTATAGACATGATCCATGAAAAAGGATATATCTCTCTTAAAAGACAAACAGCGGGGTGAGCTACCTAGATGAACAGGAAAGAAATCCTTGAGCTGAGGGGTGTGAGCAAGTATTTCGGCGGGGTTAGGGCTGTTGACGATGTCTCGCTAAAGATCTTAGAGAGGGAGCGGGTATCAATAATAGGCCCTAACGGTGCTGGAAAAACAACCCTAGTGAATTTAATAAGCGGTTATTATAAACCGACCAAGGGTTCAATAGTATTTGAAGGAATCGATATAACGGATAAGGACCCCGTTAAGAGGATAGAGCTCGGCATTGTCAGAAGCTTTCAGCTTGCTAATATATTCAGCGGTATAACTGTGTTTGAGAACATTATGATCCCAATAATAGCTAGGAGGAAGCTCTTTAGAAAACTCACTAGAGTAATAGACCGTGAGAGGGAGGTTATAGAAGAAGCTGAAGAGATCCTCAAAATCTTCGGATTATTGAAGTATACTGACATGTATCCACACGATTTATCACAGGGCGATAGGAAACTTCTTGATGCAGCACTAGCCTTCGCCCTTAAACCAAAGGTATTGATGCTAGATGAGCCTACAAGCGGTGTTGCTACCAAGGATAAGCATGTCATTATGGATAAAATCTCGGAAATAATTGATAAAACAGGCGTGACATGCATAATAGTGGAACACGACATGGACATAGTGTTTAAATATAGCGAGAGGATTGTAGTGATGCATCAAGGAAGAGTTATCGCCGATAGCAAGAAGGAAGAGATAAAAGGAAGAGAGGATATTAAATCCCTTCTCTTAGGTGAGATCTATGCTTAAGGTTGAGAACCTACACGTAGATCTAGCTGGGATAGAGATCCTCAGAGGAGTCTCGATCCAGGTAGAAAGAGGAACAATGGTAGCCCTTGTGGGTAGAAATGGTGCTGGAAAAACAACCACGTTCAAAACGGTAATGGGGTATTATAAGCCGAGATCTGGCGAGATCTATGTGGATGGTTCGAAAGTCACCCACATGCCAACACATCTAAGGGCAAAAATTGGAATAGGCTATGTGCCTGAGGACATGAGGGTCTATCCATGGCTCTCCGTCAGGGAGAATATAGAGCTGGCTATAAAGATCTCCGGTAAAATGGACAAGATTCAAGATATTTATGAAAGAATCTATATGGTGTTTCCCGAAATAAAGAGCCTGCTTGATAGGAAAGGCTTTTATTTAAGCGGTGGGGAGAAAAGAATGGTTGCTATAGCAAGGGCAATGGCCCTTGAGCCTAAGTACATACTGCTCGACGAGGCTTTGGAAGGCTTAGCCCCCATAGTCGTTGAGAGGTTTAGGAAGGCGGTAAACATGCTGAGAGAGCAAGATATAGGGGTTCTTATAGCTGAATCCAATTTCTCTCTAGCATCCAAGATAGCTCCCGAGCTCTATATAATAGAGAGAGGCGAAATCATATTTAAGGGAAGCCCCTCAGAGGCAAAAGCAAGCGAGAGTATTATGAGGCTCTTAGCGGGTGTATAGATATAGCATACCTGGCTGTTAAGAAGCTTCCAACAATATTAACCATAATCCTTAGCGCTCTAGCAATATTAACGATAATCAGCTTCCCAATATCGCTACTAGTAGTTAATTCGGGGCATGAATATATACCCCCTAGCTATTACCTAGACAAGGTTATGATCAATGTTATCGGTGATCCCTATCACGCGGCATCCCAGATAGTTAAAGGCGATCTCCACGCTTACCTCGAACCACTCGATCTCGATATATATAGCGATCTAAAGGCGAGATACCATGAGCTTGGGTTTGCCAGGGTTGATATAGAAGACCTATATATGATCATAAACCCATCTATGAATAAAAGCACCAGATCCCTTCTAGCAGTCTTAATAGACCGTGATGGTTTAAACAAGGAGATATTCGGTAATATGGGAAGGCCTTTCACAACAATACCTATCCATAATAATCCTCTTAGAGCCCTTATAGAAGATCTAGAAGGCCTCCGACCTGGCGGAGTTAGCGGTAGCGTTCATATCGACTCGATCACCATCTATTACTATAGATCACAGAAACACGCCAGCTCGACCGCTGATTATCTAGCGAGACACCTGGCATCGAAGGGATTCAATGTTACAAGGCATGGCATAGAGAAGCCGGAAGATCTGGGGGGTGTGGGTTGGCACATACTGTTAGTGGGGATCGGTGTCTGGGGGATAGGCGATGATCTGCTTAGAAGGGTAACAGCTATATATAGCGATCCCATGATCCCTAGAGATGTGATCAGCAGCAAGGATTTCACAGAGATCAGGAGTTGCTGGGATAAGATAGCCAGCTACGGCTACACGAACTTTGTAAGCGATATAAGGACTTGCACTAAGCTTCTTCTTGAAAAAGCCGTGGTTCTAGGCCTAATAACGATTCCCGGTTTTCAGATATACAATAAGGATCATGTTAAGAACGCTATCATAGATCCCGATCTAGGACTTCTAAACTACCTATTCTTCAGAACAGCCCAGCTAAAGGATTACCCAATATGGGGAGGGACCCTTATAGTCGGGGTTTCCGATATTAACTACACTATAAATCCTCTATCACGTCAGGGGACGCTTAACAGGCTTCTACAGATGCTGATCTATGACTGGTCATCATTTCAAGAGCCTCTGACGAAGCTACCGATATATGATCAGGTGATCCCTCGGTTCAATAGCGGGTACCTGCTAAAACTCACACCACACGAAGATCTAGATGATAAATCCTTATTCGACGAGTTCCTAGGACTCTACAAGCCGTGTATGCTTCACGACCTTGCCAAGAATGCTGACAGCTCTGAAGGCGTTATTAATGCTGCGGTGAAGCTCACACCATACCATGACGGCTCGGTACTTGATCAGAAGGATCTCGATTCATGGATAGCCCTTGCTAAAAGAGTAAATAGCCTTAGAGAGTTATATATAGATGACCTACGCAGATCTGAAAACACTCTAGAAGCAAGAATCACAGGAGATCCTGTGGTGGTGAAGGAGCTTAAAGCTGACGGTAATATAATCAGAAGGTATATTTCGAGAGATGTCCTATACCGCGTTGAGAGTTCTTCTATGGATTGTCTAAGGATCTCTAAGTATGTGTTCTTTCCACTCCAACCGTGGGAGGTTTCTGAGGTTGTGAGGCTCTTCATAGATAGGCATGGCTACATACCCGATTACATAAGAAACATCACCGAGCTTAGAGAGCTGGCCCTCAGCATCGGCAGGAGCTCTGATCAGGGGCTTGCTGAGAGAGTGGAGAGGCTCATCAACTGGATCGATAGAACCTCATCTATATTGATAGGCAATGGGCCTTTCTATGTAGAGAAGATTTATTGGAAGGGAGATTTCATAAGATCTATAGCCCTGAATGCCTATAGGCATGAGAATACGTACTGGGGCGCCCCAGGAGATCTTGATAGGGTTTCGTCTATATATATGTGGAGAATCTCCAACATAAGCATTCTACCCCAGGAAACACGGCTATTGATATGCCTTAAGGTGGCTGGCATGGACGAAACTGCTAAAATATTCATTGAGAACGGCATACTGCGCACAGATCTTATTGTAATAACAACCATGGAGGGTTCCGAGGGGATATACATAGCTAGCTTTGGCTCAGAAAAAATGTGTATCGATATAGGTTTTGAAAAGCTTTTAGAGAGTAGGGTGAGGGCGGTTGCTATGAATATCTATGGGGAAGTATTTGAGAAGCAAATAGAACCAGCTAATTATAGAACCCTGGAAGATTCTCCATATAGGATCAACAACGCGCTTTTTATAGCACTGATCCCCATAGTTGCTATAGCGTTAATAGTGTTGCTAGCGCTGAAGAGAGCAAAGAGGGAGGATAGGTGAAAAGATCAGTGTGTCGATAGCAACGACAATAGATCTCTTACATCGCTTATAGCCTCTAAGCTCCATATCTTGTCCGCCGCTTCTCTGATTCTCTCTTCATATCCAGTCCCTCTAGCGAGTCTCTGTGCCTTGTCTAGAACCTCGCTTCTCGATAACGGGTTTCTATAATGCCCCTTGGGATAGATAACTGTCTCCTCGAACACCCTGCTAGTTTTTGTCCTAACCCTTATTCTGTTGGGAACAGCTTCTGGATATAGCTTATC
>FWWM01009085.1_pt1 | contig 15124 bp, 16 predicted proteins | sample 2228351 | NCBI WGS metagenome assembly FWWM01 (sample SAMEA103939774, study PRJEB20133) | metagenome | reverse complement strand
TCCTTCCTATGCTATCATCTTAGCCCTGGGGTTCTCACTGATAGTTGGGCTGATTTTTGGGGTCTATCCGGCGGCGCGGGCGGCGCGGCTCGATCCCGTCGAGGCGCTGCGCTATGAGTAGATGAATTATCACTTCCTGAACCCCGGCGGCCAGGGGTAGTCGGGTGGGCAGAGGTCAGCAAATTCATTGTCGCGGATCTCGTTGTTACTCCCTGCTAGCTTTCCCTCAAAGAGTGGCCTTCTTTCAAATTGACAGTTATAATATTGATCAGCGAGGCTATAGACTACCCCCCAGGTATTATTCACGATCCAGTTGTGCGAGATCTCTACCTGCATCTTCACCCCTAGCAAAAGCCCAGCTCCCTCGAACACTTCTGTGGTGAAGCCATTCTCTGAGATCCGGTTGCGCAGGATCTTCCCCTGGCCAGTCACTACAATGATCCCATAGAGCCCCCCTACAATGCGATTACGAATGATGGAGAAGTTAGGCCCTTGCTGTCCTGGACAGGGATCTTCTTCACTAACCCCAAATGGAGTGCCAGAGGAAGGGTTTTGGCACGTCAAGTATATGCCAATGTGATTGTCGGCAATGAGATTGTTCTCGATAGTCAGCCTCCTAGACAGCCACCCACCTTCACTGTTAGCCATTACCGTGATCCCGCTCGACTCTGCCAAGAGCATTTGGTTGTTCACAATGTCTGCCCACGCTTGACCAGTCACTCTTATGTGAATGCTGTTGTGCTTGAAGGTGTTAGTAGAGATGGAATCCGCCTTCGCATCATCTTGGAGCAATATGCCCCACCCTGTGCGCTGGATAGTGTTCATGGAAATATTGCTTACGAAGGCCCCTTGCCGAAGAACGATCCCTGACCCCGCATTGCTGATCTCATTGTCACGAATACCGAGCACTCCTATGACGGCGCGCTCCACCCAAATGCCCGCCTCCATCCAAGGAAGAGATAAGGAGCCATACGTTCCCCACTGAGTGTCATTGAGACTAGTAATACGGTTGCCGGCAATTACCTCGATCCTAGCATCCACCACGTCTATCCCAACTTTTCCGCCGAAGATCTCCAGATGGTTTATGATTTTGACGGGGCGGCTCTGGAGGCCGTTGGAGATCAAGATGGTTGGTCTCTTGGGATCAGCTGCCTCGATGCGGACACTTTCAACACCTATCAAGCTCACGGTGCGCTTGACCGCCACGTTCTCGCGGTAGTGCCCAGGACGGATGTAGACGAAGCCTCCATCAGGACCACTATCGTCGACCGCATCCACGGCAGCCTGAATCGTCCTGAAGCAAGGGCTATTGCCCCCACAGGTCGGATCGTCGTCATCGACCCAGGCTTCCCTCGCTTGCTGGATGGCCGTGACCGGGGCCTTGAGGGTGGAGAAGCCTACCCCTAGAACAATAACCAGCGCGATCAGAGCCAGCACAGTCACCCCAATCTTCCCCTTATATGACATAGAACTTCCTCCTCTCAGAGGGTATTGTAAGCCAGAGCGTATCAATCTTGCAAAGGACACCGAGCAAGGACTACTTCCGAAACTGAGTATCCCTATGGCAGGCAGACTTGTCCATCGGGCAAATCCTTGAACGGGTGATTCCCAGGGTTGCCCATGCCGTTCAGTATACCTGATCTGTTGTTGTTCTCAATGACGTTCTTGTCGTCCTCGAAGATCACATCAAAAGTGAAAAGGGGAACAGAGGGGGCACTGCATTGGGGCAGATAGGCCGCCACCCCCCAGGTGGCGTTGTTGCGAATCTCTGTAGAGCGAAGCTTCAAGCGAGCATTGCTCTCAAGATAATCCCACTACCAGTACATGCTGGGGCTAGAGGAAGTTGGTGACACTTGGGGTCTACCCCGTTGCCTATAACAGAGCTCCCCACGAGTTCAACGATGCTGCCCCTAATGTCTAGACCAGCGTGGCGGTTGCTGGAGATCTGCGAATTCTTAACGGCTACCACGGCCGGCTGCTCTGTTATGACGTTTCTATCGATCTCCATGCCTACTTCATTGCCCACGACTATAGAATCTTGTAGGGTTACCTGAGCTGGCCCATGGGCCGAAATACCCCCACCATGCCCCGATACAGTGGAGTTTTGCAGCCTTACCTGTGATGTCCCTGCTACACTGAGTCCGGCGATGTTCTCTTTGGTGCCGGCGACCTGGGAGTTGATGAGTTCCACAAAAGCATTGCGCACTTCCACGCCGATGCCGAAAAAGCCGGAGATAATAGAGTCACGCAGGGTCACATGGGCTAAGCCCTCCACCTCAAGACCACCGTCTCCGTAGTAGGAGAGATAAACCTTTTTGAGTGTGACGCGAGCTGGTCCTTTAACCCAGACGCAGTCGTTCATCTCGCCTTGAGAGATGTTTAAATCTTCCAGTGCCACTTGGATCGGGACGTCGCTGACGATATTGATCACAGCTTCAACCGGCTTAGGCACCGTCAACGGATCCGCTCCCCTGATGAAGGCTGTGATGGACTCTGCGCGCAACGTCACGCTCTTGCTGATAGTAATGACTTCTTCATAATAGATCCCTTGAGGATGTTTGAGGCTAATGAGAATGATCGCGCCCTCGGGAGCGGCATCTACAGCAGCTTGGATGGTCGGGTAATCTTGAGGGACGCGAAGGATGACCTGAGCGCTGGAGTTCATCCCAGAACCCCAGGGAATCATGAACAGCGTAAACAATATAATGACTATAAGTTGAGCCTTGAAGCGTCCACAGTAGTGCGTCATGTTGATCTGTGTATTATATAACACAGGCGAGGAGAAAAAGTCAAGAGGGCAAAAACATGAGTCAGATTATAATGATCTCTAGCAATTTACTCCCACGCCCTCTATAATCTTAGTACCTTCAAAGGGGGGTTTTATGTCTTCATGGGTGACGTGGGTAGTCGTCGGATTGGTCGCAATAGGGCTGTTCGTCATATGGCAGGGGCTGGGATCTACTGCCCCAGCGCTCATCATCGAGGGCCAGAAGATCTCGCAGAAAGAGTTCGAAAAATTTTATGAGAACTTGGTTGCACAGTACACGCGCGCCTACGCCCAGTACGGCCAAGATTTTTCGAGATTCTTACAAGGCCCCGGAGGAATCGAGCGCCGGCTTCAGCTGCAGAGCCGCATCATCGATGAACTCTTACGAAAGCACTTGATCGCCCAAGAGATCGAGCGTCGTGGGATCGCTATTTCTCAGACAGACATTGACGACCAGACGGAGATCGCCTTTGAGCACATTCTGAGACAGAACAATCTCACGGAAGAGCAAGCCGCACAGATCCTCAAGCAGCAAGGCCGCACGCTGGAGAGCTTCAAGAAGGAGCTGCGACAAGCCGTCGAACTGGATATCAAGACGGAGCGCCTGCGCCAGAGCGTTGTCGGCCCCATCGAGCCCACAGATCAAGAGCTCTCAGCGTATTTGGAAGAGCATCGCGAGAAGTATGACACCCCAGAGAGAGTGCGCGCCAGACATATTCTCATACGAGTTCCTGAGAACGCCTCTGAAGCCGAGATCGCCCAAGCGAAAAAACAGATCGAAGATATTAAGAAAGAACTAGAGAACGGAGCGGACTTTGCTGAACTGGCGAAGCAGCACTCGCAGGACCCCGGCAGTGCCCCCAAAGGCGGCGATCTGGGATTCTTCACGCGCGGTCAGATGGTGCAGGAGTTTGAGGACGCAGCGTTTGCCCTCGAACCCGGTCAGGTCAGCGACCCCGTGCGCACGCAGTTTGGGTTTCACTTGATCAAAGTCGAGGAGAAGAAGCCCGCCGAACATCCCACTCTGGCGCAGATTCGCGATCGGGTCTTGAAAGACTATATCGAAGCCGAGCGCGACAGACGGTTCGAAGAGTTCTATAAAAAACTTAAAGCCCAGGCGAAGATCTCTATCGCCGATCGAGTCTTACGGATTTTCTATCTCTATGAGCACGCTGGTCGGCTCGAAGAAGCCCAGAAAGCATATGCCAAGCTCAAAGACCCCAATCAGAAGCTTCATATCGCGCGGGTCCTACAGAAGAAGCTTGAAGATTTAGGCCCAGAGGCTGCGCCGGAGCTTGTGCTGGCCCTGAAGGAAGAGATCATACGCTTATGGCTTGCGCAGATAGCCCTATGGCCCAGTCGTGCTGAAAGAGGCTATGGGGTCTCGCAGATCGTCGCGCTCAAGCCCAATGAGCTCGAGGGGCAGGCGTTCTTCCAGATCGCTGTCGGGGCAGACGTTCTCGATGAGACGATACGTACATTACAGAAGCGCCTGAGAGAGTATGGCGTTCACGAGAGCGTCGTGCTGGCTGGGGGGGACGAGCAGGTTGTGATCTGGGCTCGCACTGATACACCAAGTGCTTTGGAGCGTCTTGTGAGCCTCCGAGGGCGATTTGAGCTGAAGCGGGTTTTGCGTGAAGGAGATGTTGGAGAGCAGTTGCACGCGACGGGGCTGGGTGAGCAAGCCCTTAAAGACCGTGCCGAATCTGAAAAATCCGGATCAGGACGGTACTATCTCGTCTCCGAGGCTTCGATTATAGACCCCGTGGAGATCAAGGAGATCTCCGTTCAGAAAAATATCGTGCGGGTGCGCTTGAGCGAGCGCTCGGTACAGAAGCTCGCCCAGGCTCTCGGTCAGATGGATCAGAGGCTCGCTCTCGTGATCGACAATATCGTCTATGGAACTGTTCTGATAGGCGCGCCGATGCGCGAGCTTTTAGCGCAGCCGGGCAGCCTCTTCGATGTGCAGTTTGAAGATCCAGACGCCCAGGTGGTGGCGCTGGCGCTGCGCCTTCCGCTGCCCGCCGCTGTGCGAGTAGCTCGACCGTAAGGACACCCTCACCCCCTCACCCCTTCACCCCTCTCCCTCAGAGGGGAGAGGGGCTGGGGGTGAGGGTGAAGAGTTGAAAGTTTACAGCGCGAGAGTTACACTAATATGAGGCCCTCACCCCCGGCCCCTCTCCCGGGGGTGATCCCCGGGAGAGGGGAGGCAAAGCCGGGGTGAGGGCCAGATAAAGGAGAGAACACCATGGCTAAGCTCATGCATGTCTCCGACGAGACGTTCGAGAACGAAGTCCTGCAGTCGTCTCAGCCCGTCTTAGTAGACTTTTATGCCGACTGGTGCGGCCCGTGCCGGGCGATTGCTCCCATCATCGAAGAGATCGCTACGGAGCTTGATGGCAAGCTCAAGGTCGTCAAGCTCGATGTCGACCAGAACCCAAAGACCGCGATGCAGTATGGGGTGCAGAGCATCCCCACGTTACTGATCTTCAAGAACGGCAAGGAAGTGGAGCGCCTGATCGGCTATATGAGCAAGAGCAAGCTCTTGAGCAAAGTCGAGCCCTTCTTGACTTAATATGACGCAGCACATCAAGCCCGGCGAGGTCGTCTCAGACGTCAAGCAGTTCGACGACCATATTAAGCTCATCGTCCCGCGCTATGAAGAGCTGCACGACGCAGTGCTGCGCAGTATTCCCCCGGATCTGCCAGAGAATCTCAAAATCTTAGAGCTGGGCTGTGGCACCGGCGAGCTCACCAAAAAGTTGTGCGAGCGCTACCCCAAAGCCCATATCATCGGGATTGACTACTCCCCCAGAATGCTCGCCCTCTGTCAGGAGAAGCTCAAACGATTCCAGGGGAGGGTCCAGCTCATCGAGGGGGATTTCGCTCACGCGGATCTCCCAAGCGCTTGCGATGTCGTGATCTCGACATTAGCCATTCATCACTTGACTGATCCTCAGAAGCTGGAGCTGTTTCGCAAGATTCACGGGGCGCTCAAGCGCGAAGGCTGGTTCGTCAACGGGGACGTCGTGCTCTTTGAGTCTCCCCGGCATCTCTTCTTACAAGACCAAGTGCGGAGCGAGCACGCGACAGCCCACGGGGTGGACCTCTCCGCCCTCGATGCCGAAACCCACGCCGGTAGCGGGGATAATCTCTCCACCCTCAAGACCCAGCTCAACCTGTTGGAGATCGCCGGCTTTCACTCTATAGACGTGATCTGGAAGTACTATCAGTTTGTGGTCTACGGCGGGTTCAAGTACTGCCCCGAAGACGAAGAGAGGGCGCGCCGTCGCGCGGCCTCGGCTCTCCCCGACTTTTAACGGCTCTTCACTTCGGTCCAGACTCGTTCGTACAATTCCGTCGCATCTCCCACATCGTGAATCCATTCGAGCTTGTCCAAGATTTCGTCTGGGGGGTAGATGGCTGGATCGCTTAGGATCTGGGGCGAGATATAGGGCTGAGCCGCTTCGTTCGTGCTGGGATATCTCAAAAAATTGACGATCTTAGCGTTGATCTCCGGGCGCAGCAGAAAATCGATAAATCTGTGGGCCAGTTCTTTGTTCTTTGAGCTTTTGGGGATGGCGAGATTATCCGCCCAGATCACCCCGCCCTCGTGGGGGATCACATACTGAATATCTGGATTTTCCAGGCGGGCTTTGGCGAACTCGCCGCTCCAGCCGTGGGCGATCACGAGATCGCCGGTGAGGAGAAAGTCATCGTAGGTCTCGCTGTCGTAGCGGGCAAGATAGGGCTTTTGCGCAAGGAGGAGGGCTTTGGCGGCCTCGAGGGCTGCAGGGTCGGTGCTGTTGATCGAATACCCTAGATATTTTAAGGCGGCACCGATGGCCTCGCGCGGGTCGTCGAGCATGCTGACGCGGTTTCTGTATCTGTGGAGGCGGGCAGGCTCAAAGAGATCAGCCCAGCTTGTAGGTGGGATCTCGACTCTTGCTCTATTATACCCGATCCCCGTCGTACCCCACAGATAGGGGATCGAGTATCTGTTGTGGGGATCGTAAGAGAGCCCTTTGAATCGCCGAGAGATGTTCTGAAAATTTGGGATACGGGAGAGATCGAGTTCGGCAAGGAGTCCCTGCCGTATGAGGGCGGCGACGGCGTAGTCCGAGGGTACGATGATATCATATCCGGTGACCCCGGCTTGGAGCTTGCTGAGCAACGCCTCGTTGGAGTCGAAGTTCTCTTCGATCACTCTGACCCCAAACTCCCTCTCGAAGAGCTGATAGACTTCGGGGTCTATATAGTTGGCCCAGATGAATAGATGCAGCTCTTGAGTACCGCCACGACATGACCCTAACCCCATCAGGCTGAGCACCACGACAGCGAGCAAGAAGCGTCTCATCGGATTGACCTCCTTTGCACCCAAAACGCCAGAGCGATCAAGATCAGGGAGATGCCAAGCATGAGGGAGGCGGCGGCGTTCATGTGCGGGGGGATGGCAGCCCGCCCTTGGAGGGCATAGAGATAGAGGGGGAGCGTCTTGAAGCCGCTGCCCCCGCTTGTGGAAAAGTAGGTGACATAAAAATCGTCGAGCGAGAGGGTGAACGCTAACAATGCCCCGCTGATGATCGCCGGGGCAAGCAGAGGGAGCGTCACATATCGCAGGACCTGGGCGGGTGTGGCCCCCAAATCACAAGCCGCTTCTTCCAAGGACCTGTCGAGATCGCGCAAGCGCGCCCGTACCACAACCATCACGTACGAGATAGTGAAAGCGACGTGCCCCACGATCACGGCGGGCAGCGGACTGAGTTCCAGCCCCACCGTGTTCAACGCGGGTCGTATCACTTGAGCGAAGAAGACCAGGAGCCCCACAGCCATGACGATCTCTGGGATCACGATGGGCAAGTAGACTAAAGACTCGAGGCCTCCTCGCACGCGCGCTCGCTCCAAGGCGAGCGCGAGCGCGGAGCCAAGAACTGTCGCGATGGCAGTCGCACTCGCCGCAACGATCATGCTATTGAGGAGCGCGGAAGCGATCTCTGGGTCGGTCAGAACTCTGCGGTAGGCCTCGAGCGAGAACCCACCCCACACGAGGGCGTAGCGGCTGGCGCTGAAACTGTAGAGCACCAAGACGCCAATGGGCAGATAGAGAAAGATATACACGAGCAAGGTATCGAGCGCGAGCACAAGCTGGAGGATCTTATCAGCCCATTGTCTTAGCCGACCCATCGCGATCCCTTCACGTGGTGGAAATATCTTGCGAGCACAAGCCAGACCAGGGCCATCAAGGTCATAGCCAGCGCTGCTCCCAGGGGCCAGTCAGGCACTCGACCTAGGAACTTCTCTTCAATGAGCACGCCAAACATCGGGACTTTGCCTCCGCCTAAGAGCTTGGGGGTGATGAACTCCCCCAAGACGGGGATGAAGACCAGCACCGCCCCAGCGATCATCCCTGGGCGGCTCAAGGGGAAGATAATCCTCCAGAAGCTCTGCCAGCGCGAGGCCCCAAGATCATAAGCGGCTTCAACCAGGGAGAAATCGAGGCGCTCCATGGTGGCATAGAGGGGCAAGACCATAAACGGCAAATACCCATAGACCAAGCCGATGAGCACCCCCACAGGGGTGCCCAAAAGCGCCAGATCCAAGCCAAGCTCTCGCAAGGCCCCGCTGATCCAGCCCTCAGGGCGCAACAAGATAAACCACGCGTAGATGCGCACGAGAAAGTTAGTAAGGAACGGCAGGATCACGAGAAAGACTAAGAGATTCTTCACAGGGGCGGGACGCCGCGCGATGGAATAGGCCACGGGATACCCCACCATAAGACAGAGTATTGTAGTGAGCGCCGCCAGGGCGAGCGAATGAGCAAACGGCCCTGTCCAATAGAGTGGGTCAAGCAAGCGCAGATAGTTATCGAGGGTGAACCCCCACTGAATCATGCCGTCGCGATGGGCCAGGCTGATCAAGAGAATGATTCCCAAGGGGGCAGCAAAGAAGCAGAACAACCATAGTAAGCCCGGCCACAGGAGGAGGCGCACGTTCATGCTCAGTGCTCCGCGATGGGGCGGAGGCTCTGGGGGTCCCAGGTCAGGCCGACACGCTCCCCAACGGCGATGCCGTTGGCAGCGGGGCTGCTGACTGTTAATACGATCTGTGGAGAGACGCGCACACGACACCGTGTCTCTTTTCCAAGATAGAGCAGCTCCTCGACCACCCCCGTCCAAGCGCCGTTGCCAGGAAGACAGAACCGGATGCGTTCTGGGCGCAGCGCTAAGGTGACGCGCTGATTGAGCTGCAGTGGGGGATCGCTGAAGACGTTCGTCTGGAGCGGGCCGATCTGGACGACAGCTCGCTGGCCGGCGGTGTGCACGACCTGGCCTTCTAGGAAATTGCTCTCCCCGATAAAGTCGGCGACAAAGCGCGTCGCAGGGCACTCGTAGATCTCTTGGGGTGTGCCAACTTGTACGATACGCCCGGCGTGCATCACCGCGAGGCGGTCGGAGATCTTGAGGGCTTCTTCTTGGTCGTGGGTCACGTACACGAAGGTGATCTTCAGGTCGCGCTGGAGCCTCTTCAGCTCAAGCTGCATCTCCTGGCGGAGCTTCAGATCGAGGGCCCCCAAGGGTTCGTCTAGGAGCAGGACGGACGGCTCAGTAACGAGCGCGCGCGCCAGTGCCACGCGCTGTTGTTGCCCCCCGGAGAGCTGGGAGGGCAGGCGCCTTTCAAGGCCGCTCAGGCGCACAAGCTCTAAGGCCTTGCCGACGCGCTCGCGGATCTGCGCGCGGGGGAGCTTCTGCATCTCCAGGCCGAAGGCGACGTTCTGCTCAACAGTCAGATGGGGGAAGAGCGCGTAGTTTTGGAAGACCATATTGAGATCGCGCTCTTGAGGGGGAGTATGCGTAGCAGGCGATCCGTTGATGAGCACTTCCCCACTATTGGGGGTCTCGAATCCCGCGATGATGCGCAGCGTTGTCGTCTTGCCACAGCCGCTGGGCCCCAAGAGCGAGAAGAACTCCCCTCTGCAGATCTGCAGCGTTATGCAATCTACGACGACTGTCTGGCCGAAGCGCTTAGAAACCCCGCGCAGCTCGATGGAAAACTCGTCCATCTCACCCCTCACACGACATATTATAACAAGCTCTACCGCCGCACCGCAATCTTGCCCACAGAGCTAACTACCTCCTTGCCCTCGGACGTCCGACTGAAAACAATATACAAGTAGACGCCGTTGGCCACGGGGCGGCCATCATCGCGCTGGAGATACCATTTATACGTTGCCCCCGGCACTGGCCCACTGGAGAAGATCCGCCTCCCTGCTAGATCGAAGACTTCTAGGCGCACGCTCTCTATGGCCGATCCACCCTCACCCCCATCCCCTCTCCCCTCTGAGGGAGAGGGGTGAAGGGGTGAGGGGAAAGAAGGGTCGGATGTGAGGGCCAGGAGCGAGGGCCCAATAAGAGCCAGGCTAATGCCCGCCAGACATGCCCACACGTGCATTCTGTCTCTCCAGAGGGGGAATGCTGCTAGGCTGCTTGACCTGCAGACGTCCTAACTCAATACGAGTTGCCCCATGCTTGGTCATGCCCACCAATCTATACCCATATATGCCCGTTGAGAGCGAGCCGTTGGTCCCTACGCTCAGCCCTGGCCCTATCTCCTCGCTGCGGAGCACGAGCGCCCCGCTGTGGAGATCGTACAGCTCTAAGCGCATCAACATAGTTCTGGGCCATTGGATTATCAGGGAGCGCTTGGCGTTATAGGCGCCGTTGAGGGCTTCTTCCCCCTGATAAAAACGGGCCGCCTGGGACTCCGCAAGGCTTATGATCTTCTGCCCGCCCGCGCTCAGCTCATCCCCAAAAGCCATAAATGCATTGAAAAGCTCCACCGCGACTTGGTATTGTGAGCGCCCCTGCGCCCCTTTGAGCAGATCGCGGAGCTCCTTGGCTAGCGCAATGACTCTATCAAAGCTGGTCACTGCTGATTGCATTGGGGCCAAGCTCGTATCAGCGATGGTCTTCTGCGAGAGCTCTATGAGCTTTTGGCGCAACACCAAGGCGTTCTCAAGGACTGCATCGAAGTTTCCCATGCTGAGCATCACGGCGATGCGCTCGAACGATTCAGCGAGGCTCTCACACAGGGCGACGAGCGCCTCAGCGTCGCGATAGAGGGGGTCTTCTCCAAAAGCCTTAGGCACGCTCGCGTGCACCAGCCCAAACTCCACAGAGACGTTGCGGAGCACCGCTGCAGCCTCAGTGATGGCCCGCACTGCGTTATCTAGGGAGGTGAAGACGCTGTCAGTAAGCTTAAAATGCAGGGCCACACCCGTCTCATAGAGAGTGCGCCCAAAGAGCTTTATGACGTCTAGGCTGAAGGAGCGCACGCCCGCTACGGGCGAGACCGTAAATTGCAGGGAGAACTTGTTATTGGTCTCGCTGGACTCTCGGACCCTGTTAAAAGGTGCATCCACCGAGACCGTCAGGGTATGGGTTCCGAGGAGAGCCTTCCAGGGGATTTGAATCTCGCTGGATTTGTTTTTTCTTAACCCAAAGAGCGAGCGAGTCGCCAGCTCCTGGCCATCGAGCTCAAAGACGACATCGAACGCGTCTACGGCATCACCTTGGCCTTGATTGACGATAAGAGCGCGTATCAAGGCAGCTTGCCCCTCTTCAAGATCGCTCGGCGAGACCCGAACTGACTTGACTGCCAGATCCGGCAAGCCCGATTGCCCTTGAACCCCCATCCCAGCACAAAGCCCAATCCCTATGAGAACGATTGCCCATACGCGCATAGCGTACAGCCCTCCTTAATTTTATCTCTTCTGGCCCTCACCCCGCCTGCAGCACCCTGTGGGGGTGGGAGGTGAGGGCCTTTTCACTATACCAGAGAACTTCCGAGCTTGTCAATGGAATAAAGGTGAAAATTTGGTTCAAATCCCTTTCAGTCTCTTCAGCTCGGCGATCAACGCGGGGACGATCTGGTGGAGATCGCCGATGACCCCGTAGTCAGCCCGCTGGAAGATCGGGGCTTCGGCGTCTTTATTGATTGCCAGGATCTTCTTGGAGTTCTTGCAGCCGACCATGTGTTGGATCGCCCCGGAGATCCCACAGGCGATATAGAGATCCGGGGCGATCTGGACGCCCGTCTGACCGATCTGGTCGGAGTGTGGCCGCCAATTGTTATTGGTTGCCACACGCGTGGCGCCGACGGCAGCGTTGGTCAGTAAGCTCGCGAGCTCCTCGAGCATCTTGAACGCTTCGGCACTGCCCATCCCCCGCCCGCCACCAATGACGACTTTGGCCTCGGTGAGGGAGATGCCCTTCTTCTTGCTGGGGATGAGTTCTTTGACCCGCACGCGAAACTCTCGCTCGCTGAGCGCGACCGAGATGGGCTCAAGAGCCGGTGCCGGGCCAGCAGCGCTCTGCGCGGTCTGCGCATGGGGTTGGAGCGTCACCAGGATGGGGCTACTGAGCATCTCGACCTCTTCGAGCAAGCTGCCGCCCCAATTGGAGCGCGTCACCCTTTTTAACGCGCCGTCTTCTACGGAGAACTCCGTGCAATTTGTGGCCAACCCCACATTGAGCCGCGCCGCAACGCGCGCCATGAGATCGTTGCCGGTTTCTGTCCCTGGAGCCACTACGATCTTCGGAGACCTCTGGGTAATCGCTGCCGTGACGATCGTGGCGAACGCCTCAGGGACGTAGCTATCGAGCCGCTGGTCTTCGGCGACGAGCACCGTCTCCATGCCCCGGAGAGTGGGCGCGAGCGCCTGCACCCCCTTGCCGATCAGAAGAGCCGTCACAGAGTCGTTGGTCTTCTGCGCCAGATCGCGCGCCACCGTAAGGGTCTCTAACGACGCTTCCGAGAGAGCCTGTTTGGCTGTTTCAAGAACAGCTAAGATCATCTCAGATCGCCCCCAGTTCCCGGAGTTTCTCTATGATCTTGGGCACGGCCTCCAGCCCCTGACCCAAGATCTCCAGCTGTCGTCCTTCTTGCGGCTTCTTCAGCCCCTTGCGCACCAAGTGTGGCGCAGGTTTGGTTACTTTCTTCTGCTCGATGGGGACTTTCTTGGCGCTCATGATCCCCCGCAAGCTGGGATGTCGGGGCGTATTGATGCCCTCCTTCACCGTGAAGACCGCAGGAAGCGCCACTTCGTAGACCTCCCAGCCCTCTTTGACCTCGCGCTTGGCGATCGCTTTTCCGTCTTGGATCTCGAGGGCTTTAATGCCGGTCACACACGGGAGGTCCAAAAGATGCGCGACGCGCAGCCCAACTTGGTAATTGCACGTATCAGCGGACTCGTTCCCAAAGAGCAGAATATCAAACCCCAAGGGTCTCACAGCCTCGGCGATGGCGTGGGCGGTCGCCGCGGGGTCCCACGACTCGTAGTCCTCGGCTTCTAATAAGATCGCGCCGTTGATCCCCTTAGCGATCGCTTCGCGCAATTGCTCTTGGGCAGCGAGAGGGCCCAGAGTCAGCACGGTCGAGCTGCCCCCATGCTTCTCTACGATACGGATCGCTTCTTCGATGGCGCACTCTTCGTGGGGGCTGACGGTGAAGCCCAAGTTCGTCGTGTCCACGCGCATCCCGTCGGCTGTCAGCTTAATCCCGCCGCCGGTATCTGGGACGCGCTTGACGCAGACCAACACTTTCATAAAACTCCTTTCTATTGTAGGCCTTCGCCCTGCATCCTCTCACCCTCACCCCCCGGCCCCTCTCCCCTCTGAGGGAGAGGGGTGCAGGGGTGAGGGGCTTAGAGGGGCTACATAGATCGGTTCTAACGTCCACAACTCATCTTGTTGAGACTGCTTGTATTTGCGAGCACCCAGCTGAGCGATCACCGCGCCGGAGGGCCGATTGAGCGCTGGGGGAGCAACTGGAACTATCTGCTCCAAGGCCGCGCGATGGCGCTCGGCCCCCCCTCCGACGCACAGCGCCAGATCGGGCATCTGCTTCACCTGTTCCATCAAAGCTGCAAGGGGGAGAGAGAGCTCCGGGGTGATTTGGACATTGTTCTCATAGAACGCGCAATAGACTAAGTCGCGCCGATCTGGCAGCACGACACAGATCTTCCCCAAGAGAAACGAGACTTTTTCGGCATACGCCGCCATGCTTGGCACCCCTACGATGGGGATGTGCAGGGCTTGGGCGAGCCCTTTGCCCACGGCCAGCCCAATCCTCAAGCTCGTGAACGACCCCGGCCCCAGCGCCACCGAAATAAGCTCTATCTGGTCTCGCTCCAGTTTGTTCAGGGTGAGTAGGCTCTCTAGAGCGGGCAAGAGGTATTCACCGGGGCCGACTTCTGTTGAGAAGAGCAGCTCGCCCCATAGCTCTCCGTCACGGGAAAGCCCGACGCTGCCGTGCTCGTGGCTCGTTTCGATACCCAGTACCATCATGAGATTTGCTGAAATAATACAACAAATCCGCGAGTTTTGCAACTGCGAAACGTTTTTGACAGCCCCCCGCCCCAGGATGTACACTTACCAATCGGTGGTCGGTGACCACCGTCAAACTTTTTGGGATAGGGGTGTCGGATGATGCACGTTACTATCTATACCACGCCGACGTGTCAGTATTGTAGTGTAGCCAAGCAATTTCTGAGGGAGCGGGGGATTGGCTTTACAGAGTATGACATTTCCAAAGATCACAAGAAGATGGTGGAGATTGTGAGTCGGACTGGGCGGGCGAGCGTCCCGGTCATCGAGATTGACGGGGAGTTTATCGTCGGGTTTGACAAGCATCGCTTGGCGAAGAAGCTGGGGATGTAAACTTATTCTCTAAGCCTGCAGAGCCGCGCGCGCCGCGTCAATGTCTCTCTCGATCTGCTCTTTGAGGGCTTCTAAACTATCAAAGCGCTGATCATCCCGCAGGCGCTTGAGCAGCTCGACCTCCAGCTCAACCCCATACAGCTCTTCGTCGGTGTCGAAAAGATGCACCTCGACACTCGAGCCGGCATCAGCAAACGTCGAGCGACTCCCAATGTACAGAACCCCGTCATAGCGTGAGCCGCGCACTGTGACCCGCACAGCATAGACCCCCGCCGCAGGCACGAGCACGTCCGGCTCTACCGCCAAGTTCGCCGTGGGATACCCCAATCGTCGCCCGCGCCCATCCCCGTGCACGACCGCACCCACAAGCACAGGCGCATACCCGAGCATCTCTTGGGCTTCCTCAAGCCGACCAGAAGAGAGACTCTTACGGATCTCCGTCGAACTAATAATCTTGTTATACGCTGTGATCGGCGCGACGACCTCGACCGAGAACCCCAGCTCCTCTCCCAAGCGCACTAGAAGCGCAATATCGCCACGACGATCCTTGCCAAAGCGCGCGTCCGGCCCCACGACGATATGCGCCATCCGAAGCTGTTCTCGTAAGATCTTCTTCACGAACTCTTCAGGCTCCATCCAC
>FWWM01010256.1_pt1 | contig 15126 bp, 15 predicted proteins | sample 2228351 | NCBI WGS metagenome assembly FWWM01 (sample SAMEA103939774, study PRJEB20133) | metagenome | reverse complement strand
CATCACCATGTCGGCCACTCCCTCTATGATCGGACGCACCAGCTCGGGCACCAGCTTCGAGTCGTACTGATGGTCGGGGTGGAGCATCACCACGACGTCGGCCCCCTCCTTCAGCGCCTCGATGTAGCAGGTCTTCTGGTTGCCGCCGTAGCCCTTGTTCTGGATATGAACGATGACCTTCAGCCCCAGGCTCTCGGCGATCTCTACCGTATTGTCCTGGCTGACGTCATCGACCAGGATGATCCGATCGACGAGGTCCTTGGGTATATCGTCATAAGTCTTCTTCAAAGTGCGCGCGGCATTGTACGCCGGCATGATCACTATGATTTTTTTGCCGGCAATCATAAGCAGCGATCGGTCGGCAGCCTGCGCTCCGGTCAGAATCACATCAGCCGCCGGAGCCGCCGCCTGAGCTTCCGTTCATCGATGCGATACTTAAATGCCTTCTCGCCCTGCACGAAAAGCACGGGGACCTGTTCGCCGTACTGCTCGCGCAGGGCGGGATCCGAATCGACATCCACTTCGCTTAGCTCGAAAGGGATCTCGCGCCGCACCCTCTCCAGGACCTTTTTAGCCTCCTGGCAAAGGTGACATTCAGCCCGCGCGTACAGCTCAACCCTTATCATATTTGACCACGAATTATATCACTTCAGTATGACCCCGGTCTTGTGGGACCAGAGCAGCAGGTCCAGGACATCGAGATCGATCTTCGCCTCTCGGGCGAACTCCTTCATGGCGCGCTCGGCCTCCAGATATTGTCTTTTCGTCGATGGTGGTTTATCGCTCTCCAAGACCCCAAGCTCGTGCAGCGAGCGCACGACGTGCTTATCGAGGATCGCGTATCCGCGCAGCCCGACGTTGCGCAAGAAGTGGCTCGCTTCCTTATAGCCGATGCCCCTGATTTGCGGGTTCTCGGCGAGACAGGCGCGGCGCTCTTCGTGGCCGAGCGGCGCGATTTTTTCTTTGAGCCGCATATCGAGTTCCCTTTTCAGGTAGTCGCGCGTCTCGATGATATAGCGGGCGCGCGATTCGGGATAGAGGTGGAGGCCCTTGATAGCGTTAAATATCTCGTCAGCATCTCCGGTCATCAATATCGGGCGCAAGGCCTCGATGCATTTGAGCCCGAGGCGCGCGCTAGCTCCGGCGGTGAGGATGCAGAAGACCAGCTCCTCGAATATCTCGCGCTCATCGCCGCGCCGCCAGACCGCGGCGAACTCCTCCAGCCGCTTTTCGATCTCATCCCTCTTTTGCCGATGCTCTTCGAGCAGAACTTCTCTGGTAAGCTTGTCGCGCTTGGCCCTCGGCATCACTCTATCCCGTACTCATGCCATCTCCTCGAAACCAGCTCGACCATCTCGCGGCTCATTTTGATTTCGTTCGGCCAGGGGCGGGCGAAGCCCTCCTCGGGCCACTTGCGCGTTGCATCGATCCCCATCTTCGACCCATAGCCGGGGAGGCGCGAGGCGTGGTCCAGCACGTCGATCGGACCGCGAACGAACTGAATGTCCCGTTCCGGGTCGATGTTGTTGAGCACCTTCCATGCCACCTCGCCGACATCCTGCACATCGGTATCATCGTCAACCACCACGATGCACTTGGAAAGCATCGCCTGGCCGAGCCCCCATATCGCGTTCATGATCTTACGCGCGTGGCCCGGGTAGGACTTCTTGATCGAGACGATGATCAGATTATGGAAGACCCCTTCGAAGGGCATGTTGATATCGACCACTTCGGGTAGCTGCTTGCGCATGATCGGCAGGACCAGCCGCTCGATAGCTTTGCCCATCCAGCAGTCCTCCTGCGGCGGGCGGCCCACGATTATCGTCTGGTAGATCGGGTCGCGCCGATGGGTAATACATGTGACGTGGAACGCCGGGTAGCGATCGGCCAGCGAGTAAAAGCCGGTGTGATCGCCAAAAGGCCCCTCGGTTCTAAGGTCATCCGGATCGACATATCCTTCGAGCACTATCTCGGCGTTGGCCGGCACCTCCAGGTCCACCGTTTCGCATTTCACCAGCTCCACCGGCCGGCGGCGGATAAACCCGGCCAGCATCAGCTCGTCGATCTCCTCGGGCGCCGGCATGACGGCGGCGAAGGTAACTGCCGGGTCGCAGCCGAGCGCAACCGCTACCTCCATGCGCCGCCGCTCGCGCCGGTATTGACGATGGTGCTCGGCGCCATGCTTATGAATCTGCCAGTGCATGGCCGTGGTTCGATCATCCAGGAGCTGCATGCGGTAGACGCCGACGTTTCGCCTGCCGGTCTCGGGGTGCTTGGAAAAGACCAGGGGGAGCGTTATGAAGCAGCCGGCGTCTTCGGGCCAGCACTTTATGATCGGGAAGCGGCTGAGCGAGAAGCCCTCGCGCAAGATCACCTCTTTGCACGGGCCGCTGCGCACGCTTTTCGGGAAAAGGCTCCCCATTTCGGCAAGCTTCGGCAGGAGCCTGAGCTTATCGATCAAGCCCTCGGGGGACTTGAAATCGAGGGCCTCGGTGATGCGCGCCGCCAGCTCGTCGAGCGATTCGACGCCGAGCGCCAGCGCCATGCGGCGGGGCGAACCGAAGGCATTGATCAGCAGCGGGATGTTCGATCCTTTGACCCGCTCGAAGAGCAGGGCCGGCCCGACCCTTTTGCAGACGCGATCGGTGATCTCGGCTAGCTCGAGTTCAGGATCGACCTCGACCTTGACCCGCCGCAGCTCCCCCTGCTGCTCGAGCGTTCGAACAAAGTCGCGCAGGTCCTGATAGCTGTATGCCATAAGCAGGAGCCTTCGTCTTTTAACCCGGAGCGCATTTAACGCGCTAAAGCGCGCACTACGAACAATTTCGAACTATCGACTGTTGGCGAGGCTGATGCGCGCGTTGATTCTCCTGATCGCCTGGTTGGCGGCCGCCGCCACGTCGGAGTCGTCGCTGCGCCCCAGTGTTTCGAGATGGGGCAGCGCCGATGCATCGCCCACGTAGCCGAGGACTTCGGCCAGGCGGACCCTGGTCTCGGAATTCCCCTGCCTCAAGTAGGGATAGAGCAGCTTCGCCTCCTCGCTATTCAATTCCATAAGATATGCCTGGGCCTGATTGCGCAGCAGCACCGACTTCAGCGCATCGACCAACTCCTGTAGGTACTCGCTGCGCCCCATACGGAACAGGGCAAAGCTCTCGGCGAGCCTGACGTTTTTATCCTTCTCGCGCAGGAACTCCTTTTGCACCACCACCACCATAACCGGGTCGGCGATTCGCGCCAGCCCTTCAGCCCCGGCCTGGCGGAAGTCGTCCTTAGGATGGCGCAGCGCTTTGACGAAAAGGTCTTCGGCATCCGTGGCGCCGATGCGGGCCAGGGCCTGCAAGGACCTGAGCTGAAGCTCCTCGGTGCTGGTTGCCGGCACCACCTTCAGCAGCTTCTTACGCTCCTCGGGCGCGGTTTCGTAGAGCTTGATCAGGTCCGGCGTTGCTTCTTTTATCTTGAGCAGGCCGATCGTCTCTATAGCCTCGTGGCGCACCTCGCGATCGGAGGTATATATGAGGGGCATGAGCGCCGGCCCGACGGAGTTATCGCCGATCTTGTAAAAGGAGCGCATTATCGCCACCTTGACTTTCTTGCTCGTATCTGTGCGCAGCGCCTCGAGCATGGCCGGCACCGCCGAGCGCGCCCGCAGTATCCCCAGCGCCTTAGCGGCCGCCTCGCGGATCTCCTCTTCGCTGTCGGTCAGCCGCTCGCTTATCGCCGAAATCGCCTCGGCATCGACCGCCGTGTAGGGCTCGATCACCAGATGATCCTCGGCCGACGAGAAGGGATTTATCAAGTCAACCAACCGCTTCGCGCCGGCGACGAAGCCGGTCTCGCGGGCGACGTACAGGTTAACCAGCGCAGCGATCGCCCGTTTGCGGATTTCCCGGTAGCCGTCGCGGCTCAGGGATATGTACGCCGGAATGGCCCGGAGGTCGCGCAGCTTGTTCAAAGCCGCAAGTACCTCTTTACGCACATCAGCGTCGCCGTCCGATGCCGCCTCGATCAGCGGCGGCACGGCATCGCGGCTGCCGATATCGCCCAGCCTCTCCGCAGCTTTCTTGCGGCGCGCCGGGTCAGGGTGTTTGAGATCATAAACCAGGGATTCGAGGGACTCGGCGCCCGATTCGGCCGGGCGGGCTTCCAGGCCCGCCGGCGCGCTGCCGACGAGCAGCGCAGCCAGCAGCGCCAGAACAGCTAATTTCATCGTGTTCTCCTTTATAAGCATTCAGCCGTCAGCTATCAGCCAAACGCTAGTACGGCGAATTGACTCTCCACGCTTTCGGCTGATGGCTGAAGGCTGAATGCTTAAAATCTATTCAAGTCCAGGACCGGCTCGAACCACCGCGTGTGCCGCCGGTCATGGGTAAGGATGATCACCTGGTTCCGCTCGGCGATTTGCTTCAGCAGCAGGCACACGGTCTCCAGCCTCTCCTCGTCGAAATTAACAAAAGGATCGTCCAGCAGCAAGGGGAGCGACCGGCGCCGCGACAGCTCTTCGGCCAGGGCCAGGCGGACGGCGAAGTAGAGCTGATCGCGCGCTCCGCAGCTCAGCGCCTCCAGAGCCACGCTCTCGACCTCATCGAAGGCGGGAAGCTCGGCCGGCACGGGCCGCGGCTGGAGGCTCTGGTCGAGCTTGATGCCGATGTAGCGGCCGGCCGTGAGGGTCTGGAAGAGTTCGCCGGCGCGGGCCTCGAGCCGCTCCAGGTGCAGCGCCTGAAATATAGCCACCGCTTCGTCCAGCCCGTCGATGGCGGCGCGCAGGGCGTCGCGCTCGAGGTGCAATCTCTCGATCCGCTGCTCCATTTCCGACAGCTCTTCCTCCAGCAGGTCGAGATTAAAATTCGAGCGCGCGCTGATGACGGCCAGTTTGGTCTTCGCCTCCTGAAGCTCCTGCCGGCGCTTTGCCACGAAGGTCTCGAGCGCAACCGCCTCGGTGCGCAGCGCCTCGATGCGCAGGCTGTGGTCGCGGTAGTTGACCAGGTAGGGCGCGCTCTGTTCAAGCTCCTTGATTTGATGCTCGGTCGCGGCCAGGGCGCCGGCCAGCTTGTCGCATTCCTCCTCGACCGCCGGCTTCGGCCGCATGCTCTGCAGGACCGCCATGCATTTTTCGCGCTCCTCGCGCAGCTCCTGCCAGGAGCGCAGATCGAAAAGCGCCTTTTCGATTTCCTCCTCAGCGCCGTCCATTGAGAGCTGCCTGCGCAGCTTGCCGGTATCCGACTCGAGCATGTTGAGCTGGCCGGCAAACAGCGCGAGCCGTCCCTCGATCTCGCGCCGCGTCGGCTGGCCGCGCAGCGCCAGCCATCTCGAGACCAGGAGCGCGGCCGTCGAGGCGACCAGGCCCGCCGACATCATGGTGCCGACCTGTTTCAGGAACAGTGCGAAAACTCCGGCTAAAAACAGCAGGACGGCGGCTATTATTGTCCCTCTGGCAAGCCCCTTTCGCTCCGCCTTTCTCCTCAGGGCCAGTTTTTCCTGTTCCTGGGCTATCAACTTCTCGACGCGCCGCGCCTGCTGTTCATGGCGCTTCAGTTCGTGTAGTTTTTCCGAATAATCGGGCCCGGCCGCCTCGAGCCGCGTGAAGTCGCGGGCGATCCTTTCAACGATCTGGCCGGTGCGCTGCTCGAGTTCCGAGATGCGCCCCTTCTCCCGCAAAACTTCGGCAAGCCGTCGCTCCTGTTCCGATTTGCGCGCCAGAAGCTCCTGAAATTTCTCCAGGCTGGTGAGGGCACGGCGGCGCTCTTGAAGCTCCCGTTCGAGCCGCGCCACCGCTTCTTCTAACGCGGCCACTTCCACCTCCGCCGCAGTTAGCTCCTGAATCTGCTGGCGCGCCCGCCCAAGCAGACCGCGCTTTTCCGCAAGCTCCTCCTCCAGATGCTCGATCAAACGCTTGTTGCGCATGCGCGAGCGGCCCCAGGGGTTCTCCCAGGTCAGCTCGCGGAAGCGCTGGACCAGCCGCTCCCTTGCCTCCAGATAGTCGCGGTCGCCCGTACCCGAGATGAGCTGACGAAGCTCGTCGCTGATCTCGGTCTCCAGATCGAGCTGTTCGACGAAAATGGTCCTTTTGAAGACCTCTTCGGACTGGAAGCCGAAGAAGTCCTGGATCTTCTCGTAGTAGAGCTGGCAATCCTCGATCCTGCCTCGCGGATTGGCGCTGCCCGAGAAGGTAATTTTAGCCTGCCCGTTCTTCTCCTCGATGATTTCAGCGTTGTTGGTAGCAAAGTCTCTCCTGAGGGTAACGGTCCTGTCCTCGAGCTCGAATTCGATCTCCCCGGAAAAGTATTGATATTTGTTCCATGGCTCGAAGCGCCTCTCCAGATCCTTATCGCGGAAGCCGAATATCAGGCCGAGCAGGCCGCTGATGAGGGTTGACTTGCCGGTCTCGTTGTTGCCAACTATCAGGTTCACCTGAGCCGGCCTGAAAACGACCTCGATCCCTCGATTGAACCGTCCGAATCCGGCAAAGTAGAGTCTCTTGAGGTGCATATGCGGAAATTGCTGGTTATGACCGCCAGCTGCTTTTAAGCTCATCGGCGGCGAGCTTGAGCGCAAGCTCGTAGACCCGCCGCTGGCGCCCCTCGGAGGCCGCTATCTTCTCCTCGAGGTTTCTGATCAGGATACCGCGGACCGTGTTCTCGGAGGCCATGATTTTTATGACCGAGCCGTCATAGAGCCGCGTGGCGTCGGCTACCTCGATATAAAAAAACTTATCTTCGAGCGCCTCTTCGATGCCGGCCGTGTCGGGCACGAAATCGGCAGCTCCGGTCAGCGTCACCTTCAGGATGAGCGACTGGCTGGCGCGCCGTTCGATCCGCCCGACCACGCCGTCGTTATCGGTGATCCCTTCTCGCGTCAGGTCCAGGTCGATCTCCTCCAGCGTCCGGCGGTTGAACTCGGTACGTTCGATGCGCGTCCCATCTTCCGCCACTTCCGCCACAACCAGCCAGCGCGGCCCGTTCTCGCCGAAACGCAGCCCCTCGAGCGTCCCCGGATAGACGGCGGTCACCTCCGATTCGCGGAACTCGTAGTAATTGTGGTAGTGGCCGAGCGCCACATAGTTCAAGCCGCTGCGCGCTATCTGTTCGCGTGAAACCGGCAGGTCCTTTTTCCTCATATTCCACTCGGGGCTCCCCATCAGCGAGCAGTGCAGCAGCGCGACGTTCAAGCCCCCCTCGGGCCGGCGGAATCCGGAAAAGGGCTCGGCCGGGCGGGCCGGGTCATAGGCCATGCCGTAAAACGAGGCCGGTCGCGCAGCTCGACGACCACCGGCTCGGAGAGCCTTTCGGCCAGGATCAGCCGGGCGCCGGGGAACTCGACGCTGCGATAGACGCTGTCGCGGTAGCCGTAGCCATCGTGCGTGCCTGGAATTATTATCGAAGGGATTCCGCGGTCGCACAGCTTTTGAAATTGCGCCCGGGCGAATGACACGAGTCCTGGATCGGGAGCATGGTTGTGAAAGAGATCACCTGCGATCAGCACAGCATCTATGTTGTTCTCCGCAGCGACGGCGTAATCGATCGCTCGCTCGAAGGCATGGTTGAGGTCGGCAGAGCGCTCCGCCGCTTTCGCTCCGAGATGCGCGAACTTGGCCCCGAGATGAATATCGGCCAGATGCAGTAACCGTATCGCCATAGCGAACTTTGCCGAAGCATTATATATTAGCAGATGGCCGGCTGCAAATGTTCGAAAAATTTATCGGGCGGGGGAGGCCGGGAGTTGCGGGATAAACCGCAGGAGCCGGCCACACGGGTTGTCCCCCGCGGGGCTACGTCGCACGTGGCGTGACCCGCCGGGGCGAGATGTGATAGAGTAAGCATTCAGCTGTCAGCGTTCAGCGGTCAGCTTTTGCTGAAGGCTGACTGCTGGTGGCTGAACGCTTGCGTGATATAAATCAAAAATGAACGCAACTTCGTCGATCCCAAGAAAGTTAAATAGCAGTTTGGCTATTTTTATTAACCAGCGTCGCACATCCATCAGGTTTGACCGCAACGAGCTTTCAGGCGCATTCGGAGACATCGGCACGGACTTTCCGCTGGTTGCCAGCATGATCCTGGTCTCAGGGCTTGACTCTGCAAGTGTTCTGATCATGTTCGGTGCCATGCAAGCTCTCACCGGGCTCATCTACGGGCTCCCCATGCCGGTACAACCTCTTAAGGCGATGGCGGTTATCGTAATCACGCAGAAGCTGAGCGCGAATGTTCTCTATGGAGGTGGGCTGGCCATCGGAATCGCCATGCTGATTTTAGCCGTGACCGGTTTCATGGACTTGATTGCGAGGGTTGTGCCAAAGAGCGTGGTTCGAGGGATTCAGTTTGGCCTGGGACTTCAGCTTGCTTCGCTGGCGCTTAGAGATTATGTCCAAGCCGATGCTGTTGCCGGATATGGCTTGGCTGCCATCGGCTTCGTGCTGACCCTTTTTCTTCTCGGGAACAGGAAGTACCCTCCGGCGCTGTTTCTCATCCTGCTCGGCGTGGTTTATGGCGTGGTCTTCAAGCTGGAGGCGGGAGCCTTTGGGCGGAGCGTGGGATTTGCTACACCGCGGCTCTATATGCCTGGCCTGCAGGATGTGCTGACCGGATTCATCTTGCTGGCTCTGCCGCAGATCCCGCTTTCGATTGGTAATTCGATATTAGCGACGCGGCAGGTGGTGGAGGACCTCTTTCCGGATCGAAAGCTCAGCGTGCGCAAGATTAGCCTGACTTACTCGCTGATGAACCTCGTTAATCCTTTCTTCGGCGGAATTCCAACTTGTCATGGCTCGGGCGGCATGGCAGGGCACTATGCTTTCGGAGCAAGGACGGGAGGCTCGGTGATCATCGAAGGCTTGCTTTACCTATCCCTGGGGTTCTTCTTGAGCGCGGGCTTCAGGCAGGTCATCGAGTTGTTTCCGAAACCTATCCTGGGAGTCATTCTGATGTTCGAGGGCTTGGCATTAATGAGATTGGTGGGAGACATGGCGAATTCGAAGGCGGACCTTACTATTGTCTTCATGGTTGGGCTCATGGCTGCCAGCTTGCCATACGGCTATGTTTTTGGGCTTGTCGTAGGGAGCCTTGTGGCTTACCTGGTAAACGAGCGACTCGCGAGACTGGCGGAGTGAATCGAGCTAATTCCTCAGCCAACAGAGTTCAAGAAGCCATCTCCTTTTGCTTTGAAGCGAGCCGCTTGATGAGAGCGGAAAGCTTATCCGGGTCTACCGGCTTGCTGAGGTGAGCGTTATAACCGCAGGCCAGGGCCTTTTCCACATCCGTTTTCATGCCGAATCCGGTCAGGGCGATTGCCGGCACTGTTGCGAGCGCCGGGATAGCGCGCACTCGTTTTATCAACTCATAGCCATCGAGCCCTGGCATCTTGATATCGGAGATTATCAGGTCGGGCTTCTCGCGCATCGCCAGCTCGATCCCTTCTCTGCCGTCCGACGCGGTCAGGACAGAGTATCCCATCCGCTCCAGCTCTAGCTTCATTATATAGAGGATATCTTCCGAGTCCTCCATGAGGAGGATGCGCAGGGGCCGTCCGAGGTTGGAAAGCTCAGGCCTCGTGCGATCAACCTCCTCGTGACTCTCTTGCGCCAGGGGCAGTCTCAAACGGAACGTGCTGCCGCGGCCCAGCCCCTCGCTTTCCGCCCAGATGCGGCCGCCGTGCATCTGGGCTATCTGGCGCGATATGGCCAGGCCTATGCCCAGGCCCGACTGGCTGACCAACCAGGCTCCCGTTCCCTGGCGGAAGGGTTCGAAGATCTGCTCCAGGTATTCGGGAGCGATTCCTATTCCAGTATCGCTCACCCACAGCTCAACGTCGTTGTCGGTCCTGCGGGAGCCGATGACGATCGAGCCCCCGTTGCTTGTGTATTTCATGGAATTGATAAGGAGGTTCATCACCACCTGCTCGAGTCTGGTCCGGTCGCCGGAGACACTCAGCTTCGCCGGGGAGAGATCGACGACCAGGTTGATACCTTTCACTTGGATCTGTTCTCGCATCGTTTCGATCGAGGCGAGGGCGATTTCGTTCAGCTCGACCAGCTCCAGTTTCATCTCGATTTTATGCTGTGAGATGCGGACCAGGTCAAGGCAATCATCAACCAGTCGCACCATGTTCAGGGCATTTCGCTCGAGCGCCCTTACCCCCTCGAGCAGCATATTATCCTGGGCGATGACGCTATGGTTCTTGAGAACGCGGGTCCAGCCGATAATAGGCACCAGCGGGTTTCTAAGCTCGTGGCTCAGGACGGCTAAGAATTCATCCTTGGCGCGGTTGGCTCGCTCGGCCTTATCTCTTTCGGCCAGCACCTCCTGGTGCAGGGCGGCGTTATCGACGGCGAGCGCGACGCGGCGAGCCAGGTCCTCGGCCAGGTCGAGATCTGAGCGGGCATAGCAACGCTCGCGTTGTGCCGAGACGAGCGTGATGGCGCCGAGCGTGCGCCTGCGCGCGACCAGCGGAACGACCATAGCCGAGACCAGGCCGAGCTGCTTCAAGATTTGAAGCTGTTGGGAGTCGTCGGACGACGCGCGCAGCAGCAGCTCAGGATCAGGCGGAGAGGTTTCCGCCTTGCCGGTGCGCAGCACCTTCGGTATGCCCAGCGGCAGATTGGGATCGAGCGGGTAGCAGCGTCCAAGCTCGCGCGCCAGTTCCAGCTTGGCCGGATCGACATGGGCTGCCGCCACGCAGGCGACCTGGCCGTTCTCCTTGATGACGTGGGCCAGGCACCAGTCGGCAAGGAAGGGAACGGTTATGCGCGCCACGCTCTTGAGCATCGCCTCGTAATCGAGCGACTCGGTGAGCACAGTGCTCGCCTCGGCCAGGAAGGCAAAGCGCCGCTCGGCCTCTTCGGCTTTGGCCCGCGCCGCCTGCTCGCGCGCCAGGAGCTGGCGTTCCTCCTCGGCCCGCTTGCGCTCGATGGCCGCCGCCAGGACGTTTCCAATCGCCTGAAGGAAGGCGATGTCATCTCTGGTGAATTTCCGCGGCTTCGTCGAATATGCTCCGAGGACGCCGAAGGGCTTTTCCCGCCCGTGGATGACCACGCTCATCCCGCTCACCACTCCATGGCCCTGAAGCAGCGACCGGCCATGAAATCTCGTGTCTTTCTCAAGGTTTTCTAAGATTACCGGCTCATTGGAGAGAAGAGTAAACGCGGCGTGCGATTCACCTCCCGCCCATATCGTGGCGTGGCCAACCAGCCCTTCTTTCCAACCCACCCCCGCCCGCAAAAGCAGCGTCTTATCATCGGGAAGCAGCTCCAGGATTTCGGCAAGCTCCACGTCGAGAGTACAGGCGACCAGCCCGGCCGATTTTTGCAAAAGCTCGGATAAGTCTGTCCTTTCCAGCGCCTGCTGGCCCAGTTCGGCAACGGCCGATTGCTGCAGCGTCCGCGCCTCGAGCGACGCGTGGGCTGCGGCCAGTTTGTCCAGGTGCGGTGTTTTGATTTGCGTGCCGCCATTAAACCCGCAATCCGCATAACCCAGGTCGTCGGCAAGCAGGAATGCTGGTTTCCTGGAATCCGCGCAGCGTCATTTCGAAGGGCGAGAGGCTTTCCGCGAAAAATTCGGACGCGCGCGTTGCCATTTCCGCGCTCTGCGCCGGCTTGGCCACGCCGGCCAGAATCGCCGCCATCGCCTTCTGATGCACGGCTGCCATCTGGAGCACACCAACGCCTTCGGCCATGGCGCGCCGTCCGATTTCATAGGCGCGCTGCAGCGCGGCCTCTCCGGCTCCAGACAGATAGTCTTTCAGCGCCGGCTGATATTGTTGTGCCAGCTCTTTTAATACATCGCTCATGGCACACACCCCAGGTACCGCACTACCAGCACCAGCGCGTCGTCCGTATGCGTGCTGTAGCGAGCGCAGATCTGATCGGCAATCCGCTGCGGCGCCTCGCGCAGGTTGATCGCTTCGTAGAAGTCGCGGCGAATGCCATCGGTGGCGAATACCAGGATATCGCCAGGGACAACCGGAAAGACAGTGGCGTAGAGTGCAGGTAACTGGAGACCAACCACTCCGGCGCGCTGCAGTAGCTCCTCGCGTGCCGGGCTCGCCGGGTTGGCCTGCGGCTCTGCCCGCATCAGCACTCCGGCGACATTACCCACTCCCAACCAGGTCAGGGTGTTATCCTGCCCGTTAAACGACGCCAGGCTCATTACTACGCCGCGCGTCCCCTTCAGTTCCTGCTGGCAGCGTCGAACCAGAGAGATGATCGACTCTTGGGCATGGGCCTCGAGCGTGGTCACTGCCATCTTGGCAGCCTCTGCTGCAGCCGTGCCATGTCCCAGCCCGTCCACCACCCCGACGAGCACACCATTGTGAAAGTGCCTGACCACGTGCCGGTCGCCAGATTCAACCTCGCCCGGCAGCGGGAGCATAGCCATCCCGTATTCGATCAACTGCGAGGGCTTATGCGAGGGCTTATCCGTCCCATGGTTCATTTTATCGCGCCCACTTCTTCATAGTTACTCTTGTGCCGCGGCTGACCTCCGAGACGATCTCGAACTCGTCCATCAGCCGGCGGGCTCCAGGAAGCCCCAGGCCCAGCCCGCCCGAGGTGGAATAGCCGTCCTGCATGGCCGTGGCAACGTCGGGGATGCCCGGACCGTCATCGCGGGCGATGACCAGGATGCCGCGCTGGTTGTTGCTCTGCTGGATCGGGCTGAGGATAATTTCGCCATGCCTGGCATAGGTCAGGATATTGCGCGCAATCTCCGAGATGGCCGTGGCGATCACAGTAAGATCGCTCCCGCTGAAACCGATCTGAGCGGCAAGTGCGCGCCCCTGCTGCCGTGCCGTGATTATATCGCTATCGGAGCCGATGGGCACACGCAGTTCTGTAATAGTGGCAGGCGCACGCACTCTATCGGCCACGTCCGGCCTCTCCTTTGGTTCCACGGTTCAACATGGCGAGAGCTTCTTCCAGATCGAGCGCCGTCGCTACATCTTCCAGGGTCAATCCCAACTGGACCATCGCAGAAGCCACTTCAGGTTGGATACCAGCGATGATGGTCTCCGCCCCGCGCAGCCTGATCATCTGGGCGAGGGCGCGCAGGGTGCGGACGGCAAACGAGTCCATTACGTCAAGTGCAGTCACGTCAACGATCACCCCGCGCGAACGGAACTTGCCTACCTGCTCGGCCAAATCATCTCGTAGGGCCAACAGGTCGTTGTCGGTGAGCGCAGACTGAATGGAGGCAATCAGGTAGTCATGCTGTTTTAAAATTGGGACTCGCATCACCCGTTTCCTGCTTTGTGGGTTTTAGGTGCCCGCTACAAAGCCCTTCTTCACTGGAACTGGCGATTCCGGTTCCTCCAGTATGACCTTGTAACCCAGCAGCCGCTCGGCCTCTTCGATGCCTCCCTGCAGGTCGCCCACAGTCCGCATCTTGGTCAGGTCCACGCCAATGGTCACCAGAGTCTGCGCTATCTCCGACGACAGACCCGTCACGATAACGGTCGCTCCCATGAGTCTCGAAGCTTCGACCGTCTGCACCAGGTGGTTGGCAACCGTCGAGTCGACCGCGGGAACGCCGGTGATATCGATAACCACCACCTTGGCGCGGTTAGCTCGAATGCCTCGCAGTAGCTGTTCGGTCAGTTGTCTGGCCCGCTGCGAGTCGATCACGCCGATGATCGGCAGGATCAGCAGCCGCTCGCGCACCTGAAGCACCGGGGTAGATAGCTCTCGAATTGCCTCTTGCTGCTGGCGGATGACGCGCTCGCGCTCCTGGACGAATCCGACCGCCACCGTGTTGGCGATCCGGTTGGCAGCCGGCTCATAGGCGTCCAAGACGCGATTAAGCAAGGCAAAGTCGGACTGGTATTTCTTAAACAGCGACCTGGCAAGCACGTCGCGCAAAAGCAGCACTATCCCCAGCACCTCGTGCGTCTCAACCCCGCGCGGGATGATGCGCTCGGACAGGTCGCGCGCGTAGGCTTGCAGCGCCTCGACGCTTCCCGTCTCCAGCACCGCTACGTAGTTGTCGTAGACCGAAGTGGCCTCGGCAAAAATCTCATCCTTGGTCATGGCGGTGAGCAGCCCAGCCTCGGTAATGCGCCGCGCCCACTCCTCCCGCAACTGCGTGCGGTTTTGTCGCAGGTGTGCCACCAGCTCGCTCAGCAGCGTGGCAGTCGATTCGGGAGCAGTGACTTCACGACTAACAGTTTCAGGAAGGCGAGCGGATTGGGCCGCTGTCGGCTGCGACCGCGGTTCCTTGCTCTTCATCGCTTGTCAATCTCCTTCCATATATGGCTCGTGATCATCCAGACCGTTTGCCTGCAGCTCAATTTGCTTAAAAAAGCAAATCTAAAAGTATTATTTATCTAACTGATTTGGGTGAACTGCTCTCAAACCAGCTCGACTGATCTGCCGTCGTATAGCCCAAAGCATGGCAGGAGCTATACTTGGACATTTATCGCTCCGAGAATTACCCGCAGACTAAGAATGTCTAACGAAACCGCAGGTGATACGACCTGCTTTCAGCAGTCAACTTGAAGTTGAAAGCTGATGGCTCGAAGGCAGCCTCACAATCCGGTCTTGTCAGGCGCTCTAAAGACTATCGACCGAAAGATCCTCCTTTAGGTCTCTTAACCCTGTCGTGGCCAGGGTTGACGCGGTAACAGCTTGGCATATTCGCCAAAGCCCATGCCAGCCAGTCGCCGGAACAGCCCTAATACAAGCTTTATACTTCCAGTCTCTTGAAAAAGTCAAGCAGGAAAGCCCATTTTCCAGGAAATTTTTCCGATTAACCTTCATGACGGTCTGGCCGAGGGAAGGGCCGCGAGGGGGAGCGGCCCTTCCTGAGTTAGCAGGGCGTAACCGAGCGTGGGGTCACGCCTCCTGCCGGAGCTTTGTAAGGCTCCGTGCGGCCGACATCAAAAGTAGCTTGATTATACCCGACCTCTCCGGCTAATTCCAGCAAAAACAGAAGCCAGAATAAGGAGCTCGGAGCTAGAATAAAGGCCGTGAGGCGGAAGGCGGGAGGCGTGAGGGGAAATAGGAGCTCTATGCTTCTGTACCCATTGCCACACCACCACCCCGGTAGCTTCATCGAGATCAATCTCCTAGCTCCTCCCTTTGGCTTCCAGCTCCTTGCTTATCGTTTGCCTCAGCTCCTCGGCCAGCGCCGCCGCCTGCGCCCG
>FWWM01011490.1_pt1 | contig 15128 bp, 11 predicted proteins | sample 2228351 | NCBI WGS metagenome assembly FWWM01 (sample SAMEA103939774, study PRJEB20133) | metagenome | reverse complement strand
AAAAAACAAACTAAATAAAATCAATATTTTTGATAAATAAAATTACTACTTTTGATTTTTATCGGACAATAGTGATTTTTATTATTTTTATTGCATAAATGTTAAAATTATTCCTATGAAAAAAATTTTATGGTTTGTGAACGTCTATTTAATGTCATTAACAATTGTCCGGTCACAAAACACCGTTTGTCTTGATACTTTGTTTTATGAACCTTTTGCAAATAATCTTGGTCAAATGTCACTTGCAGATACTGTTAATGGCACATGGATATATACGGCAACTTGTGCCAATAACAATTCGGTTGGGCACTCTGCTCCGGGTGCGGCTATATTCTCCGGCAATGGATGTGTTTTCGACAATCCCAATTTGACAGTATCCGGCGCAATGCATTCTCCCATGCTCATTTTGCCGGTATTAAATAACCCGTCAGAAAAAATTATCTTGGAATTCAATACTTTTATAAAAAATGAATGTGGTACAAATAATATCTGTCCATATGATGTTTTACAAGTGGAGATTAGTAAAGACAGCGGTCAAACTTTTCAAATATTGGCTTCTTCAGACAATAATTTGGGATCATCTTCTTCCGGCTGGTTTCATTACAGTATTGACATTTCTTCATATGCACAAGATACCGTATTAATTCGCTTTTATTTTAATTCAATTGACGATTACGATAACAATTATGATGGAATCTATATCGACGATATTTTTGTTTCGAAAAACATACAAGGATTTGTCAATATAAATGATACAATTTATTGTGTTAATAGTCCGGCCGATACCCTAGAATTTTGTGCCCCTTCAGGCTATTTGTTGAATGGCCCGGGCATTAACGGTAATGTTTTTGATCCTATGTCGGCAGGTAAAGGCAATCATTGGATTTATTTGGGCTATAACGATACCTTGGTGGGTTATTCTGTTCAAACAGGACTTCCGGTCAGTTGGGACACTACACCGGGCACATCGGTTGTTTTGGGCGATGATGACATCTCTGCACCAATATCATTGAACTTTAATTTCGATTTTTTTGGCACAACATACAATCAAATACAAATATCTTCCAATGGTTTTTTGGCTTTTCCAAATCAAACCAATGACGGATGTTGTTCCGGCCAATCATTGCCCGATCCTTTGCAACCCAATAATTTAATAGCTTTTGCATGGGCAGATTTGGATCCTACTTCCGGAGGTACAGTAAGATATGCTCTTACGGGAAGTGCTCCCAATCAAGTATTTGTGGTAACTTTTGACAGTGTAAGACATTGCTGTGGATCTGCAGCCGACACGGTAATCGTGCAAATCAAGCTTTATGAAAGTACCAACGTTATTGAAATCCATTCCATAAAGAATACGGCATATAGCTCCAATCCTCAAACTATGGGGTTGGAAAATGCAGCCGGAAACTATGCAGTGACGATACCCGGGCGTAATGCAAGCCCAAATTTTTATGTTGTAAATGAAATGACACGTTTTACGCCAAGCAATTCCATTATAAATTTTGTCAAAACCGATTCAATTCATTTGTATGTAATGTCACCGGATCCGGTCATTTTGACGAACACTCCTGTTTGTGAAGGCGGATATATTTTATTGAATGAGCAAAATCCGGCCTCTGTCAGTTGGATGTGGACAGGTCCTGCCGGATTTACTTCAACTCAACAAAATCCTGTCATTTTTAATGCCACTTTGGCCAATGAAGGGTATTATTCGGTGCAAATTTCCGATTCTATGGGATGTATTGGCATGGACTCCGTTTTTGTAGATGTCAATACTTGCACAGGGGTTGATGAAATTTATGTTAATGAATTTAAATTTTATCCTAATCCCGCTCATGACAGGTTAAATGTCGAATGGCAAATACCTCAAAAAGGAACAATCGAATGTGTTGGAATAGATGGACGGCAACATTTAAAAGTTGTTGTTGCGGGCGAAACTAAATTGACATTGGATATAAAAAGTTTGGAATCAGGCATCTATATTTTAAAATTTATAGACAATCAAGGGAATGAATACAGGGCTAAATGGATAAAAAGTAATTAATAACCGGTCAGTTTGTGATTCTTAACACTGTACCATCAAATGAAGTTTGATAACTCTTTAAAGGAAAAGAAGAAGGTCCTCTTACCGGTTGTCCGGTAGAAAGTATAAAGGCACTTTGACAACAAGGGTCACTGGCTTCTATATTGTTGGCGTCCACAGATACCAAAGCGCAGCTGCTGGCTGGGTCATACGGACAATGACGGTCATAGGCGCGAAATTCATCTTGAGAATAGCGGTAAACAATAATGCCTCTTGAACCTCCGGTGATATAAGTCCATCCACCCACCGCATTTAAATCAAAAAATTCAGGATCACTGGTTGTTATTGTAATATTAACCGGAACATAGGGTACTTGTCCTTGATATTCTTTTGAACAATGAAGGCCAAACAAGATCATGAAAATTAGCAGTATTTGCAAATATTTTGTTTTTTTTGCCATGATGATCAGATATATTTTTTACAAATTTAAAACAATTTCAACAATCCGGCTATCATTTATACTTTTGGTAGCCATATCACTGTCTTTGGGGCTTTCACAATGTCAAGCCCAATCAAAAGCGTTAAAGCAAAGAAAAAAACAACTTGAAAAACAAGAAGAAGAAAAAAAGAAAGCCCAGGAAGAAGCTATCGAAAAAGCAAAAGAAAGGCATTGGAATATTCAATCCAAAGCTACTCGTAAAAGAATGAAGAAAAATTTAAAAAAAACAAAAAAAATGAACAAAAGAAACAAAAGGTAACCGTTTGAATATCAGTAGATTTTAAACAAGGTGTTAAAAGAACTTAACATAAAATTTGTTAAACTTAAAGATATTTTTCTATTTTTACGACCTTGAAATATGGCATAAAATAACATTAACAATATGTGGAAAAAGTTTATTGTTTTAGCTTTATCGATTGTATCAATCGGACAAACTTGGGCTCAAGTAGGTCAAGGAACATTAAAAGGGAAAATTTTAGATAAAGAAACGGGTGAGGCCTTGCCTTTTGCCAATGTTGTTTTAACGTTAAATGGCAATCAAGTGGCAGGAACGCAAACCGATTTTGACGGTAAATATACCATAAGTTCTATACCGCCCGGAAAATATGATTTACAAGTTTCATACGTGGGGTATCAATCGGTTAAAATTGCCGGTGTGGTAATAAGTGCTAACCAAATTACATTCCAGGACGTGAAGCTTTCACAAGGTATAGAATTACAGGCGTTTGAAGTGATTGAATATGAAGTGCCTTTAATTTCAAAAGACCAAACTTCATCGGGAGGAACGGTTACACGTGAAGACATTCAAAAATTGGCAGGTCGTGATGCAACTTCTGTTGCCTCCACTGTTGGCGGGGTATATACAAAAGATGATGGTTCAAATTCTATAAATATACGAGGTGCGCGTGAAGAAGCAACCTGGGTTTATATAGATGGTGTTAAAGTAAGGGGATCTCAAGCTTTGCCAAAAGCGGCCATAGAGCAGGTGACGGTTATCACCGGTGGTTTGCCTGCCCAGTATGGTGATGCTATCGGTGGTGTGATCAGTATTACGACAAGAGGAGCTTCAAAAGAATTTTTTGGAGGTGCCGAATATTTTACATCCGGGTTTAAAATAGGGGATAATGTATACGGCTTGGATAAATTTGGAACCAATCTTTTGGCCTTAAACTTATCAGGTCCATTGTTTATGAAAAAAGATTCTGCGGGGAATAAAGAACCTTTGGTGGGATTTTTTATTTCTACCGAACTTTCTTCCGATGTCGATGACAGGCCGAGTGCCATTGGAGCATGGAAAGTAAAAGACGAAGTATTGCGCTCGATTATAAATGATCCTTTACGTCCGTCGGGTCAGATTAGCGGAACTTATTTAAATGCAGAATATACACGCTTGAATGACTTTCAAAAGCAAGCTTATCGTGAAAATGTTGCAAGGAGGGGAATTAACCTGGCCGGAAAATTGGACTTCAATGCCACTAAAAACATTAATTTGACTTTTGGTGGAAGTTGGGATTATAGAGACAGAAATGAATATATTTTTGATTATTCATTGTTTAATTATATGAACAACCCTCATCGCGTTGATAATACCTGGAGGGTGTTTGGGCGTTTCACTCAAAGATTTAACAATCAAAACGATGGTGAAAGCGAAGAATCGGCATCGTTGATCAAAAACGCCTATATTTCATTTCAGGTGGATTATTCAAAAAATAAAATTTTAAGAGAAGATGATTCACACAAAGATCGTTTGACTCATTATGGTTATTACGGTAAATTTACTTCTGTATACCAAAACTTTTATCAGCCCGTTGATGTTACCGGCGATCAAATTCCGGATATTTATGAACATGTAAACTATCGGCAAATAGCTCTTAATTACGAGTATGACAGTTTGATTAACCCGGTGTTGGCCAATTACACCAAAAGATATTATGAATTGTATGACCAGGTAGAGGGTTATTATGATAATGCAGTCAACGTAAGACAAGGCGGAGGTTTATTAAATGGTGATCAACCCCGAAATATTTATGATATGTGGAGATCTCCCGGTCGTCAGTGGAATGAATACACAAGAATCAACAACTCTCAGTTCCGCATAAGTGCAATTGGTTCGGCAGAAATAAAAGACCATGCTATTACTTTCGGTTTTGAGTTCGATCAAAGAGACGACCGTAGACATACGGTCTATCCGGTAGGTTTGTGGAATTTGGGTAGAAACCTGGTGAATTCCCACATACAACAGTTGGACAAATCGAATCCGTATATTGATACTACCGGTGATTATTGGACTTATACATATAACCGTCTTTATGACGGAGCTTCTCAAACTCATTTTGACAAAGAACTCAGAAAGTCCTTGGGCTTGAAAGTTGATGGTACCGATTTTATTGACTTTGATTCTTATGGTCCGGATGTTTGGAAGTTGTCTTATTTTAGTGCCGATGAACTATTAAACAATGGAAATTCTTTTGTTTATTATTATGGTTATGATCATGTGGGTAATCGTATCAATGGACGTCCTACAATAGATGATTATTTCAATCAGGTGGATGAGAATGGTTACAAAAAACGTTTAATACCTTCTTTCCAGCCAATCTACTCAGCAGTGTTTATTCAAGATAAATTTGCTTTTGACGATTTGATCTTCAATATCGGTCTGCGTGTCGACAGATTCGACGCCAATCAACCGGTATTGATAGACCAATATTCTTTATTCCCTACAGTTAAAGCCGGCGAGGTTCAATACAATCATCCTTCAAATATCGGCAGTGATTATGTGGTGTATGTTTCAAATGTAAATGATCCCAAACCGGAAAATATCGTCGGTTATCGTGATCCTAAAACCAACACATGGTACAATAGGGATGGTGTTGAAATTAGTGACCCGCTTATTTTGGCCAATAATGATGGTGTTACCCCCTGGTTGGTCGATCCTAACAAACGAAAAGTTATCACTGACTTGACTTCAGCTTCTTTTACCGATTATAAACCTCAAATCAATGCTATGCCTCGTGTGGCTTTCTCTTTCCCGATATCCGATGAAGCATTGTTTTTTGCCCATTATGATATTTTGACTCAAAGACCTACTTCAGGAAACCGTATGGATCCTACCGATTATCAATTTTTGGAAGCATCTCCGGGTTTTTCCAATACCAATGGAAGTTCCGGAATTAGAAATAACCCTAATTTGAAACCCGAGAAAACAATCGATTATGAAATTGGTTTCCAACAAAAAATCAATAATTATTCATCTTTGAAAATTTCTGCTTTTTATCGAGAATTAAGAAATCTCATTCAAGTGAGAAGATTGGTGGGTGCCTTCCCGGTTACTTATACAACTTATGATAATATTGATTTTGGAACCGTCAAAGGTATCACTGTAGCTTATGATTTGAGAAGGGTCAAAAACGTTTCGCTTCGTGCAAGTTATACCCTGCAATTTGCAAATGGTACCGGATCAAGTACCACAACCAGCTTTAATTTGGTAAATAGTGGGCAACCCAACTTGAGAACAGTATTTCCATTAGATTATGACCAACGCCATCAAATCACAGGTGTTTTGGACTATCGTTTTGCTGATGGTTCAAAATACAATGGTCCGGTGTTGTTCAACAAACCCATTTTAGAAAATTTTGGAGCCAACATAGCTTTCAGATTAGGGTCAGGAGCGCCATATACCAAACAATCGAATATCATTGGCTATGCTTTATATTCAGGAGGAAATACACAAACCGTTGGTTCTCTAAATGGAAGCCGCTTGCCCTGGACCTATGGAGTTGATTTAAAATTAGACAAAGATTTTGAAGTGAAATGGGGTAAAGAAAACGAGGAGGGAGAGAGAAAAACAGCAAATATCAATGTATATGCCCAGATTCTGAATGTATTTAACTTTAAAAACATTATCAATGTTTATCCGACTACCGGAAACCCCGATGATGATGGCTATCTGACCTTCGACCGTTATCAACCATTTATCAATGGTCAGGTAGATCCTCAATCTTTCAGAGATCTTTACACAATCAAACTGCAGAATCCTTTCTATTACAGCCTGCCTAGAAGATTCAGATTGGGTGTTATGTTTAATTTTTAACCGCTAGTTAAATAAGGATAGTATTTAATGTTTAAAACGCAACCATATAGAAAATTACAATTTGATAAAATAAACAAGAAAAGTAATTTAGGAGAAAATTAATGAGTATGAAACCAATAAACCAACAAATAAAAATAACCCTGTTAAGTGGCATGATGGTCATGTCGGCAGGGTTATTGGGCCGTGCTCCGGATGTAAGTGGGAGAGTACAGGGCAATCAGTCGTCCAACGTTGCACAAAGCGGATCGAAACTCACGGCCGGATGTTCGCCTGCAACGGCCATTACCTATTTGGAGTTAAACAACGTCAGATGCCGTATAGACGGTACCAAGGGAGGGATGTGGATGGAACGGGCCACGAGCACATCCGGATATGAAGTGCCGAAAGGAAGCGGATCGTTTTCGATATTTGCGGGAGCTTTGTGGATGGGAGGTTTAGACGTAAACGGACAGTTAAAACTTGCGGCGTTTACATACGGACAAAGCGGTAATGATTTTTGGCCCGGACCGTTGAATGTGTATACGGCAGAGATAGATGCAGCCACCTGTGCCAAATGGGACAAATACTTTTACATCACGCGCGACGAAGTGGATCAGTTTGTGGCATGGTGGAACAGCGGCAAGACCGATCCGGCCAACTACACCATCCCGCAATCCATATTGAACTATCCTGCCCATGGAGATGTGAGCTTAGGACAGGATTATTACTTAGCCCCATTTTATGATGTAGACGGAGACGGGCAATATGATCCGGAGGGATCGGGCGATTATCCGTATTATGATTTGAAAGGTGAGATAGATTGTCGTAAAGTGAGGGATCCACGGTTATTTGGCGACGTGACCTATTGGTGGATTTTCAACGATAAAGGGAACGTACACACCGAGACCAACGGACCATCGATAGGGATGGAGATAAGAGGACAGGCATTTGCATTTGCCACGAACGACGAAGTGAACAACATGACCTTTTACAATTATGCTTTGATCAACCGATCAACCTTTACATTGACCAACACCTTTTTTGGGCAATGGGCCGACACCGACCTTGGATATTCGGATGATGATTATGTCGGATGTGACGTACAGCGAGGATTGGGATATGCATACAACGGAGATGCCTTTGATGAAGACGGGAACGGAGTAAAAGGGTATGGCAACCAACCTCCTGCGATAGGGATAGACTTTTTCGAAGGGCCGTATCAAGACAACGACGGGATGGACAATCCATTAACGACAAACGTTCAATTGGCCTTATCGCAAGGGGGTATTCCATACAAAGGATTGGGACTTGGATATGGCGACGGCATAGTGGATAACGAGCGAATGGGGATGTTTTTGTTCAATTACTACAACCGCGGAGGTGGTCCACAAGGCGACCCCAACTCTGCCCTGGAATATTACAACTACATGCGGGGATTTTGGAGAGACAACTCACCATTCACTTATGGGGGCAACGGCAAAGGCGGGACGATACTTGCCACGCACATGTTTCCGGGCAACAGCGATCCTCTGCATTGGTCGACCAAAGGCGTAGATCCGGGATTTTTGTGGACGGAGCAGACAGCCGGCAACACACCCGGAGACAGGCGGTTTATTCAATCGGCAGGACCGTTCACCTTGCAACCGGGAGCCGTAAACGACATCACGGTAGGAGTGGTATGGGAGCGAGCGTTGAGCGGAGGGCCGTTTGCATCGGTAGAGAAGCTACGGGTAGCCGACGACAAAGCCCAAAGTTTGTTTGACAACTGTTTCAAAGTATTGGACGGGCCGGATGCACCGGAAGTGACGATACAGGAATTGGACAGGGAATTGATCATCATGTTGCACAACCTTCCGGTGAGCAACAACTATCAGGATGAGTATGCCGAAGTGGATCCATTTATACAATTGCCGGACACATTCAACGGCGTACCATTGACCGAAGCCGACAAGAAAGCGTTGGCGACCTACCGTTTTCAAGGGTATCAGATATTTCAGGTAAAAGACGAGACGGTATCGGTGACCGATTTGGACAATCCGGACAAAGCACGCTTGGTAGCGCAATGCGACATTGCGGACGGAGTGACCAAATTGGTCAATTACACCTATGATGAGAACCTGAACGGAAACGTACCGCAATTGATGGTCAACGGAGAGGACAAAGGGGTAAGACACAGTTTTCGTATCACAGAAGACAAATTTGCCGAAGGAACTACCCAATTGGTAAACTTCAAGACCTACTATTACATAGCGATAGCGTATGCTTACAACAACTACAAGACGTATGATCCGAACGATCCGAATGCATTGGACGGACAGAAGAAGCCGTATCTTGCATCACGGAAAGCAGCCGTAGGGAACATAAGAGTATACAGCGGCATACCCCACAAGCCCAAGCCCGAGAATGGAGGGACGATAGCGAATGCCCAATATGGCGATCAGCCGGAGATAACTAGAGTAGACGGCGTAGGCAACGGGGGGCTCTTCACAGATTTGTTGAGCAGCAGCGAAGAAGCGATATTGATGAACGTAAAACAAGGGGAATTGACGTATAAGAGCGGATATGGGCCGGTCAACATCAAAGTTGTCGATCCGTTGAATGTGAAAGGGGGCGATTACGAATTAAGATTCAAAGACGGATCAAGCGTATACAAGACAGATTCATTGAGATGGGAGTTGCGGAATTTGAGCACGGGAGAAGTAGTAGAGAGCGACAAAGTGATCAAAGTGGCGTATGAGCAGATAATACCCGAATGGGGGATATCCGTGACGATAGGTCAGGTGGCCTATCCCGGCGAACAACCGTCGATGGGGAACGGGTTTATAGGAGCGAGCATCGAGTTTGGAGACAGCACCAAGAAATGGTTAGACGGCATCAGAGATCAGGACGTGCCGAACGATTACAACTGGATCAGAGCGGGGACATCCGATGCGAACGAGCCACCCGGAAGCTACTACAACGACTATTTGGGCGTAGACGATCAGCAGGCCTATGAAGGCATCATCAACGGGATCATAGCGCCGTATTGTTTGACCGCCTATAAGAGTTCGTCAAGCGTACGGAATGCGCCGGCCTATGATCAACTATCGGTGAAACTGACCGGCAAAGGCAGCAACAAATTGTACTATCTGCCGAGCATAGATTTAGTGTTCACGAACGACAAGAGCAAATGGACGCGTGCGGTAGTATTGGAGACCCAGGAAGACCCTGTATTGGCCGAAGGAGGAGCCAAACGGTTGTCACCGAGAAAAGCGCCGAGCGTAGACAAGAACGGACAGCCTGACGGCACGGGGACGGGGATGGGATGGTTCCCGGGATATGCGATAGACGTAGAGACCGGCGAGCGATTGAACATAGCGTTTGGAGAAGACAGCTGGTTGGCCGGGGAGAACGGACGTGACATGATATGGAATCCGACCTCGACAGATGCGATATACACAGCCAACTCGGAGGAATTGCGTTGGGGAGGAAAGCACTATATATACATATGGAGAGTGAACCGTTCGGAAGAGACCATGCCGGCCTCATTCAAACTGCCTGCGTATGATGAAGGTCAGACATTGAAGAACTTGTTGGAGACGACCAATCAATCGCAATTATTCCAGGTATGGCGTAGTTGTGCATGGGTGATGATACCGAGGTTGCAAGACGGACAGAAACTGTTGAGCATAGAAGAAGGGTTGATACCGACCGAGACCCGTATACGGATCAGGGTGAATCGTCCGTACGAGAAATTTGATGCGGGCACACAGGCGAATGCGACATATCCGATGTATCGGTTCAACATGGACCGATTTGCGACGGTGAAAGGCAGCTTGTTGGCATCGGAAGACGTATTGTCGATGATCAACGTAGTACCGAATCCGTATTATGCACAGAGCGAGTATGAGACGAGCCAGCTGGACAACCGGGTGAAGATCATCAACTTGCCGGAGGAATGTACGATCAGCATATACAACATGAGCGGAACATTGGTCAGGAGATACAAGAAAGCCGATCCGTCGACCTATTTGGATTGGGATTTAAAGAACATGAAAGGGATACCGGTGAGCAGTGGGATATATTTGATACACGTGGAAGTGCCGGGAGTAGGCGAGCGGGTATTGAAATGGTTCGGCGTGATGCGTCCTGTTGATTTGAATACATTTTAAAATAAAAGACAACTTATACATTTGATAAAAGTGGTTATATGATAAAAAAGTCAAAATTTTTAATAGGGTTAATGGCTTGTATCGCCCTACAGAGCGTAAAAGCCGGTAATGAAGACAGAACAGGGGAAGCCGGTGGTCAACAGTTATTAATCAACCCCTGGGCAAGAACATCAGCATTAGGCGGTGCAAATACTGCATATATCAGAGGTGTTGAGGCATTGTTTACGAATGTTGCAGGTCTTGCTTTTACCCGTAAAACCGAGATACTGTTTAATCATACACGTTATCTGGTTTCTTCAGGTATAAATATAAATTCATTTGCGTTGGGTCAAAGATTAAGCGAAACAAGCACATTAGGATTAAGTGTTGTTTCATTTGATTTTGGCGATATACCTATTACTACGGTTCAATTACCCGAAGGAGGAAGTGGTTTTTTCAGACCCTCTTACATGAACATCAATGTAGCTTATGCAAAAGAATTTTCAAACAGTATCTACGGGGGAATAAATGTCAAAATGTTGTCCGAACAAATATCAAATGTAAGAAGTCAGGGATTTGCTTTTGATGCCGGAATCCGTTATGTAACCGGAGAATATGACAGAATTAAGTTCGGTATTTCATTAAAAAACATTGGCCCTCCGATGAAATTTTCTGGAGACGGATTGGCTTTTAGAAATACCAATATCAATACCGGTGTCAGCTCTACTGAAGAGCATCGTTCGGCACAATTTGAACTTCCTTCTTTATTAAATATTGGGGCGTCTTATGACTTTTTTATCAATCCTACCATTGATTCTTTAAATGATGAAATATCTTCGGATCATAAAATCATTGCATCAGTGAATTTTACCTCAAATTCGTTTACAAGAGATCAATATAGAATCGGGTTGGAATATTCACTAAAAAACATGTTTTATCTTCGTACCGGTTATGTTTTTGAAAGAAAAGCACAAAACAGTCCGGAAAATATAATGTCTGCTCATTGGGGACCTTCATTTGGTTTGGGTTTTTACCGTCCAATAAATAAAAATGGTTCAACTATAGGAATTGATTATTCTTACATGTTTTCTAATCCTTTTATGGGAACACATACCATAGGGGTTCGTATAGATTTATAAAAAATTTATTATATTTGCGTAATTGAAACAGAGAACTTCAGTGGGGTTCTCTGTTTTATTTTGATTAATATTTAAAATATTTAACTTATGTCACAATCACAATATTTTACACAAGAAGGCCTGAATAAGTTAAAGGAAGAACTAAAGTATCTAAAAAACGTAGAAAGGCCTAAAATTTCAAAGCAAATCGCCGAAGCCAGGGAAAAAGGCGATTTGTCGGAAAATGCCGAATATGATGCAGCAAAAGAAGCACAAGGGCTGCTAGAATTAAAAATTGCCCAATTGGAAAATATTATTGCCAATGCTAAAATCATTGATGAATCGAAGTTGGATACCAGTAAAGTGTCCATATTGACCAAGGTTAAAATAAAAAATCTTGCCAACAATATGGTTATGGAATATACATTGGTTTCAGAAAAAGAAGCCAATTTGGCACAGAAAAAAATTTCTGTTGAATCTCCCATAGGAAAAGGCTTGTTGGGAAAGAAAAAAGGTGAAGTTGTCGAGATTGTAACACCTGCAGGAAAGGTTAAATTTGAAATTTTGGAAATAAGCTTGTAATATGGCTTCGATATTCACAAGAATAATCAAAGGGGAGTTACCTTGCCATAAAATCGCTGAAAATGAGCATTGTATAGCTTTTTTGGATATTTTCCCTCTTAAAAAAGGACATACTTTGGTAGTTCCCAAAAAAGAAATTGATTTGATTTTTGATTTGCCTGATAAAGAATATAGCGAATTATGGATGTTTGCTAAAGACATTGCCAAGAAAATTAAGAAAGCAGTGCCGTGTCAACGTGTAGGAATTGCAGTTGTTGGCATGGAAGTTCCTCATGCACATATACATTTAATTCCTTTGGATAATATTGACGATATAAATTTTTCACGTCCAAAACTGAAATTGACTCCTGAAGAACTAGAGGAAATTGCTCAAAAAATTAGAAATGCCTGAAACGGTTATTTACTCCTGATTTCCGGAAGAAATTTGATTATTGTGTAATTTAATGACTTTGATAGATTTTATCTTTTTTCGGTCTGCCGATTCAATTACAAATTGATAATCGTCAAATGTAATTTTTTCGTTTTTCTGTGGAATTTTACCCATCAATTCCATAATAAATCCTCCAATGGTTTCTGACTCGCCTTTGTGTTTCTCAAAGTTTTCGGAATCTTCAATCTGCATAATTCTGTAAAAGTCCTTTAGAGGGGTTTTCCCTTCAAAAATATAGGTGTCATCATCGATAATAGAGTAAAAAACTTCCTCGTCATCATATTCGTCGGTGATTTCGCCGACAATTTCTTCAAGAACATCTTCGAGCGTAATTATTCCCGGAACAGCACCAAATTCGTCCACAACAATGGCCATATGCATTTTTCTTTTCTGAAAATCTCTCAGTAAGTCATCAAGTTTCTTATTTTCAGGTACGAAAAAAGGTTGTCTCAAAAATTTTTGCCATTCAAAATCTTTATTTTGGTCAAGATATGGTAATAAATCCTTAATGTATAATACACCTACGATATTATCGAAAGTTTCTTTATAGACCGGAATGCGTGAATATCCACAATCTCTGATAAAGTCAAGCACCTCATCATAAGGGGTATTAAAATCTAATGCAGCGACATCAATGCGAGGTTTCATCACTTGTTTAACAGAAATGTCGCCAAATTTGACAATACCTTCCAAAATTTTTTGCTCTTCTTGATGAGTGCCAATGTCTTCGGTGATATTGATGGCTTTTTCCAATTCGTTTTTTGTGATTTTTATTCCTTTTTTCCTGAATTTTTTATGAATAAAACCGGAAATGACTAATAATAATGAAGAAAAGGGTGAGAGTAACTTAAAAAGAAGATAAATAGGACGAGCCATTAAATGGGCAAATTGAAGGATATTTTTTGAAGCCATCACTTTTGGCAAAATCTCGCCGAAAATTAAAATTATTGATGTAATTACTCCCAATTCGAAAAAAATACGGCCATAAGGATGACTAAATGAAAGATATGTTTGTATAATGGTGGAAGAAATAAGGACAATGGCAATATTGATAAAGTTATTGCTTATCAAAATAGTGGCAAGCAATTTTTGCGGATTGTTTATCAAAAATTTGATGTATTTTAAGTTGGAACGGTCATCATAGTCCTCGATGGCCGATTTTTCAGAAGCTGATAATGAAAAGTAAGAAATTTCGGATGCAGAAACCAACCCTGATGCGATAATCAATAAACATAAAATAGCCAATAAAGCCCAAAAAGAAGAGTCTGGGCTTTGGGCAAGATAAACAAATAATAAATCCTTAAAAATATAAGAGGGCGGTTCGTCCAATTTTTTTAATTTTAAAATGGCAAATCGTCCTCTTCAAGAGAGGATTCAAAATCAGAATTTATGGCCGGTTCATTATTTAAGTCGGGTTTGTTTTGTTGTGTTGAATTGCCGGATTGATTTTGAACAGATGAATCATCTTCAAAATCATCCCTGCGGCCAAGCATGATAAAATTATCTACTTCAATTTCTGTGATATAACGTGTGGCATTATCTTTATCAGTATAGGAGCGAGTTTTAATCTTGCCTTCTATGTAAAGCTGGCGACCTTTTTTAACGTATTTTTCCACAATTTCTGCCTGGTTTCTCCATACCACTATATTGTGCCATGTGGTGTTTTCTACTCTTTGACCGCTTTTGTCGGTGTATGATTCCGAGGTGGCCAAGGGGAATTTGGCCAACTTTGTTCCGTTGTCAAGCGTAATTACTTCAGGGTCTTTTCCAACATTTCCTACTAAAATAACTTTATTGATACTTGCCATAGTTTTTATGATTGGTTTTCAGTTTTTTGTGAATCGTCTCTTTTGCCTAATAATATAAAGTTTTCGGCTTCAATTTCGGTAACATAGCGCGTTGCATTGTCTTTATCCGTGTATGACCTTGTTTTGATTTTCCCTTCTATATAAACTTGTTTGCCTTTGGAGATAAGTTTTTGGGCAGCTTGAGCAAGGCCTCTCCACATAACAATAGTGTGCCAGGTGGTTTGGTCTACACGATTACCGTCCTTATCAGTAAAACTTTCGCTGGTAGCCAAAGGGAACTTAACGAGAGTGGTACCGCTATCCAGTTGAATTACTTCAGGGTCTTTACCCACATTGCCTATAAGCATTACTTTGTTTAAGCCGGACATAAAACTGAATTAAATCTATCACAAACTTAAAAAAAAAAGGCCATATTTTTTACTACCGATAATGTTATATAAATACTTACATATTTTTAAATAGTTATCCC
>FWWM01011489.1_pt1 | contig 15131 bp, 12 predicted proteins | sample 2228351 | NCBI WGS metagenome assembly FWWM01 (sample SAMEA103939774, study PRJEB20133) | metagenome | reverse complement strand
GTCTCCTCCGGTGTGATGGTGAGCGAGCAACGACGATCATGCCGGAACGACGGATGGACGTCAACTAGCAATCAAGGTAGGCATTCTCAAGCTACGAAACGCTTCACCGAGCATATGTTCTGTCCGCCCTTAAATCCCGCTGGGAGCGGGGAGAGCAGCAGCGGGCGCTGCGGCATAGGTTCCGCTCGCGCAGGGATTGCTGCGGGCGCTGACGCGCTCGCGCAATGACAGGGGACGGGAGACGCCTTGTCACGGATCAGGCAGCCACGCGCGCCCCGGTACGGTGAGCACGATCGCTCATTCCAGACACAGCAAGGGCGAGGTTCAACCTCGCCCTTTGGTCAGCCTCGTTGATTCTGAAGCGCAACAACCATCACTCACGCACCGGCAGGCCGCGCTCCACGATCAGATCCATCGCCCGATCGATCGGGATATGCACCTTGCCCTCCATCGTGTAACCATAGCTGTTGAGCAGCGTGCGCGCCTCGGTTACATAACTCCGGTAGGTATTGCCAGTTACCGGCGCCGGTTGCGGCGTGAAGGGAACGCGACCCGCCAGCAGCACGACCAGGCTCAACACGATGAACACCATCAGGCCGGCAATCATCAGGCGGCTGAGCGACGGTTCAGCCATGGCGCGCCCGGCGCGAGCAGCCTGATATGGTCGTGGCGTCGTATAGCGAGGCGCAGAATAGTTCGGGCGATAACTCATAATCGGCTCTCCTCTGCGTTAGTGATGGCCACTATTCTGCAACTGTTCCATGTTTGGATCGCGCAGCGGCAGCAGCGGCGCCTGCTGGACGTTAGCCGCAAACATTGCGACTACCAGACCGATCAGGCCAATCGGCGCTGCAACGTCGGTCAGGGTAATATCCCACAGATGCTCACGGAACTCAGGCAGAACGATCCATGCCATATCGACAAAGCGCATCACAATGATCCAGCCGGCGATCGTGGCCAGCGTAGTTAGATTGCGCTTTGTGCCGCGGAACAACAGCACGAAGAAGGGCAGCGCGAAGGCGAAGAGCATCAGCGCCAGCGCCACGAACACCCAGCCATGCTGCGTGCGATGCACATACCAGGGCGTAAACTCGGCGACATCACCCGACCAGATGATCACCAACTGGCCGTAGGACATATACGTCCACAGCACAGTAAAGGCGAACATCAGTTTGCCGATGTCGTGAATCGGTTTCACCGACACATACTCACGGAAGAGCGCAGCGTCACGCACCCGGCTCATCATCAGCGCCAGAAAGGCCAGGGTCATCAACCCTGCATTTGCCATGTAGTGCGCGCCGTAGATCGTCGAGAACCAGTGCGGATCGAGCGACATGGCCACATCAAACGAGAAGAAGGTAACGGTGATAACAAACAGTGCCACACCGAACCCGCTCAGTCGCCGCATCCGGCGGGCGAGCGCTTTGGCATCGCCGCCGGCGTCTTGCTGCCGCGACCAGGCGCGCAGGGTGAAGGCCAGAATCGTCCAGATGAGGAAGAAGATGGCGATGCGCGCCGTCATCCAGAGCGGGCTGAGCCACGGCACCTTGTGCGCGATGATTGGGTCAAACTCAGCGCCGCCGGGGGTCACCACTTCTGGGTTAGCCCACTCGTAGAGCGGGTGTTCGAGGCCAAGGGCCTTGTAGGTATCAAAATAGCCCAGCGCAATCGGGATGAAGAGCAACCCCATAATGGGCAGCGTTGCTGCGCCGGCTTCGAGCATGCGGCGCACCGTTACGCCCCAGGCGCCGCCGGTCAGGTGTTGCACCATCAGGAAGCCAAGGCATCCCAGCGGGATCGTCATGGCCACATAGTAGCCATAGATGTACGACTCGAAGAATGACGCGGGACTGAGGAAGTAGCCGGCAGCCAGCACCCCAATCCCCACCACGGCTGCGATCAGGCCCAGCATTTGCACCTGGCCGAGCTGTGGGATGCGGGTTTGAGAAAGACTTGTCGTCGCCATGTGTCCTAACCTTCCAGCCTAATTGCCAAGCCGTGCCCGTTCAGCGGGAGGAACATCATCAATCGTTGCATTCTGGCTCAACTGTAGAGCGCGGATGTACGCCGCAATCGCCCAGCGATCTTCGGGGGTGATGCGCGAAGCATAACCGTACATCGACTGATAGCCGCCGTTCTCCGGATCGCCGCGATAGACGCCATTGGTAATGATCACGAAGAAGTGGCTGAGCGGCGCTTCACGCAGGCGCTGCTGGTGGAAATTGGCGGGCACGATCCCGCCGCGTTCGGCAACCATGCTGACGCCGTAACCAGCCTCGCCGTGACACACGGCGCAATAGATGTTGTACTGCAATTGACCGCGCAGCAACAGATCCTTCGTTACCGGGAAGGGCATGGCATCAACTTCCTGCCCATCGATCAGGCCGGTATACAGAAACTCATCAGTCTTGATCACCTCGAACGGGATCGCCCCTGGCACGTTCGGGCGCGACGAGCGACCGTCGGCGAAGAAGCTGCTTGGCTCATAGGTGGTGTACTTCTGCTGATCGTACATGTCCTGGTGGCAGGCCGTCAGCAGCAAAACCAAAAAGCCAATCCAGCCGAAGCGAATCATACGCGATGTCAGGCGAGGCGTCTGCATGGTTATCCCTCAATAGGTGACTTCCGAAACCTGCATCGGGTTGAGCGATCGCAGGAACTGTGAAGTCCGCGAGCGATCAAACAGCGGATCCGTCGATTCGATGCACAGGAAGAAAGCGTCTTGCGACGCATACTGAAAGCGCGGCACGTTGAACACCGGATGATACGGGGCCGGCAGGCCGTTCAAGACGATCATCCCAATAGCAGCCGCAAACGAAGCCAGCAGAATGCCGCTCTCGAACGTGATCGGGATCATGGCCGGCCAGTTGGTAATGTCAAGCGGACGCCCGCCGATGTTGAGCGGATAATCGATCAGATTGCCGATATACTGGATCAGAAAGCCGCTCGCCGCGCCGATCAGACCAAACAGCAAGACCAGCCGCGGCACGCCGGTATCGCCGTGGGCGATCTCTTCAATCACCTCTTCGATCGGGAAAGGTGAGAAGGCATCCATTTTGGTATAGCCGGCAGCCTTCGCTTTGCGGGTGGCCTCGATTAATGCTTCTGGCGTTGGGAACTCAGCCATCACGCCGTAAACATCATTGCGCATCGTCGTTCTCCTCTAGTCTGCCGTGGCGGCGCCGTGGGCGGCGCTGTGATCGTGGCCGTGCCCGTGCCCATGAGCGCCATGCTCTGCCCGCCGCTTCGCCTTTTCGTTCTCCTGGTGGAGGAAGAGCCGCATCTCAAAGATGTTGATCATCGGCAAGACGCGGATGAAGAGGAAGAGCAGCGTGAAGAAGAGGCCGAAGGTGCCAAGGTAGAGCGACCAGTCCCAGATCGTCGGGATGTAGATGTCCCACGACGAAGGCAGGAAATCGCGCTCAAGCGAGATCACGATGATCACGTAGCGTTCCAGCCACATACCAACGCTGACGATCAATGAAATGATCAGCAGCGCGGGAATGTTCTGACGCACTCTCTTGAACCAGAGGGGCTGGATTGCCACGGCGTTACAGAAGAGCAGACCCCAATAGGCCCACGAGCTTGGCCCGAACAGCCGGTTATAGAGGAGATACTCTTCGTACTCGTTGCCGCTGTAGAGCGAGGCGAAGACCTCCATGAAGTAGCCGTAGACCACAATCATGCCGGTGGCCAGCATCACCTTGGCCATCACATCGAGGTGGTGAATGGTGATATAGCTCTGGAAGCCGTAGAAGGTGCGCACCGGGATCATCAGCAGCAGCACCATCGCAAACCCGGCGAACACGGCGCCAGCCACGAAGTAGGGCGGGAAGACGGTCACCTGCCAGCCAGGCACCTGCGAAATGGCGAAGTCGAGTGAAATGATCGAGTGCACCGACACCACCAGCGGGGTAGAAAGGCCGGCCAGCAGGATCGAGGCCATCTCGTAGCGGTGCCAGTGGCGGGCTGAGCCGCGCCAGCCGAGCGCCGCAATGCCATACAGGCGACGCACCCAGATATTCTTCGCCCGATCACGCAGGGTGGCGAAGTCGGGGATCAAACCGACCAGCCAAAAGACTAGCGACACGGTGGCGTAGGTCGAGATGGCAAACACGTCCCAGGCCAGTGCGCTGCGGAATTGCGGCCACATGCCGTGGGTGTTGGGGTAAGGAATGAGCCAGTAGAACAGCCACGGGCGACCAAGGTGCAGAATGGGGTAGAGACCGGCGCAGGCTACGGCGAACAGGGTCATCGCCTCGGCGAAGCGGTTGATCGAGTTGCGCCAGCCCTGATTGAGCAGCAACAGAATCGCTGAAATCAGCGTGCCGGCGTGACCGATACCGATCCACCACACGAAGTTGATGATGTCCATGCCCCAGCCGACCGGGATATTGATACCCCAGATACCGACGCCGCGGATGAACAGCCAGGTCACCGACACGAAGAAGATCATCAGCATAAAGAACGCCACACTGAAGCCGGCCAGCCAGCCCTTAGGGGTCTTCAGCGGCGGCGTCAGTGGGACATCGCCGATCGTTGCGGTGATCGACGAGAAGGTTTCCCCCGGCAGCAGATATGCTTCGCCATCATCGCGTGGCCGGGTTCGGAGTGGTTGCGCTTGTGCCATCGCTAGCCTTCCACCTTTTCTAGATCCTCAGACGGGTTGCGAACACGGGCCAGATATGAAGTGCGCGGCTTGACATTCAAGAATCCGAGCGGGCTGTAGTTATGACCTTCTGCCTTCCATTTGGCCACGCGACTATTAGTGTCGTTGATGTCGCCAAACACGATCGCGCCCGTTGGGCAGACCTGCTCGCACGCCGTTTGAATAGCGCCGTCGCTAATCACGTAAGTCGATTGCCCGGCCTGCACCGCGGCGCGCTTGGCGGCAATGCGCGCGCCGCTGATGCGCTGCACGCAGTAGGTACACTTCTCCATCACGCCTCGGATGCGCACCGTCACATCTGGGTTGAACGCCAGTTTGAAGGTTTCGGTTGTCGTATCGCTGTACTGCAGGAAGTTGAACCGCCGCACCTTGTACGGGCAGTTGTTCGAGCAATACTTCGTGCCGACACAGCGATTATACACCATGTTGTTAAGACCTTCGTAGTCGTGAACCGTGGCGGCAACCGGGCAAACAACCTCACATGGCGCTTTCTCACACTGCATACAGGTGAGAGGCATCATGTAGGTGGAAGGATTATCGAGATCTTCGCCGGCGAAGTAGCGGTCGATCCGGATCCAGTGCATTTCGCGCCCGCGCGAGACCTGATCCTTGCCGACGACCGCAATGTTGTTTTCGGCCTGACAGGCCACCACACAGGCATTGCAGCCGATGCATGCGTTCAGGTTGATCGACATGCCCCAGGCATTGCGACCGGTGTAGTCATCACCGGGCTGGAGCGAGAGATAGTTGGGCGAGTCGCGCCCATATTCCTCGCGGTACACCTCGCGAGCGATATACTTGGGGTCTTCCTTGAACTTCTTGAACTCGCCGACCCGATAGATATCGCGCCCTTCGAGCGTCCAGTGATCCTGAGTGCTCACCAGCAGATAGGTGCGGCCCGTGTTTCTGACCTGCGCGCCATCGCCAAACCAGGGACTGTCGCTGGTGCGGATGGGATAGATGTTGATGCCGACACCGTTCCCAACCCGTCCGGCATGAGTGCGCCCATAGCCCAGGTTGAGCGTGATTGAATCTTCGGCATGACCGGGCAGAATCCAGATCGGGATTTCGATGACGCCGCCGCGATACTCAATGCGGGCAATCGTGCCGTTCACTTTCGAGAGCTGTTCGAGATAGCGCTGGCGCTCGCGATCATCCTCCTCGCTGCCCACCAGTCGGTCGGCGCTGAACGGCAGACCGAGCAGCTTGATCGCGGTGCGCGCGCTCATCAGCGCTGCGTTATCCCAAACCAGCTTGGTCAGCGGGCGCGGCAGTTCTTGCAGCCAGCCATTATTGGCGTAGAAGCCATCGTAGAGTGACGGATCGGGGCGGAAGACCAGCTCAACGCCGGCGCCGGGCTGCGGAATCGGCGCGGCGCGAATGGCTGCTTCATTGAGCGCAGGATTGATGACCGGGGCAGCGGTGTCGGCAATCACGCCCGTAGCGAGCGCGATGTTCCAACCCGTCTCACCGATCCGTTCGACCCAGAATGAACGCACCAGATCATAGCTATCGGCAGCGGGCTGGCCGAGCATTGCCGCCAGCAGCTCATTGGCCGTCTTGCCGCCGTACAGCGGTTCGATCAGGGGCTGGACGATGCTGGCCGTGCCGTCGAAGGCGCGCGCGTCGCCCCAGCTCTCAAGCGGATGGGCTTGCGGAAGATGCCAGGTCGCTCGGTCGGATGTTTCATCGACAAACTGGCTCAGGTGAATGGTCAGCGGCACGGTGGCCATGCGGTCGGCAAAGCGTAGATCGCCCGGCGCGTTGTAGACCGGATTGCCGCCGATCATGATCAGCATCTCCACCCGGCCTGCATCCATCTCGCTCACCAGGGTGACCAGATCGTTGGTCTGGTTGGTGGGGCGGGCTTCAACCGGTTCGTGGTAGAAGACAGTCTTGCCCACATTGCCCAGCTCGGCATTGATGAGATGGGCGAGGGCATGCACGATGGGCGGCTGCTGATCGCCGACGATCACTACGGCGCGGCCACGGTGCTCTTCGAGGTCTTTCACCAGCGCGCGCAGGAACTCCTCGGCTTTGGCATTCAGCGTGGCCGGGGCGCCGCCGACGCCCAGCTCGTGGGCCAGCGCGCCGGTGAAAGCCGCCACCGCATCAGCGCGCAGGGGCAGGCGATGATCGGCGGCTGTGCCGGTGGTCGAGGGGCTGGCTTCGACCACGTACAACCGGTTCATCTCGCTGCTGCCCTTGCGCACCTTGCGCCCGTCGGCAAAGGCGCGGGCGTAGGCGATGAAGCCGGGGCCAGGCGCGAGAAAATCGGCGTCGAGACTGACGATGACCTGCGCGGCAGTCAGGTCATAGCGGGTAGTGACATCGCGCCCGAACGCGAGCCGCGCGCCTTCAACCACATTGTCGCGATTGATCGGCTCGTACTGATACCAGCGGGCCTGCGGGTACTCCTGCAGAAACTGCTCGATCTGCGCGGCCAGCGAAGGCGAGGTCACGTTCGTCGTCAGCAAGCGCACGCCGGCGCCCTGGCTTGCCCGGGCAGCGCTAAGCGCGTTGGCCAACGTCTCGACAAATGCTGCCCACGTGCTGGCCACACCCTGACGCAGCACCGTCGTCGAGCGATCGGGATCGTACATGGTCAGGATCTCGGCCTGCGCGAACAGGTCGGTTCCGCCCAGGCTGGCGGGGTGACGCGGATTGCCTTCAACTTTGGTCGGACGGCCCTCGTTCGAGCGGACGAGCACGCCGGCGCCATAGCCGCCGAGCGTGAGGGTTGAGGCGAAGAATTGCGGCACGCCAGGCACCCGACCTTCGGGCTGGCGATCGAACGGCGCGATGTACTGGCGCGGCTGATACGTGCAGGCAGTAACGCCGGCGAGGGCGAGCGACGCCCCCATCAATTTCAGGAATGTGCGCCGGCTGATCCCATCCTCCAGCTCGCTTGCGCCGCGCGGAAATTCGCGCTCTACCAGTTCACGGAATGCTGGCGAATCGGCCAGTTGATCGAGCGAACGCCAGAATTGTGGTCCGCGCGCGTCGCGCAACTGAGCGCGAATGGCCTCGAGGTCAGATTGCTGCTGTGTCATGGTCTTTTACCACCACCGTTGATGTAAGAACTGCAACGGGCACAATAGGCGTTACCGCCCTCATCACGGAAGACGGAACGCGGCGGGCGATAGGCTTAGCGATGGCACACGTAACAATTGGTGAGCTGATCGGGCGGCATAATGCCGTATTCTGCCACGAGTCGGCGGCCTAGCTCGACTTGATTGTCCGGCGGCACGTAATCCATGTTGTACACCTCTTCACGTGGCCGGAGATACAATTCCGGATTGCGATGGCAGTTGAGGCACCAGCCCATATAGAGGGCCTGCTGCTGCCAGACTACCGGCATATTGTTTACCTGACCGTGACAGGTGGAACAGCCAACACCTTTGTTGACGTGAATCGAGTGATTGAAGTAGACGAAGTTAGGAAGATCGTACACCTTGACCCACTCGATTGGCTTGCCCGTGGCGTAGCTCTCGCGCACCTTTTCCAGCAGCGGGCTGTAGGTCTTGATCTGCGAGTGGCAGGTCATGCAGGTCTCGGTTGCCGGGATGTTGGCGAAGTAGGATTGATCGACCGACGTGTGACAATAGCGACAATCGATGCCAACGATATTGACATGCAATTGATGGCTAAACGCTACCGGCTGTTCGATTGCCACGTTGACCTGGCGGAAGTAGTTTGAGCGAAAGTAGACGCCGAGGATGAGAATGCCTTCAACGACGAGCAAGACGAGGGCGAAGATGCTCAGACGGGCGAGAAGGTTGGCGTTGCGGGGGAAAATCTGTGCCATGCTGCATTACCCTGTTTCAGGAAACGGTCTGCACGCTGCCAGCTAGACGGTATTATAGAACCGTTTTGCTTTTGCGTCAAATCCCTGGACGCTTTTGATTTCTACTTTGCCAGATATAATGCCGAAAATGCGAATTACAAGCCGTGGTTTAAGTGACGTGTTTTTGCATATTGTGCATTCGTTGTGCGGACTGCGCTCGCAGTTTCATTCTTGTTCTCGTTCCTCACACGATGCCTTTATCAATGTCTGTCATGTATAGTACCACAATTTTTTGGGCAAACTGCGTGCAATCCTGGGACAAGCATCACAAAGAATGGCGGCGATGGAGTTATGGTATAGTGTGCAGCAAAGGAAAGCGACGCGCGAGGATAGGCGATGAAGATAGCGATTATTGGGTTGCCCAATAGCGGCAAGACGACCGTGTTTAATGCGTTGACTCGCGGCCACGCCGAAACAGCAGCCTATTCATCGGGTCAACTGGAACCGAATATCGCTACAGTGAAGGTGCCCGATCCGCGGCTGGATGTGCTGGCGCAGATGTTTAAGCCGCGCAAGATCACCTACGCTGATGTGCAGTATGTTGATATTGGCGGCATCAGCGGCAGCGGGCGCGCCAGTGGCGGGTTGCCGCCAGCGCTGCTGAACTATATTGCTTCGGCTGATGCGCTCTTGCATGTGGTGCGCGCGTTCGACGATCCGACTGTGCCGCATCCGAATGGCTCGGTCGATCCGCAGCGCGATATTGCTGCCGTCGATCTGGAGCTGGCTTTTTCTGACCTGGCGATCATCGAGCGGCGGTTGAACCGGCTCAACGCCGAGATTCCGAAATTGCCGACCAAAGAGAAGGAGCTGCGCACTACCGAGCGCGATCTGTTGCAGCGATTGCGCGAAGCGCTGGAGGCTGAGACGCCCATCCGCGCGCTCGAACTGACCGCCGACGAGGCGCGGATGATTCGCGGCTATCAGTTTCTCACCGCGAAGCCGATGCTGATTGCGCTGAATATCGACGAGGCGGTGATTGCCGATCCGCCGCAGCTTGCCTACCCGCATCGCCAGAGCGCCGTGGTGCCGCTCTGCGGCAAGATTGAGGCCGAGCTGGCCCAGCTCGATGATGCCGAGGCAAAGGTGTTTATGGATGATCTCGGCATTACCGCGCCGGCCCGTGATCGGGTGATTGCGACCAGCTACGAGCTGTTGGGGTTGGTCAGTTTTCTCACTGCTGGGCCTGACGAAGTGCGGGCCTGGCCGATCCCACGCGGGACGCCAGCCGTCGAGGCTGCCGGCGTGATCCATTCTGATATTCAACGCGGTTTTATCCGGGCCGAGATTGTAGCGTACAGCGATCTAATCGCCGCCGGCGGCATGAACGAGGCGAAGAAGGCCGGTCATGTGCGCATGGAGGGTAAACAGTACATCGTGCAAGATGGCGACATCTGTCACTTCCTCTTCAATGTCTGATCGCCTGCTGACCGCCACGCTCCGTCGTTCGCCTTACGGTCAGGCGCTGGCCAGCGTCATGGCAGCGGCGCTGACGGCGGCTGATCCAGCGGTTGCCACGCAGGCCAGCCTGCAACGCGATGGCGACTGGTTGATTGTCGCCGGGCGGCGTTACGATCTGCGCGCGTTCGAGCGCGTCTGGCTGGTGGGCGCGGGCAAGGCGGGCGCGGCGATGGCAACCGCAGCGGTGAACGCGCTGGCCGACCGGCTCAGCGGCGGAGTGGTGGTGGTGAAGGACGACGGTGCGATTGTGCCAGATGTGCCGGGGGTCACCCTGCTGCGCGCCGCGCATCCCACGCCGGATCGGCGCAGCGTCGCGGCGGGAGAGCAGATTGCGGCGCTGCTGGCGCAAGCAGGCGCGCGCGATCTGGTGATCGGGTTGATTTCGGGGGGCGGTTCGGCCCTGCTCAACCTGCCGGTTCCCGGTGTGACGCTGGCCGATCTTCAATCGCTCACGGCGGCGCTGCTGGCCTGTGGCGCGCCGATCGGCGCTATCAACACCCTGCGCAAACATCTCGACCAGCTCAAAGGCGGCGGCATGGCCCGCCTGGCCGCGCCGGCCACGCTCATCACCCTCATCCTCTCCGATGTTGTCGGCAGTCCGCTTGACGTCATCGCGTCTGGCCCGACCGTCGCCGACCCCACCACCTTTGCCGATGCGCTGGCGCTGCTCGATCACTACGGGCTGCGCGCCGGGTGTCCGGCGGCAATTATCGAGTACCTGAACGCAGGCGCGCGCGGCGAGCGCCCAGAGACGGTCAAACCCGGCGATCCGGCACTGGCCGCAGTTCACAATGTGGTGATTGGCAGCAACGCGCAGGCCGCCCAGGCCGCGCTGAGCGCAGCGCGCGCAGCGGGCTTCAATGCGCTGCTGTTGACCACCTATCTTGAAGGCGAAGCGCGCGAAGTTGGGCGAGTGCTGGCCGGGATTGCCCGCGAGATCGCAACCACCGGCCAGCCGCTCGCACCGCCGGCCTGCCTGATCGCCGGCGGCGAAACGACCGTCACCCTGCGCGGAACGGGGCGTGGCGGGCGCAATCAGGAACTGGCGCTGAGCGCAGCGCTGGCCCTTGTCGGCCTCGACGAAGCAGTGCTGGTTGCGCTGGCTACCGACGGCGGCGATGGCCCGACCGATGCCGCCGGCGCTGTCGCCACCGGCGACACAGTGGCGCGGGCGCGCGCGCGCGGCCTCGACCCGCTCGATCACCTTCAGCGCAACGATGCCTATCCCTTCTTCGCCGCCCTCGACGATCTGCTCCTGCCCGGACCCACCGGCACCAATGTGAATGATCTGGTCTTCCTGCTGGTGGGGAAACGGGAGGGGTAGGGTGGCTGAGAGGGGTTGCTGATCGTGTGGTCTGCCTACTGATGTTCCTGAGATGGCTGGCAGGCGGGTCATGTCAACATAACGAGAACCCAGGGTTTCAGCAACCTGTGCTACAATTGACAATTATCATACCAGTCGTATTCATTCCATTGCACAGTTCCTACGTTTACTTATCCCATGAACGCCAGGAGAAAAGAGTTAACTGCAGCGCAGGCAGGACTGAGCGGGCAACGCCAGATTGAAATCGCATTACGGGTGATGTGTGAGAATGGCGGCTCAGCGTCGATGGAAGACATTTATGCTGCCGTTGAGCAAGAGATGAGGGGCGCGATCCTTTCGCGGCAAGGACGGGATACCCTGCGCTCATTGATCAATCGCGACGCTGTCAGGCGAGGACTGGTTTATCCATACGAAGCAGGCCAGGATGGCTGGCGAATCACTCCGCACGGAAAAGACCTCATAGCTGAAGCGAGGAGTGGATTGGAGGAATCAGATATGGAAGAAGAGATCGAAGGTTTGGATGAAAACCGATTTGACCTTGGTGAGTATCCGATTGATAGCCTGCTCATCCGTTCGGAAACCCGGACGGTGTTTGAAGTGGCGCGGCGAATAGATCGCGAACAATATGTTCTCAATCCAGAGTTTCAGCGTGATTTCATCTGGGATGAGATAAAACAGAGTAAGCTAATCGAGTCGGCGCTAATGCGCATTCCATTGCCGGTCTTCTATCTGGCGGAAAATCCCGATGGTCGAGTGGTTGTGGTTGATGGTTTGCAACGCTTGAGCACATTTCATCGCTTCTTAAGAAATGAGCTGAAGCTGCGAGGGTTAAAAGGTAATAGTGAACAATTAAATGGATTGCGCTTTAAGGATTTGCCTGCCAAACTACAAAACCGATTGGAAGATACACAATTGATCCTTTACTTAATCGACGCGAAAGTTCCTGACCGGGCGCGGCTCGATATTTTTGAGCGGGTAAATAGTGGCGTGGCGCTTAGTCGTCAGCAGATGCGCAACTGCCTGTATGTCGGCGATGCGACCATCTGGTTGCGTGAACAGGCGCTCAGCGAGGCATTTCGGCAAGCAACTGGCGGGGGCCTAAAACCAAAGATGATGCGTGATCGTGAGGCAATCAACCGATTTTGCGGATTTTATCTATTTGGAACAGACGGCTATCAGGAGTGCAAGGGTGATATTGACGAGTTTCTGGGGCGCGCGCTGACCAGAATGAATGAGATGGGTAAATCGCGCCTGGATCAGGAATTAACGCCAGTATTTGAGCGCAGTATGCGCAATAATTATCAGGTCTTTGAAAATCAGTCTTTTCGTAAGCCGAAACGCGCTGATGGCGTTCGTTCGGTTATCAATATTGCGTTGTTTGATGTCTACTCGGTGTTGATGACGCGGTTTTCTGAACAATTTGTGGTTGCTCATCGTAAGGGGTTTCGTCAACGTTTTTATGCCCTTCAAGCAGATGCAGATTTTGTTAATGCCATCACCATTTCAACCAATGACGTGCGCAATGTATTAACCCGTTTTGCGAAGGTGACAGCAGCCCACGCCGATCTTCGAGAAGAGTGAAGAGTCATGATTCAAAGCATTGTGCTTGAGCACTTCAAATGTTTTGAGCGCCTGTCTCTACCGTTGGCAAGACTAACGTTGCTTACCGGTCTGAATGCGGCAGGCAAATCGACAGTGATGCAGGCGCTGGCGCTGCTCCATCAGACGCTGAATGAGAACCCAAACGGTGATGCTCTGGTGCTTAATGGTCGCGATGTAGCGCTGGGTAGCGCCGATGAGTTGATTGACAAGCTCAGTGGTCGTGAACACTTTGCTATCGGTGTTGAGCATGAATCGGGGCAAGCGCTTTGGCGCATGCGCGCAGAAGTCGGCGCGCTGGTGGCGCCATTTTTGGACAAACCTGCAGAATTGCCTGAAGTATTGAAATCGACATTACAGACCATCACCTATATTTCAGCAGATCGGATTGGTCCGCGCGAGACCTATCTGGCGAGCAGCAGCGCTCAACAAAGTGGCGTGGGAGCGCGTGGCGAGTACACGCCGTGGTTTATTTATGAATACGCTGAATTACGCCTCCACCCCCTGATGTGTCGAGAGGGCGCGCCACCCACCTTGCAACGTCAGGTGGAAGCCTGGCTGGCTTTTTTCTTTCCAGGAAGCGGTTTAGAGATCAACCCAATTCCTCGCACTAATCTTTTGACAATGCGCCTTCGCACCAGTTCTGCGACCGATTTCTACCGCACAGCGAATGTCGGTTATGGCATGAGTCACGTGCTACCCGTTATTGCAGCATGTCTGGGCGCTGTTGCGATGGCACAGCGCGACAATCGAGTGGCGCCGCTGGTGATGGTGGAAAATCCGGAACTGCACCTGCACCCGGCAGGCCAATCGGCAATGGGTGTTTTCCTGGCGCAAGCAGCCGCAGCAGGCGCGCAGATGATCGTCGAGACCCACAGTGATCACGTGCTTAATGGCTTGCGGCGAGCTGTCAAGGGCGTAGGCGGCAACCCTGTCCTAAAGCCTGATCAGGCGGCAATACATTTCTTCCAACTGCGCGATGACACAGGGACGCGACCACAAATTATCTCACCGCGTATTGATCATCAGGGTAATCTGGATGTATGGCCGCCAGATTTTTTTGATCAGTATGAAAAAGATCTCGGTTCATTGATTGGATGGTAGGCAGTGAGATGGATTTTTTCGTCAATGATGTTTCGTTGCATGGACAGTTTGCCAATCCGCAGGCATTTCGTCAATCGTTAGATCTGGTGCTGCTTTGCCAGAGAATTATTTTGCGATACAAATGTCGTCTTTTAATTTCCCGTACAATTAAAAATTGTAAGGTTTGTGGCAATCAAACATTGCCCGAAGCAGTGCGCGCGACTCGCGATAGAGATTTTATTCGGGTCGTGATGCTCTGGATTGACAGAAACGGCCCCTTTTTTCAGGATGAGCAGATTGGTAGCCCAGGTGAGTATCTCGCACTTCCAGACGGCGAGGTTGTTACTGACATTGGGCCGGGAGCCGCAGCCTTTCAACAATTTCAGGGACACGATACCAGTCTGATCAGTTTTGCGCCTTCGAATTTCACGTACACGCCGGTCGAAATACGCTGGCATCGCAATGACGACGATGTCGTAAGTTGTGAACTTTTGAATTTCTGGACAGCCCAGGGGCTAGATGATTATCTTCAGAGGAAAATAGATTTACCGAAAACCTGGAACGAAATGATCGACCAGCTCCCCAGCCGGTTTCCTAATCTGGACTTTTTGCCCGATCTTGAACAATACCTTCGCAGTGAGCCATTCAGTCCGTATATCGTAGAACGGGTATTTGTATTGCTGGGTGTCCTTAACCGCCTGAAAGAATGCTTTGATGAACGTGGACAGCGAACTCAGGAAGGGGAAGCATTGCTGGATAATTATTTTCGCCGCGCGAATGCGCGTTTTTCAGATGCTTCAGAATCCGAAAAGAATGATCCGCATTTACGGAAAATGATGATATTTCGCGCGCCAGATGGCAGGGATATTGAATGTTTCTGGCATGGCAAGATTAACAGTCCGCAATACCGGATTCATTTTACATATCCGATCACAGCCGATCAACCTCTCTACATTGCCTACATCGGGCCTAAACTGACGAAGAGATGATCCCTTTCCCAGGAGATCCGGCTGATTAACAGCGTTCAAATGTGAACGGTGATCAGAGCAGAGCCTGCTGCTCTAACACTGTTCGCAATGGTGTCATACCGACTTTAGATAGATAATCACGTATTGGGTAGCCACGCAAACCCGGTCACACCCTGGACC
>FWWM01011486.1_pt1 | contig 15134 bp, 9 predicted proteins | sample 2228351 | NCBI WGS metagenome assembly FWWM01 (sample SAMEA103939774, study PRJEB20133) | metagenome | reverse complement strand
CCTAAGTTGCGTATTTCTGTTGTTTAGACTTGTTCTTGCAGTTGGGCAACTGGCGTCAGCAGTGCTCTCAGGAGTGAGTGGGGGAACCGTTCCCCCTACCGGTTCCAATACCAGAATAGGTGCCGTTTTCTCAGATAGTTATCAGAACAGGCGTGGCTGTAGGTCAGCCTGCGGCTGCGGCCGCAGGTATGCAACCGGAAGCCCTACCGGTCTCGTCTGCAATCTAGACGGCGCCTGACCGAGCAGCTCTCGCGCCGCGCTTGGCGTCGGTCGTAAGGCCAAGTCAGCCGGCGGGGCGCAGCTCCGGGACAAGACGACGCTGGAAAGCGGAGTTGACGCGCTCGTCCCGGCCCCGCGCCTATCGGCTGCCGACCTGGACTTGACGACAGTCTTGCATCGGGATAGAATATCTTCTTGTCGGAATCGGCCCGGTCGGAAGCAACCCTGCTGCTCATCAAGCCCGACGCGGTTGCGGCCCGTCGTTGCGGCGCAGTCCTCACCCGGCTTGAGGAGGCAGGGTTCGTGATTACCGGCCTAACGATGAAACAACTGGACCGCAGGTCGGCGGAGAACTTTTACTCGGTCCACAAGGACAAGGAGTTCTTTGCCGAGCTGGTCGAGTTCATGACCTCAGGCCCGCTCGTTGCGGTTCGCATCGAGGGGCCTGACGTCAGACACCGGTTGCGCGAGTTTGTCGGGGCAACCGACCCGGCTCAGGCCGCGCCGGGCACGATTCGTGCTGACTTCGGCACAACGGTTCGCCGCAACGCGGTCCATGCGTCGAATCCGAGCGAAGACGTGGAAAAGGAACTGGCGTTCTTCTTCCCTTGAGCAAGCCCCAACCGGCAGGTCATGCCTGCCACTATCCGGAGGTCTAGTTTGACCAAGAGTCTCATCATCGCCGTCCTAGTCCTGCCTGTTTTGGCTCTGGCCGGCACTATTGTCCAGACGTTCACGTTCGAACCGTCCGAGGTGAAGTTCAGCCGGGTGAACGGGTTTGATGTGCCCGAGCTACGCGGCTACATCTCGACCTCGGCGCCGGGCGAGCCAATCATTCCCGAGGCGCTTTTGACGTTCGTGGTCCCGGCCCGCGCTGCGGTCACGGACGTGCAGGTCATTGCTGCTGAACAGGTCGAGCTGGCCGGTTCATACAATATCCACCCGGCCCAGGTGCCGCGTCCGCTCAGCGCCAAGAGGCCGCCCGCTTTTACCCCACCAAACACAGAGCTCTATAGTTCAAGCCAAGCCTATCCCGGTCGGCTGGTCCGTTTCGGCTACACCGGCACCAAGGGTGGCTATCGGGTCTGCGGGGTCGAGGTGTTTCCGCTGCAGTACGTGCCTGCAACAGGCAAGGTCAGCCTCTACACCTCGCTGACACTACAAGTCTCCTATGACGAAGACAGCTACCATGCCATCCCGCTTACCCAGGCCCAAACAGACTGGGCCGCGGACGAGCTGCGCAGTGTTGTCGTGAATCCTCAAGACCTGGTCAAGTTCGCCCCCCCGCTGCGTCAGTCTGACCCGGCTGACGCTCAGTATGTCATCATCACCGCTGACAGCTACATCGCGACGCTTGCGCCGTTGGCCGACTGGCACAGCCGCAAGGGTCTGACGACGGTATTCAAGACCGTCTCGTGGATTACCTCGACCTATCCGGGCTACGATACCCAGGAGAAGATTCGCAACTTCATCATTGACTACTGGACTAATCACGGCACGATGTGGGTGCTGTTGGCCGGCGCGCACTCGGTCATTCCGGCCCGACGGGCCCGCTCGATTTGCGGCGGCTACACCGGTAATATCCCGGCCGACCTTTACTACATGGACCTTCAGTGGTCCTGGGACGGCAACGGCAATCGTGTCTATGGCGAGGCGAACGGCGATACGGTTGACTTCTACGCCGACATCTACCTGGGCCGGGCCCCGATTGCCAGCGTTGCCAATGCCCAGACATTTGTCAATAAGGTCTTCGGCTACGAGAAGAACCCGAACACCGGCTATATCAAGAAAGCCTATCTGCCCTGGGTGCCGCTTTTCACCGGCTATACCGGCGAGGCGGTGTCCGACTCGATTGCCAACATTACGCCTACTGGCTGGACCGATACCAAGGCCGCTTCGCCCGCGCCCTCGACGTTCCAGTCGGCAATCAACACCGGTTACGGCGTCTGTCACGGCGCGGCCCACGGCGACGACTACGGGTTTTACACCGACGCCGGCACCCCGATTTACACAACCACCCAGGCCGGTGCCCAGACGAACGGCATGGACAAGCTCGTCATCATGAACTCGATGGCCTGCATCTCGGGCAACTTCGAGAACCAGTCTTGCCTGTCGGTCACGCTCCAGAACAATGCCAGCGGCGGCACGGTCGCAAACATGATGAACTCGCGCTACGGCTGGGGTACGCCGCCTGCGTTTGGCCCGTCGGAGAAACTCTGCACCCGCTTCTACGACTTCTTTATCCAGCAAGACTCCTGGCTTATCGGCGTCGCGCACGCCCGCGGCAAGGACGTTTACGCCAGCCTGCCCCAGACCCAGGAGGTCTGGCGCTGGTGCTTCTATGACTATAACCTTCTGGGCGACCCGGCAATGCCGGTCTGGAGCGACGTACCCGGCACGCTGACCGTCAATGCGCCCGACTCAATCCCAACCGGCACCGCAAGTCTACGGGTTACTGTTCAGAGCTCCGGCTCGCCGGTGGCCAATGCCCGGGTTGGGGTGTACAAGTCGGGCGAGGTCTGCGCCCAAGGCCGGACCAATGCTTCAGGTCAGGCCGACATCATTGTCAGTCCGGTCACGACCGGCTGGCTCTATGTCACGGTCTCAGCCCAGGACAAACTTCCGGGCTACGACTCAACCCGGGTCTATGCCGGCGCGCCGATGCCCTACGTCGTATTCCAGAACTACTTTGTGGACGACGGCGGTAACCACCGGCTCGACCCCGGCGAAACGGTTGACCTCTATGTCACCGTCAAGAACATGGGTAATGCCGCCGCGACCAACACCCGCGGCACCCTGCGCAAGAACTCCCCCTACATAACTCTGGGCGACTCGACCACCAACTACGGCACGGTGAACGCCGGCGACACCAGTCGCGGCGACCGCTTCCAGGTCACAGCCGCACCCGGCACCCCGCCTGGGTCCCAGATTCAGTTCACGGTCCACGTCACCTCAGACCAAGGCTCATGGGACCCGACGTTCACACTCACGGTCGGTGTCCCGCCAACGCCAGGTCAGGTAGTGATGACCCACGACACCGGCTACTGCAAACTGTCGGTTATTGCGCTCGGCTCCATTGGCTACGACCTGCCGCCCGGCCTTGACCTTGGTATTGGCTTCTCCTACCCCAAGGCCACTGCCAGCCAGTTGTACTATGCCAGCTTCCTTGCGGGCAACGGCACGAACTATGTCGCCGACCGCTACTACGGCAACCCGCCCACCGGCGGCCCGAATACCGACTACCGAATCGTCGACAGCCTCCGGCCGGTCCTGCCGCCGGCGGCCGGCGACGAGCACTTCCGCTGGGTAATGAGCGATGCCGGCCACCCGTCACCCAAGAACCTGCGCGTGACCGCCAACTCCTACCAGACCGCCCAGCCCGGCTACGACGACTTTGTCGTCATCGTCTACGACATGAAGAACGAAGGTTCGACTGCCATAACCGGCATGTATGCCGGAGTCATGGCCGACTTCGACATCGGCTCAGACCCGACCACCAACACCTCGGCCGCAGACACCGTCCGCCGCGCCCAAACCATGCGCCAGGCCTCGACCGCCAACCCCACAGTCGGAGTCAAAATCCTCGCGCCCCAATCCTTTGCCAACCTCTCCGCGGTTGACCATGCCCGCTATGTCTACCCTGACTCCTGCATGACCGACGGTCAGAAGTGGCGCTTCCTGAACGGCACGATTGTCCAGCGCAACTCCAACCGCAACTACGACTGGTCAACCTGTACTTCGGTTGGCCCGTTCGACCTTCAGCCGGGCTCAACCTACCGCTGCGCCTTTGCCTTTGTCGGCGGCACGTCGCTCGCCGAGTTTCAGGCCCATGCCGACAGCGCCCAGTCCTGGTACGATGGCAACGTCGGCGTGGAGGAAGGACGCGCGACGCCGGAGGTTAGACGCCAGACTCTCGTCTGCACGCCCAACCCATTCCGCCGCTCGGTCACGGTCAGCTACCACGTACCCTATTCGGGTCGGGTACTCGCTCAGGTCTTCGACATCTCCGGCCGTACCGTCGCCACTCTAACAGACGCCGAACTGCCCGCGGGCAGAACTCAGACTACCTGGTCGCCCAAAGGACTCTCCGACGGCGTCTACCTGCTCAAGCTGCAACTGCCGGACGGCACAGCAACCGAAAAGCTGATGCTTCTTCGTTAGCAACCGCATCATCTGCCACGCGCGGGGGCCGGATGGCCCCCGCGCCGCGCTTACTGCGAGCACCAACGTCTCCCTTCCCTTTTCTCCGGTTTTCGCTGTATAATAGCGGGCGATGCAATACGCCTGTACGGTCCGGAATCTCGTCCGCAACTACGGCTCGCTGCGGGCCGTGGACGGCATTTCGTTTGCCATCCGTCCGGGCGAGATATTCGGGCTCATCGGTCCGAACGGTTCAGGCAAAACCACGACTCTCCGCATCATCGCGACGCTCTTGAAGCCGACGTCGGGCGAGGTCAGGGTGTTTGACACCGACGTGGTGAGCCGACCCGAGGCGGCCCGCCGGCTTTTGAGCTATTTGCCCGAAGAGGCAGGCGCCTACAAAAACCTCTCCGGCCTTGAGTATTTGCGGTTCATGGCAACGTTCTATACTTCGGACAGGTCGGCCCGGGACCGGATGGTCGAAGCCGCAGCCGCGATTGCCGAACTCGGCCTGCGGCTGGAAGACCGAGTCAAGACCTACTCCAAGGGTATGACAAGGAAGCTGCTTCTTGCCCGGGCTTTGATGACCGAGCCGAAGCTGGCGATTCTCGACGAGCCCACCTCAGGACTCGACGTCTCGAACTCGATGGCAATCCGCAATCGCATCCGGCAGTTTGTCCGGTCCGGCCTGACCGTACTGCTCTCTTCCCACAACATGCTCGAGGTCGAGTTCCTCTCCGACCGGGTGGCGCTTCTTGAGCAGGGGAAAATCATCGAGTCCGGCACACCGGACGAGCTGAAGGCCCGCCACGCCTGCCGCAACCTCGAGGAGGTCTTCTTAAAGCTCGCCCCGCCGAAGGCGGCCAACTGATGCGCAACGTCGTTGCCATTCTTGTCAAGGAGGCGCGTGAACTCCTGACCCCGCAGATGCTCGTTCCGTTCGTTGCGGTGATGGTGCTTTTCCTCTTCATCGGGCGAGCGATACGCGGCGAGCGCGCCCGGTCGAAGAAAGCCCAGACCGTGTTCGTTACCGACCAAGACGGCTCTGCTGTAGCTGCGGAGCTGGTTGCGGCACTCCGACACGGCAATCTTGACGTCGTCCCGGTCGCAGGCGACCGGGACTCCTTGCTTAGGCAGGCGCGGGCTGCTGGTGTCTCATGGCTAGTCCTGATTCCGGCGGGGCTCGGTGACAGCGTCGCGGCGCTGCGCCCGGGAACAATCGAGCTCTACAACCTCATCCGCGGCTTTTCTCTGGCCCAGGCGATGCGCGTGGTTAGCATCAAGGCGCTGCTCGAGCAGGTGAACTCGCGTATCGCCGAATGCCATCTGGCACAGGCATATCCCAACGTCGACCCGGCGAACATTAGGAACGCGCTGCGAGCCCGGGAGTTCGTCATGGTGAAGGACAGGCTGGCCGAGGGCAACGCCCAGATGCTCGAAGCGCTGGTGTTATCCCAGACCTTTCTGATTCCCATCATCCTGCTGATGGTGATCATCTACTCCAGCCAGATGATTGCCGCCTCGATGGGCCAGGAGAAAGAGAACAAGACCCTTGAAACCCTGCTCACCGTTCCGGTCAGCCGGGTAACTATCGTCGTCGGCAAGATGCTCGGCGCAGCGCTTGTTGCACTCGTCATTTCCGCCATCTTCCTTGGGGCGATGACCTACTACATGGGCTCGTGGACTGAGCAGACGCCGGCCCGGACCGGGCCCGGGTTGTCCATCCTCGCGCAACTCGACATCGGCCTGAGCCTGCGGTCTTATGTGATGGTCGGCATCAGCCTGTTTCTTGCCGTGCTCTGCGCACTTTCGCTCGCCACTCTGCTTGCTATCTTCGCCGACGACGCCAAGACCGCACAGATGACAATCACCCCGCTGATGATGCTGGTCATGGTTCCCTACTTCTTCTCGACGTTCTTCGACGTCGAGACCGCGTCCTTACCGGTCAGGTTCTTAGTCTACGCGATACCGTTCGCCTATCCGTTTCTGACGCCCAAGGCCGTTTTCTTCGGCAACTACGGCTTGGTGTTGGCCGGCTGTGCCTACATGGCGGGGTTTGCCACAATCTGCATCGTCATCGCCGCCCGCATCTTCAATACCGACCGGGTGCTGACGACGAAGCTGAGGTTCCGTGTAAAGGGAGAAACAAGAAGGCGGAATAATGAAATGTGAGCGCTCATCATGTCGGTGAAAGATTCCTGCGAGGTTCGCTGCCCCTCCTGCGGCCACGAGGACCAAGTTGAGGTGTGGCGTTCGCTGAATACCGCTCAGGACCCGGATGCCAAAGAACTGCTCCTCGCTCACCAGGTCAACGTCTTCCGGTGTCCATCGTGCGGCTACGAGTCGCTGATTGACATTGACTTCCTGTATCACGACCCGGAGCGGCAATTCTGCGTCCAGTTCTACCCTTTCGACCGACTGGCCGACGACGGTTTTCTTGCCAACTTCAACCTCGAAGGCAGGCCCCAAGTCAGACTGCCCGAGCACATCAAGGTGCCGAGCTCGATGGCCTATCTGACCAGTCCGCACATCGTCTTCGACATGGCCGAGCTCGTCCGTTACATCGCCTTCCGCGACCGGCTCCACGAGCTCGCCCGCACCAAACCCGGCTGAAACCGTCGCCCGCCTCCAGACCCTGTGTCCTGTCTGCTGCATCCTACTTCCGGTCTCCCGACCGCGCCTAGTTACTTGACTTTCGACTTTGTCTTTAGAGACTTACAGCATGGGAAGCATGTCGCTGCCTGACAGGCTTCGCACCCGCACCGGGATGATGCTGGTGCTGGGTGCAGTCGTGCTTTGGTCTCTGCTCATCTATCTGCCGACCAGAGGTCACGGCTTTGTCTGGGACGACTCATCGCTGATACTGCACAACCGACTACTGGCGCAGTCGCGGCCGCTCGACTTTTTCCAACGGCCGTTCTGGGCCGGCAGCCAAGAACCGCCGGAAGGAGCCGGTCCGCTCTACTACCGGCCTCTGACCAGTCTGAGCTTCTGGTTCGACTATCGCTTCGCCGGACCCGACCCGCGTCACTTCCACTCGGTCAACATCGTGCTCAACGCCCTGGCCGGCCTATTCGTCACTTTGGTCGTCTGGGAACTGCTCCACTCCGGCACGTGGGCGTTGTTCGGCGGACTCCTCTTCGCTTCCCACCCAGCCCACACTGAGTCGGTTGCTTTCGTCTCTGGCCGTACTGACCTACTCCTGACCGTCTTCTTGGCTGCGGCCGCGGCCCTGCTCCTGCGGGCCCAACGCAAACGATCGTTCTGGTGGTGCCTGCCGGTGCCGCCGCTCTTTGCGCTTGCGCTGCTCGCCAAGGAGACCGCGCTCCTCTTCCCCGGGCTCGTCGCCCTGACACCGCTCTTGACTCAGACACGTTACGACCGCCGCCACTGGCTCCTCGTTGGCACAACTCTGGCCATAGCCCTTGGCTTCCTTGCCCTCAGGGCCAAGGCGGTCGAGACGCCTCTGCCCATACTTCTCACCCAGCCGATACTGCCCAAACTGACCAATGTCGCTAACACCTTTGGCCTCTACATCCGGATGTTCTTCTGGCCCTTCGACCACCGGGCCAAATACCCGTTCGACCCTGAGTTTCTGGTCCTCACGCCAAACATCATCCCGGCATTGCTTTTCATCGTCTCAATCCCGCTCGTCGCCCTGCGTCGCCGCTTCTGGGTGGCGCTCTGGGGCTATGCCTGGACCGTTTTCTTTCTTGCCCCGGTCTCGAACCTGATACCCCTTGGCCCGCAGGCAGCCGAAAGGCTGCTCTATCTGCCGTCGGCCGGCCTGGTTCTCGTTGTGCTCACGCTGGTGTCACGGCTGACAACCCATCGGGTCAGGCTGCGCCAGGTCTGTGCTACGGCGCTGGCGTTTGCCGTGGTTCTGTTCGCCGCCGACACAATGACCCGTTCACGCGTCTGGTTGTCCGACGCGACGCTTTTCTCGGCCATGGTTCAGGAAGCACCTCGGGCCCCTTCCGCTTGGGCCAACCTTGCCGCGGCCGTGGCTCCGACTCAGCCCGACTCCGCCATCAAGCTCTACAACCGGGCGATTGCCCTCGACCAGGGCTATGTTCAGGCCCATATCAATATCGCTGCGCTCTACACTGCTCGTTCTGACCCGCGTCAGGCAATCCATCACCTCCGTCTCGCTGATGAGCTGCGTCCCAACTCGGTCCTGATTCAGAACAACCTGGGGCTTGCATTCATGGCCGCCGCGCTGCCTGAAAGTGCGCTGGCCGCGTTCAACCGGGCCTTGACGATAGACTCAGGCCAAGCCCTAGTCCGGCTCAACCGTGCGTCGGCCTTCACTGCGCTCGGGCTCGCCGAATCGACTGAGGCCGAACTCCATCGGGCAGTCGCGCTCGACTCCGGCCTGACCCTTGCCTGGGCTGGCCTTTCCGAACTTCACGAACGGAAGGGCCGACTGGACAGCGCACGTTGGTACCTTGCTCAGGTTCTCCGCGACCCGGACCCCGCTCCTTTCCTGCTCAACCGGCTCGGCACGCTCCTGGCTCGGAATGGCGACACAGCCCATGCCCGGACCTGCTACGCTCGAGCAATCGCCCGCGATTCCCTCTTGGTTCCAGCGCTCTACAATCAGGCCGTGCTCCTTGCCGCGCTCGGCGACAGTCTCCAAGCCCGTCTTCTCGCGACCCGGGCCTATGCTCTTAGGCCCGACCTCGAGCCGGTCAGGGCGGTCTACTTGGCGCTCGTCAGCCGGCGCTAGCGCACCAGAATCAGCTTGGCCGCCTTCAGACCGCGCTCGGTTTCAAGCCGGCACAGATAGGTACCGGCTCCGACCGCACGACCCGAAAAGTCACGGCCGTCCCACACCGTGACATATTCACCCGGCCCGACCGAAGCATCAACCAGCACTCTGGTCAGGCGGCCACCGACATCGAAAATCGCCAACCGAGCTCGTTCTCGCGTCGGCATCGTCCAGCGGATGCTTGCCTTGCGGGGTGACGGATTCGACCCGACCGCGAGGTTCACGGCGCTGGGTTTCAGGCCGGCGCCCGCTTCCGGTTGAGCCACGCCGGTCGAAGGCTCGCCGGTTACATATCGTATCGCCCGGCCCGCGGCGACAGAGGCCGCCCCGCGGTGATAGGTGCCGTCGAAGAGGTACTGGATTGCCACCAAGCGCGTGTGGTCCTGCAGCCCGACCGTGCTCGAGTTGAAGCCGTTTTTCCAGAGGTACTGGACGTCGATCACGTTGTCGCCGGTCGGACTGGGCACGGTTGCATCGTAGAGCACGAGTTGGAACTTCTCAAAAGTCGTGCGCGGGCTGTAGTATGCGACCGAGTCCCACTCGACAATGAAGCGGTGGTTCGCCTCATCGTGGTAGTACCAGACACCACCACCGGTCGGCGGATACAGGTCATCCCAATTGAGTAAGACCGCGGCGGGCAGAGTCGTGGTGGGCAGGGCCGTGTTGCTGTAGGCCGAAATTGTGGTTGAGCCGGGCGCGACCCAATCGTTGCCGCAGATGGAGACATGGGTGTAGTCCTGGCCATAGTAAGTCCACGGTCCGAATCCGGTCGGCAAACTGACGACCACGGTCTGGTCGTCGGACAGCGTGAGCCGGGTGCCGATGCCGCGAATCTCAACCCAGGCAAAGCCCGGATGCTGCCGGTAGTTGGTGTCAACATCGTCGTAGGCCCAGTAGACTGCAGGTTGCCTTGGGCCGTCCGGAATCGGGTCCACGGCCCGGATTTCGCCGACCGTCACCGTGAACGCGATGGGCCTTCGGTACCCGCCGTCGGCAGTTACAACTAGGGTGCAAGGTATCACTGCCTCGCGCGGTATCGAATCATCAGCGTGGACGACAAACACATCCGAGGTGTTGGTGCTGGCTGAATCGGCGGGAATCAGGCCGAAAGCCCCGGTTGAATCTGAGACATGGAACCGCCTATCGCCGGATTGGAGCACGGCGGCGACGTTGTAGCCGTGCCCCATGCCGGAGTTGCGCAGGGTGACCATCAGTTGGGCGGTTTCGCCCGGGTCAATCTTACCGTCGCCGTTGCCGCCGGGCGGGCAGTCGTTGACCGTCTGGCCCGCGTAGCCGAGCACCGGTGCGCCGACCCAAAGCCCGAAGCTCGAAATCCAGACCGAGTCATTGGCATCACGCAGCACAAGCTGGAACCGGAGCGAGTAGCCGTTGGTGCAGGCGGTCGCGACGCTGAACCCGAAGCCGTTGGCGCCGGTCCAAGCCGAGTCACCGGCACCAATCGTGCCGAACGACCGGACCGAGTCGGTAATCATGATATTCGGGTCGGCGGTGCGCAGTTTTGCTGAGACCGAATTCGCTGCCACGCTGCCCCAGTTCTTGACCCAGACCGGCAGTCTGATTGCCTCGCCCGGGTTGATGATGCCGTCGTTGTTGCCGCCGGGCGGCGAGTCGGTCGGCGTGCTGCGCAGATAGGTGACGTACGCCGAGTTGGGCGCAATCGTCATCGCCGCGCCTTTGTACGGGTAGAGGTTGCGGCCGGTGACGGTCACGTAGATTGAGTCGCCGGGCCGGGTGGTGTTCAGGGTGAACTGGACCTGACCCGATGCGTCGGTGTGACCAACGTGGTAGATGGTTGTGTCGGTCGCCGACATCACGCAGACCAGCGCGTTCGCGACCGGCACGTCGCCGGCACTCACGGTTACGCCGAACGGAAATGAGCCGATAAGCACCGTGGCCGGATGGTCAACAGTCAACTGCCGCGGTGTCGCCGACCAGAGGTTAAGCTCCGGTTCGCCGAAGTTGTTGAACATGTAAATTTCTTCTTCGGTAATCTGGTTCGGCAGCGGGTAGGCCATGAGCATGAACAGCTTGCCCCACTGGGTCGTCTGGGCGAACGTGTAGTGCAGGCTGTCAACGTATGACAGAAACGTGCCGGTGGCAAGTGAGTCATTGTAGCCGGAGTAGCTCACTTCCGAAGAACCGAAGTAGCCGCACCCGCCCTTCTCCTCGCCGGCCTTGACCCAGGTCTCGGCATGGCAGTCAACCGCATTGTCGAAGTCGCCGGAAAGGCAGGTCGGGCCGATGACGCACGGCACCATCCGGCCGTTGTTCAGGGCCAGCACGTTCGAGTTGGTCCAGCCGCCGCTGACGTTCGCCCAGCCCTGAACCTCGCCGTGGCCACGGTATAGCATCCAAGCCCGGCCTAGGTTCAGCGAGTCGCGCAGCCCGGTCGCGGTAGCGAGACCCCAGCGCTCAAACAGCGTGTCGAACTGCGCGAACGGCCGGCCCATCGTGTAATTCCGCACCCTGATGACCATTGACCAGAACCGTGGATTGCCTTCGTACCCGGCCAGAGCGCAGACCTTGCCGAACCACTCGGCATTGCCCACGTACGGGTCCTGCTCGTACTTGTACAGCTTGTTCAGTGTCGCCTCGGCCTCAGCCGGCGTGCGCACGCAGACGCGTGAAATCATCAGGTCGGCGAGGATGTCTGAGCCCTCGTGCAGCGAGTAGTACAGGTCCGAGGCATCGCTATGGCCGGGCCAGTGGTTGCAGCGCAGATACTCGGGCGCATCGCCGACAAGGAGCACGTAGTCGGGCGGATACGGCCAGTTCTGATACGCATCGTGGATGTAGCCGAAGATGCGGGCCGTGTCGTTGCCGCCGAGTTCGCTCAGGGTTACGACTTTGGTTCGCCACCCCTTCCGCTGCTTCCAAGCAGCAAACGGCGCCACTGCGCTCTCGAATGCGTCGTTGGTGATGATGAGATAACTACCGTCCTCGGCCCGTTGGGGCGGGCCAAAGTCGTAGTTGGCGATGAACTCGCGGTAAAGCGGCTCGAACGTCCGCGAAATGAACGGCCGGGTTCGGTGCTTCACGTTCACGTTGGACTTGCCGTCGTACGCCAGCTCGACTCTGAGATGTCGCGTCACGCGCAGCTCGCCAGTGACCGGATTGTATCGTGCCGGCTGCAGTACCAGTTGCACCAGCCGAACATCGCGCATAATCATCGGGTCGCTCACCCGGAACGCGGCATCGGGGTAGAACTCATCGGTCCCGTACCGCTTCTCATCAATCGTAAACGGCACCGAGCGCCGGTTCTCCGGCGGCGGCGGTTGGGCCGGATAGATATTGTAGCCGGTCAGACTGACCTCGTCCGACTTCAGTACCCTGACCTGCACTGCTCGGTCGTCGGGAATAGCCAAGAACCGGGCCACGACCGGAAGCTGGGGCGAGCCGACCTCGGTCAGCAGTCCACCCGCGGCCATGCCCAGCTCAATCGTCGTGTAGACTCTGCCATTCCCGGTCAGCTCATCGGTAAACACACCGGCCAAGTCCAGCTCGACCACGGTTCGTCGAGCGTCGCTTTCGATCACGCGGAACACACCGGCGCGCTCCGGCGCGCCGGATTGAAACGGAACCCATTCCCGGGCCAGCGCCGGGACAAAAATGACTGCGAGCAAAGCCAGCAACAGACGTTTCACACCTACCTCCATTCAACGTGTCTTGTTGAAGACGGGGAGAGTCCCGATGCGCGAGACGCACCAGCCGAGAGACAGTCTCCTGTTTCGTTCGTTCTTCTCGTTACTCTCAATGATTCAATTCCTCCGATTCCGGCAGCGCCTCCTCCTGCATCCGGGCAACTTCGAGCAGCTCCACCGCATTCATCGCCGCCTGCTTTACGATGCGCGGTTCTTTGCTCAGCGGCCAGGGCCGCGCCATCCGACGCAATCGGGGCAGGGCACGGGTCACTCGCAGGCCGGCAAGGCCATCAATTGCCGCAGCCCGGATGTCCGGCTCAGGGTCATTGAGTGCCGCGAGCAGAAACTCAGCCCCAATCGGGTTGCCGACCTGCCCAACCGCCCGCAACGCACAGGCTCTGACCAGGTCACTCTCGTCCTTCAGCCGGTCAAGCAGCGGCATCGTCGCGCGATAGTCCCGCAGCTTGCCCAGTGCCTCAGCCGCCATCGCCCTTACGACCGGGTCGCGGTCTGAGAGTGCGTTGATGAGAGCCGGGCCGGCCCGGCTCTCACCAATCTCGCCGAGCGCCTGGGCTGAAACGACTCGCACCCAGACGACTCGGTCGGAAAGACCCTGAATCAGACGCTCACAAGCCCCTTTGTGCCGGAGCCGGCCAAGCACGTCGGTCGCGCGCACGCGCACCTCAACCAGGTTGTGGCTGAGCAGCTTGAACGTCGGGTCAAGGGCCAGCTCGGCCTGAGCCTCAAGACCGTTCGCAGCCGCAGCCGCAACCTTCGGGTCCTCGTCGGCCAGGGCGCCGGCGAGCAGCTCGGCCGACCGGGCGTGGTGAATGCGGCCCAAAGCCGACACCGCAGCCAGCCGAACGTGAGCATCAGCATCCGCCAGTACGCCGGCCAGCGCATCAATGCAGCTTGGGTCGCCGATACCCCCGAGCACCTCAGCAGCGGAAGCCCGCACGCTCGAGTTCTCGTTTACAAGCAGCTCGGCGACCGGAATCATGGCTGTCTTCCCTTGTTCGAGAAGCGAACTCATTGCGTTCAGCCGTTCAGACAGGTCATCGGAAGCAAGCGCGCGAATCAACGGGTCTACGGCCTGAACGCTCACGCGGCGTAAAGCCTCCAGCGCCGCGCGGCGCACCTCCGGGTCAGGGTCGTCCGACGAGACGCGGGCCAACAACTCCACCGCCTTAGGGTGGCGCAGCTGGCCCAAGGCAGTTGCCGCGGCAATCCGAACTGCCGGATTGTCATCAGCCAACTCATCCATCAGGGCGTCAACGGTCGAGGCGTCCCGGATTTCGCCAAGCGCACACGCGGCGGCAATGCGTACATTGTCTACGAGGTCGCGCAGCAGGTCCAAGAGCGGCGCCAAAGCGGCCCGACCGCCAATCCGGCCCAAGGCGGTGGCAATTGCCGCGCGGCTCTCAGGGTCCCGGTCACTCGCACTCCGGGCCAAAAGCCCCACGGCCGAATCCAGCCCCAGCCGGCCAACCAGTTCCGGAATCAACGTCCCGACCGGGCCCTGCCAGTTACTGATATAGCGGCTGACCGGCTCAACTGCGACCGGCCCGAGTGCGACCAGCGCATCCACTGCCCGCCGCCTGATACTCGGCTCCGGGTCAGATAGCAACAGCACCAAGGCACCCGCAGCCTCACTGCCGCCGATGTTCGCCAGCCGGTCCAGTGCCTGACCGCGAACCGCCGGGTCAGAGCTGTGCAGGTCGGAGACTATTCCACTCAGAGGAAGATGCTTCACTGTATTCAGCGCTCAGCGTCCGCCCTTCGCCTTCGACGTCTCATGCCCCAACCACTCAAGATAGGCCCGGCTGCCGGCAGCAACCGGCAGGGCAAGAATTTCCGGCGTGTCATAGGGATGCAAGGCCCCGAGTCGGCGCACCAAAGCATTATAGCGCACCCGAGTAGTCTTGACAAGACACAGCCACTCGCGTCCGGTCTGCTGCTTGCCCTGCCACCAATATGTGCTCTCAATCGGGCCCAGCACCTGCACGCACGCCGCCAGCCGCGCCTTGACCAGCTCCCGGGCAATGCGCCGGGCAACAGCTCGCGTCGGCATGGTCGTTACGACCTGCAGGTACTCTGACACTGCTGACAGTTTCCCTCACCGGCCCGCCAAGTCAAGCGTGGAAACGAGGGGCTGTCCCATGGTTTTCGTCGCTGCTCGCTCTGCGCCCTCCTCCGTTCTTGTCTTGTCCGTCCCGTTCTGCACTCTAGCCTCTAGCTTCTGCCTTCGCCTGTCCTCGTCCAATCGTTCTGGCTCTTGGTTCTTGACCATTGACCTTTGACTTCGCGCCGTCAGGCGCGGCGGGTTTTCCCTGGGCTCGCCG
>FWWM01011485.1_pt1 | contig 15135 bp, 10 predicted proteins | sample 2228351 | NCBI WGS metagenome assembly FWWM01 (sample SAMEA103939774, study PRJEB20133) | metagenome | reverse complement strand
GTGGCGTGCATGCGGAAGATGCTGGTGATACTGAATGCGATGGTGCGAGATGGGAAACCGTTTAGGGGGGAGGGGCGAGATGGCAAAGTTGACAAACAGGCGGCTTAATGACCATCACCTCAACACAGTTGCTTCAATTGCGGCTACATCCATTTTTGCGCCTGTGGGGGAGTGGAAGGCGCTTGCGCCCTGCATGAAGGTTCAGCGACGCGTTAGTCCGCTGAGGGCGCGCAAGTTTTCTAACTCCGTTTGAACGGCGCGGGGAGAAGGATAGTGAATGGGTTTGCCCACTCGTTCCGAGAGTGTCATTAACACGCGGGCTAAAGGACGCGCTCCTGCTGGTGGCTCCACAGCCCGGCGGACTAATTGCACCGTCCCTGCCCAGTTGGTGTAACTGCCATTCTTCTCCATGAAGGTCAAATCAGGGAGCACGAGCCACGCTTTCTCCGCCAGCGGTGTTTTCACGGCAGCGCTCACGACCAAGTAAGGCACCTGCGTAAGAGCGTCCACCAACTCGGTGGGAAGTTCTGCAAGGGGAGCAGGATCCACAACCCACACAAAAGCCAACCGTCCGTTGCGCGCCCTTTCGGCAACAGTTCTGATGTCCACACCTTCATCCGTTCCTTTCCCGTCGCCCCAGAGTCGGCGCAGGAGCAACCACATCGCTTCGTCGCTCACAGGGCGCAAACCGGGCAAGTGGGTCGGGCTCAATCCTGCCTCCAAGCAGCCGCGCGCGTTAGCATGGTGCAGCGCATAGCAAACCGCATCCCATGCGGGCTTAACAAGCCGTTGCCGCAAGCGCTGAACCGTTTCAGGCGCAATTGGGTGCGGGTCATCGCTCCCCGCACAAATCACCGCTGGTCGCTCCGCTTGCCGAAGAGCATCGGCAACAGCGGTCAAAACCTCCGCGCTCACACCAGCATCTTGCGCCAGTGTTTCCCACGCTTCTCCAGCGAGGGCAGCAGCGAGGGCGCTGGCGAATTTACTCACAGCGTCACCGTTGACCGCAACCCACTGCCATGCCCACCGCTGCATGCGGGGTTTGTCTTCGGTCACGCCTACCACGATGAGTTTGGCGTTGCGCTTCTTAACTGCTTGCAGCACCCAGAACCACGCGATGGGCAAGTGGCGGTAGAGATTGCAGCCGAGCAAAACGACACAGTCGGCTTTTTGCAAAGCGGAGACATCCACGCCGAGCCCCACTTTGCCACCCATGCTCACCAACTCGCTCACCAGTGGGTCGCGTCCGACGAAGTCCACATTCCCCGTGCCCACCACGCCGCGAGCGAAGCGTTGGAACAAGTAGGCTTCCTCATTGGTCATGGTAGCGTTTCCGATAAACGCTGTGCTGTCGCCAACAGTGTTGGTCAACGCTTCCGCCAAGGCGTCCAATGCCCGCTCCCATCCCACTTCCTGCAACTCGCCCTCAATCCGCAGCAAGGGCGTCACAAGCCGATGCTCCAAGTGGGGGTAGCGCTGCTCAAAGCGACCGATATCGCACATCCACAAATCGTTCACCCGTAGGTTTTCACCCGCTGGGACGAACCGCACAGGGTAATTGAAACGGCAATCAGCGAAGATGCTGCAGTGGATGGGGCACTTGGGGCATACCGTTTCGGTTCGCTTCAGTTCCCACGGGCGCGCAGCAAAGCGGTAGTGCAAACTGGTCAGCGCCCCAACGGGGCAAATGTCAATGACATTGCCTGAGAAGATGTTGTCCAGTTCCTCCCCTTCGGCGACGGCAATGTAACTGTGCCAACCCCGTTCCACTTGCTCCAGTTGCTTTTCGCCCACCAGTTCGTCGCAAAAGCGGATGCAGCGCTTGCACATGATGCAGCGCTCGCGGTCCAAAGCGATGTGAGGGCTGATAGGGATGGGCTTGACAAAAGTGCGCTTTTGTTCGGTGAAGCGGGAATAGGGGCGCCCTTGCACGAAAGCAGCGTTTTGCAGCGGGCACTCGCCCCCTCGGTCGCACACGGGGCAATCTAACGGGTGGTTGATGAGCAGAAACTCCATGACGGCGCGGCGAGCCGCTTCCGCCGCCTCGCTTTTCACCTTCACCACCATGCCATCGCTCACGGTCATCGTGCAGGACGGTTGGGGTTTAGGCATCCATTGAATGATGGGGTTGCCGTTCTCATCAGTGGCTATCGTTCCATCGGGATTGCGGCGGGGCATTCCCACCTCCACCAAACATTGCCGACACACGCCAACGGGTTCCAAACGAGGGTGGTAGCAAAAATGCGGGATGTCAATCCCCAGCAGTTTTGCCGCTTCAATGATCAGCGTCCCTTCGGGCACCTCTATGGTTTGCCCATCAATGGTCACCCGCACCTTTTTAGCGTTGGGCGGCACTTCCCGCTGGCGCAATCCAACGGTTGTGCCTGCCAAAATGTTGGCGGGAATTTCCTTTTCCAACGGCACTTTGCCCCAGAAGGCTTTGACCAAGTCGTCCCACGATAGGTAGCCTGCCATCCATCTCACCTCGTCCAACGCTTTCGGCTTTGTGACCGCTAAAATTTTGCGGCGATAACTGCGTTTTCGTTGAGAAGCGTCAACAATCGCGCAGTCAGGGAACAGGCGAAGGTTTTTGCCTTCCAACTGTCGCTGTTGGTGCGAAGGTGGGATCACGATGCCGCTGACAGCGGTTGGGTTGGTCTTGGCATCCTGTGGGCTGCACGCTCTTTGGAACTTGTTTGTCAAGCAAGGGCGCGACAAAGTCGCGTTTACCGCTCTCTTCCTTCTTGCCGTCCCCGTTCTCTTTGCCCCCGTTTTTCTCGCACTGCTACCCACTCACTTGCCGTCAACCGCTGGTTGGTTGTGTGTGGTTGCGACAGGTATTGTTTACACGGCTTACTTCCTCGGCTTAGCGAGGGCTTACGAGGTCAGCGACCTTTCCGTTGCTTATCCCCTCTCACGAGGGCTTGGTCCTGCCTTGACGGTTTTGTGGGGCGTTTTGCTTTTGGGTGAGCGACCGACGGAACGGGGATGGTTGGGGATTGCTTTGACGCTTGCGGGGGCGTGGATGCTCTCGTGGCATCAAGGACAAGCAGTGCACTGGCGTTCCCTCTTCGCTCCCCCTCTGCGCCCCGCGTGGTTCGTGGCAGCGATGTATAGTGCTTACAGCGTCATTGACAAATTGGCGGTCAGCGTTTTCACGGTTCACCCAGCGGTTTACATCTACGCCGCTTACACCGTTTGTGCCGTCTTGACGATTCCCATCGTGCTCAAACGGAAGGGAACAGCAGCACTGTGGGAGGAGTGGCAACGAAGCAAGTGGCTGTGCCTCGCTACGGCTGTGCTCAACATCGCGGCTTACCTTTTGGTGCTTTTCGCCCTTTCGCTTCCTCACACGCCTATCAGTTACATCATCCCACTACGAACCGTTGGCATTCTGTTCGGCGTCTTGTTGGGCACGGAAGTTTTAGGCGAAACGGGAAGATGGCGAAAGAGCCTTGCCGCTCTCGCTCTGATGGCAGGTGTCGCCCTTATCGTGGGGGCATGAAGGCATTCGTTGGCTCATTCCGAGTAAACTGCCACACCCTGCCAATCGGATGAGTTGCCACCATACTTTTAGCGACGAAGGAGGGTGAGCGTAATGGGTGCGTGGACAAAGCAAATGCTGCAACAACTGTCGCTGCAGGAGTTAGTGGGACAGTTGGTGTTGTCGGGGGTGGGAGACCGACGGGAGGAAGTGCTGCGATTGGCAGAGGAAGGGAAAGTGGGGGCGCTGATTTTTTACGGCAAGGACATGCCCGATCCCCAGAGCACTGCTCAACTGGCAAACGAGTTCCAACGACGAGCGAAAGTGCCCCTGCTGATCACCGCTGACTTTGAAGCGGGCACCGGCTTCATCCTGCGAGGCGGGACGAAGTTGCCCTCCAACATGGCAATTGGTGCGACGGGCTCAGCAGATCTTGCTCGCGCCTGCGGAGAGGTGACGGCGACCGAAGCACGAGCAATTGGCGTCCACTGCGCTTTTGCCCCCGTCGTGGATGTGAATGTCAACCCCGACAACCCTATCATCAACATCCGCAGTTTCGGGAGCGACCCTGACGAAGTGGCGCGGTTGGCTGTCGCGTGGATTGCAGGTTGTCAAGGGAAGGGTTGCTTGGCAACCGCAAAGCACTTCCCTGGACACGGCGACACCAACGAAGACTCCCACCGCGTAATGCCGGTGGTCCCGCACCCGATGGAGCGGATGTGGCAAGTGGAACTCAAGCCGTTTCAAGCCGCCATCAACGCAGGTGTGGCAGCCATCATGACCGCTCACATTCACTTTCCCGCCATTGACCCAACCCCTGGGCTTCCTGCCACTCTCTCCCGTCGCATCCTCACTGACTTGTTGCGGGAGCGGATGGGGTTTAGGGGGCTCGTGTTCACCGATGCGATGGCGATGCATGCCATCAAACTCAACTTCCCGATGGACGAAGCGGTAGTGATGGCGATTAACGCTGGTGCTGATGTCATCCTCGCTGACGATGCTGCCACCACCTATGAAGCCCTTTGGAGTGCCGTGCGAGAATGGAAAGTGCCCGAGGAACGGGTTCGGGAAGCCGCCCAGCGCGTTTTGGAAGCAAAGGAGTGGTGCGGGTTGCACGAAAACGCTTTCGTTGATGAAGCGAAAGTTAGCGACATTATTGGCTGTGCTGCCCATCAAGAAGTGGCGCGGCAGGTCGCCGAAAACTCCGTCACCGTCGTTCGCAATAACGGGTTGTTACCTTTGCGACGCGATGCGAAACTCTTCATTGTCGTCGCTGAGACAAAACGGTGGACGGGCGAAAAGCCATCGGACGAGTTAGCGGCGCTATTGAGGTCTGCGTTTCCCAACGCTGTCGTGCACTTTGTTTCCCGAAGCCCGACACCAGGAGAAGTCAGCGTTGTTCAGCAGCGCTTGCAGGAAACAACATGCGATGCAGCGCTATTGTGCATCTTCCCGCGTGCTGAAGCGTATCAACCCGAAAGTGCAACGGCAGGTGGTGGGATGATAGCGTTAGGGGAACGGTTGGCTGCGAAAGCCCCGCTCGCTGTTGCCTCCTTCGGTAGCCCTTATCCCCTTGTGCGTTTCCCAACGGCACAAGCGTGGCTGTGCGCTTACAGCGACTGTCCCGCCTCGTTAGAAGCAGGAGTAAAAGTGCTCGCTGGAGAGTTGCCGCCTAAGGGGCGGTTGCCTGTCACCTTGCCTGCGAAATGAGGGGTGGAGCAGGTGAAAGACTGGGCACCTGTGCCGCTGTTTGATCCGTTGGAAGGTGTCACGATTGTGGAGCCGCCAGATGAAGGGCGCGGCAATTGGGCAGGCGCACCGTCGGTGTGGTTGGACGAGCAAGGCACTTTTTGGCTCGTGTATCGCTTGCGACGCCCCCATCCCGAAAGAGGGTTCCTGCTGAGAATTGCCCGCAGCAGCGACGGCAAGCAGTTCACGATTGTGTGGGAAATGCACAAAGATGTGTGGGGCACGGAGAGCATGGAACGGTGCTCGTTAGTGCAATTGGGCAAACACCGGTGGCGCTTGTTCGTCTGCTCCGTTGACCCAGCAGACCGGCGGTGGCGCATTGATGCGTTGGATGCTCCTTCTCCTGACCGTTTTGATCCTGCGTTGCGCCGTCCAGTTTTGACGGCGACCCAAACAGGGGTGGAAGGCGTCAAAGACCCTGTTGTTTACCGTTTGGCGGGTTTGTGGCTTATGTTCGTGAGTTTCTCACCGACGCCACCACAAATCACCGACGAACTGCGGCAGCAATTGCACGCTACGGGTGATGTGTTTGCGACAGGGTTGTCCCGCAGCGCGACAGGGTTAGCCCTTAGCGATGACGCAGAGCATTGGGAATGGCAGGGTGAAGTTTTCAGCAATCGCCCAGGCGCGTGGGACGGTTACGCAGGGCGCATCAGCAGCGTAGTGTATCGCGCACCTGCCTTCATCGCCTTCTATGACGGAAGCGCCACCGTTGCAGAGAACTACGAGGAGAAGACGGGAATAGCGGTGAGTTTTGACTTGAGGCATTGGGAGCGGGTGAGTCGCCAACGCCCCGCCCTCGTTTCGCCTTACGGAACGGGTTCGCTACGCTACATGGCGGTTGTCCCTGTCGGGGACGAGTGGTGGTGCTATTACGAGTTCTGCCGACCCGATGGGAGCCACGAGTTGCGGCTCAGTTGGGTAAAGGTGCCGTAAAAAGAAAGGGGCGCTTTGAAGCGCCCCTGGGCGATAGCCGTCGGGGAGGGAGGTGTCATACACCAACTTTTGCGCCCGTCAGGATTTCAGCAGCGATTTCAGCGGCGCGCTTGCCCGACAGGAGCATGGCGCCAAAAGTGGGTCCCATGCGCGGGAGACCATAGGTCTCTGCAACCGCCATGCCCGCAACGATCAAGCCAGGGAACACTTCCCCTGTGTGCTCCACGACAGCGTCCTCGCTGCGTTCCACCCACATGGCGCCCATGCCCGGGGTCTTAATCAAGCCGCGCTTCTCCAATGCTTTGACGACGGAAGCATCGTGACCAGTAGCGTCAATGACGATGCGGGCTTGGATGCCGATGGGGTCAAGGCAAGTGATTTCGCGGGGGAGTTTGGTCACGGGCGTCCAGTTGATGACGACGCCAGCGACGCGCCCGTTGTGGAGAATAACATCTTCCACAATGGTCATGTTGGCGAACTTGACACCCGCATCGCACGCAGCAGCGATGAGTTTGGAGCAAGCGTGAGGGGCATCAGCGACATAGAGCCCTTCAGAAGCGACCTCGTAGGGAACTCCCAGTTCATCCAACACCTCTTGTGACGGTTCTCGGAAGGTGGCTTTGTTCATCAGGTAGCCACCAATCCAGAAGCCGCCGCCGAGGTAGTTCATGCGCTCAACGATTAGGGTCTTGAAGCCCTGTCGGGCTAACTCGCGTCCCGCCATTAAGCCGGCAGGACCGCCACCCACGATAATCACATCGCTCTCGGCATACTCCTCCAGTTGCTTCATGTAGCCACGCACAATCGCTCGCGTGACTTCCTTCTCGTCTACAGGCTTGAACAGCGACATCCTGATCAACCTCCTTGTCGGCTTGCAACTTTATTATGGCACGATTGGTCGGGTTTTCGTCACCCTTCCGCCTTTTCGGACGAAAGGGCAGGTTGTTGGTAAACTTGCAGCCGTTTGAGCAAGCCTATAGACTCAGCGCGGTGCTCCATGGCACGCTCCACCTTGAGTGCCAGCAAGTCATAGACATCTACGCCGGGGATGTTTTTCTCCAAGTAGTCGTAAGCGCCTCGTTTGAGGCACTCTACCGCATTGGCGACACTTCCGTAGGCAGTCAAGACGATGACCTCCGTCAGGACATCGCGCAGGAGTGCCGCTTTGAGGACTTCTAACCCGCTGTTTTCCGTCTCCATCACCATGTCGGTAACGACGACATCGTAGGGCGGTTGTGCTGTTCGGATTTTCTCAATGGCTTCGGCTTCGCTGGCAGCGATGTCCACTTGGTGTCCGTCCCGTTCCAAGCGGAGTTTGATGGCTTCTCGCGCCAGTTCCTCGTCGTCAACGACCAGGATACGCCCCATGACCTAACCCCCTCCTTGTGGCGGCTCTGTGGCAGGCAAGGTGATGATGAACAGGGCTCCTTCGCCTTCTTTCCCCCGCTCTTCTATGGTTCCCCCGTGCGCTTCAATGATGCCCTTGACAATGGCTAACCCCAGCCCCATCCCTTTTGAGCGGGTGGTGAAGAAGGGCTGAAAGATTTGCTCTTTCAGCCGCTCGGGAATGCCCGGTCCTGTGTCTCGGATGATGAGGCGGACATGCCGCCTGCCGGACCAGGGGCTGAGTGCTAAACGCACAGTGATTTTATCACCTTCCTTGAGGAAGTGGACGGAGTTTTCCAGCAGTTCGCCGACGGCATTGCGCAACTTGTCCCCATCACCCCGCACCCAAACTGGCTGCTCAGGGAGGAGGAGTTCAAAGGAGATATGCGGAAACTCGTGGGCATACTCGCTCACCAGTTCTCGCACCAGATCGGAGAGGCACAAAGGTTGCAGGTTCAATTGTGTCGCCTTGACAAAGTCCCGCAGGTCTTGCAGGAGTGTCTCCACCTCATAAAGGGCGCGCTCTATGCTTTTTATCAACCGCAAAGTGCTCTCTTGCAGTGTCATCTCGCTCAGTTGAAGGGAAAGTTCCTTTAAGGCTCCTTTCATGGCAAAGACCTTGTTGCCAATCATGTGGGCAGTGCGGGCTGCCAACTCCCCAATGGAAGCGATGTGTTGCATGGTGAACAAACGGCGCTGCAACTCTTCCCGCTCCAGCGCTGCCCCCAACTGGCTGGCGAGGGTGAAAAGCAGTTCTTCGTCTTCGTCAGAGAAAAGATGAGGGGGGGCATTTGGATTGGTGCGTTTGCGCAAAACGCGCAGAACACCTAAGACTTCGTTGCGCCCTCGCACGGGCACCGCCATGAACGCGCTGATTTCTTCTGGCTTAATCTCAAGGTAGCGCCCCTTCCAACGGGGATCAGAAGTGACACCATTGAGCCGGACGGGTTGGTTATTCAACGCCACCCATCCCGTCAACCCTTCGCCGAACTGGTATTGCGCTTCCCCCACCAAAGATCGCAGCAACCCTTGCGATGCCCTCAAGACAAGGCGGTTGATGGACTTGTCCACCAAAAACAGTGAGCAGTCGTCGGCATCCAGCAACTGGGCTGCTACCTCTGTCACCCGTTCTAGCAAAATGTCAAGGTCTGTCGCAGCGGCTAATTCTTTGCCCAATTCCAGCAAGGCTTGTTCGCGGCGTTGGTGCTCGGCGAGGGAGAGGGCAAAGGCTGCCACCGACGCTAAAGAGGACAACACCCGCGCTTCGTTCTCCCCAAAGGCGTTAGGGCGCTCGCTTTCCACATTGATCACACCTAACAACCGCTCTTCTTGACCGATCAGGGGCACGGCTAATTCGCTGCGAGTGTTGGGGAAAAGCGGGTAGTAGTAAGGGTCTTGCGTGACATCGGGGCAGATGTAGGGTTCTTTGCTGTAAGCGACATAACTGGAGATGCTGTGCCCTGGTTCGTTTGTGATTTTGAAACGCAGGTTGGGTGGCTCTTCCGTCCACCCTTGCCCCGCAGCAAACTTCGTCACCAATTCACCCGTTCGGTAGTCCACCAAAGAAATCGTGCCCCGAGTAGCGTTCAGCGCCTCAAGGCTCTCTTCCAAAATCAAGCGCAAGAGTGTCTCTGTGTCTGACATCACGCACCAGAGCCGATGATGGCGCTGCTGCGCGGTCTCGCCATGCAATTTCGGCTTCATGGTCACAATCCCTTCGCCTCCCTTAACAAGGCTGCTGCAATAATTTTGGTGCAAAAAAGTGGGGAGAAGGAAACAACCAGTCTGCCAATCGGAGAGGTGTCATGCGGACATGCTGGCAAGTGCACTCACGATGGTCTTTGCGGATTTGCCACCGGCGACGCAAAAGTTTTTGAGCGCAACCGTGGAAGTGGCGCGGGGGCGCCGCTGCCAAATTTATCTCGTGGGTGGCTTCGTGCGGGATTGGGTGTTGGGGCAAGTGAGTTGGGACATAGACTTTGCCGTCGCTGACAACCCCTTGCTGTTCGCCTTGAATGTTGCGGAACGCTTGGGGGCACGGTTCGTGCCTTTGCGTGGAGAACCGCCCACTGGAAGGATTGTTCGTTGGGCAGAAGACGCACCCGACGCTTGTGCCGATTTTACTCAATTGCACGACGATGTGGTGCAGGACGCACGCTTGCGCGATTTTACTTGTAACGCTTTGTTCGTGGACGCCGTTGCCCTTGTAACGAACGGGCACGCTCCTGTCCTTGACCCCTTGGGTGGGTTGGAGCATCTTCGGCAGCGCTTGTTGGTGGTTCCGCATCCCCGCGTTTTGCGAGATGACCCCGTTCGTCTCTTGCGTGCTTTTCGCTTTATTGCCACCAAAGGTTTCCGCCTCGCACCTGAGACGCGTTCTGCTATTGCCCAAGCAGCCCCTTTGCTTCTGACTGCCTCGGCTGAACGCGTCCTCATGGAGTGGGCATGGATTTTGCAATCGTCCGCTGCCCATGAGCAATTGCTGGCGATGGACGAACTGGGAGTGTTGACTGTCCTTTTGCCCGAAGTGGTCAAACTCAAAGAGGTGCCTGCTGCGGGTTACCACCACCTTGATGGCTTTCACCACACAATAGAAGCCGTGCGCATGGCGGAAAATGCCATGCGAGGCGAAACGGAAAATGAAGCGCTCAACGCTTTGCTGCGAAAAGTGTCCAAAGTTTTCCAGCAGCGGTTTGGCTACAAACGGTTTGGTGCGTGGGTGCTGAAGTTCGCTACCCTCCTGCACGATGTTGCCAAGCCCCAGACCATAAGCGTTGACGAGGAGGGCGATTTGCACTTTTACGGTCACGAACAATTGGGCGCCGAGATGGCGCAAGAGATTTGCGAGCGCTTCAAACTGTCTCGGCGGGAGAGCGAACTGGTCGTCACTTTAGTGCGAAGCCACATGCGCCCCGTGCACTTATCAGGTGCTCGTCATTTAACCGAGCGGGCGGTTCGGCGCTTCTGGCGGGATTTAGGCGATTTGGCTGGCATCTACTGCGTGGTGCTTTCCGCAGCCGACTTAATGGCGACGCGCGGACCAGACATGACCGAAGAGCACCGACAGCGGCATTACCATGTCCTGACCAAACTGCTGGAGACCTACTTTGCTTTGCAAGAAGCCCGTGAAAAAGTGCGCATCATTACTGGCGATGAAGTGATGGCGCGTTACGGCATTCCACCGTCTCCCCTCGTGGGCAGAGCGCTGCGGTTCGTAGAGGAAGCCGCTTTGGAAGGTCGCATTCAAACGCCTGAAGAAGCGTGGGCGTTGCTGGATGCGCAAATGGCTCAGTGGTTGCAAGAGCAACCCACCAACGCCAAGAAGGGCGCGGAAGCATCCGACCAGCGCTCTACTTCGGCGTGAGGAACCGAATGGCTTCGTCAAGGGCGGTGTGAAGTTGGCTCATGATGCGGGGGCGGAGGCTGTAACCATGCCCCAAACCGTCAATCAGGACGAGGGTGACTTTTGCGCCAACGCGTTGCATCGCTTCCACAAAACGCTTTGCTTGATCTACGGGCACCAACGAGTCGCGCGTCCCGTGAATGATGAAACAAGGCGCCGCGTTCGGGTGGACATGGTAAATCGGTGATGCATCGCGCCACCGTTCGGGCATTTCTTCGTAAGTGCCGCCCAAGAAATCTCGCAGGTAGTTGGGAACGAGTGGTGGGGGGTTGAGGGCTGCTTGTTGGTAGTAAGGAGCCGTCAAATCCGTCGGTGGGAAAATGGCAACGACCCGCTCAACTTTCGTGGGGATGCCGTTCCATTGCTCCTCTCGCAGTCCCAACAGCAAGGCTAAATGCCCTCCTGAAGAAACACCCAATGCCGTCACCCAATGCGGATTGAGTTGCCACTCTTCAGCACTCTGGCGCACCCATGCCACTGCGGCTTGACAATCGTGCCATTGGGCAGGGTAGCGAAAAGCGGGGGCGAGGCGATAGCCGGCACAAACAACTGCTACCCCTCGCTGCGCTAAAAGGTAACCGACCCAACTCATGTCCCGCTTGTTCCCCGTGCACCATGCACCACCGTGCAGGGCAATGACAACAGGGTAACCGTCGGGAGGCGGGGGCGAGGAAGGCAGGTAAAGGTCCAATCGCACCACCACGCCCTCTTGGCGGGCGAAAACGATGTCTTGGTAAACCCGCACCTTTTTAGCGGTGCGCGATTGAGCAATGCGCCAAAGGCGGTTCAAAAGGGTCACCCAAAAACCTGCCGCTGTTATCTCCCACCAGAGTTGCGCCGTTACCCGCAGCGACATTTTCTCTGGTGCCCCCATGTTCTCCGCGCCTCCATAACCGCAGGTGTGATTGGGCATGGATTTTGGTGTAGCACGCGCAAAATTGCGCGGCGAAGTTCCTCGGCTACGCCAACCCGTATTCCGCTGGCAAAAAGAGGTCGCCCCAAGCAGGGCAAACGCGGTCGTAAAGTTCCTCTGGCGATTCAGGCAACTCGTCCACCGCATCTGCCAATAGCGCCAACCATCGTTGTTCTCGCTCAGGCAAAAGGATGAGCCCTTCGTGAAGAGCCGTTTGCAAGGTTGTCACTGCCAGCCGAGCCATCGCCACCGTCCGCTGGTAATCGTCCGCGCCGGCTGCCACAATTTGCTTTGCCGCTTCGTAAACGGTCGTCAAGTCCAGCATCAACGCTTGTGGGTCACGGTAGCGGTCGGAAGCAATGAACAAGTCTCGCAAGCATTGGGCTTGCCCGTTTTGAGCAGCGAGGTTCATCAGGCGGCAGTCGTAGATGAGGATTTCCGTAAACACCTCGGGAGCGAAGCCACCCAGAAGGCGCACATCTTGAACGCTCTCGTTACTCCAAAGGTCGCAAACGGCAGCGGCAATGTTGCCCAACGGGGACGAATGCGCGCACGCGCTGGCTTTGCCCTCCATGCTGATAGGGACACCCGTGATGGCTTTTATGATGGGGTTCTCATAACCGCAATCTTTGAGGGGGCCTGTTGCCCCCATTTCAACGGCAACCAAAGAGCGCGGGGCGCTAACTAACCGCATCACTGCTGCCAAGACTTTGGGAATGAGCCCTTGGTGCGCCAATTGCATGGCAGTGTTAGCGAACCCACAAGCGGTGTCACCACCCGCTACCACCTTGTAGCGGCGCGCAATGTCCACAATGTGTCGCCAAAGAAACTCCATGTCGCGGGGGGCTAAAACGCCCAAAGCGAACAACAACCCATCCAAATCCCCTTCCACCAGTGCTCGATCCGAAACCTCTTTGCCACCTGTGCTTTCAATGGACAAGATGTCGGCTCCCGCATCGGCACACTTTTCAAAGGCTTCCAACATTTTCGCTGTCGGTTCGCCCGTGCGCATGCGGGGCGGGCGCTCCTCATCGCGAATGTCTGCCACCGTCACCCGCAAAGCGGTTTTAAGACCGTAGTTTTGATGGAACTCATCCATCACTTGCTTAATGTCAGCGGTAATGAGGGCTCCCCAATCGGGGTTGCGGGTCATCTCGTAAAGTTGCTCAAACTCCAACACTAACGCTTCTTGGTCCAGTTGCACCGCTCGCTGAAGGATGCGGGTGACCATGTCGCGATAGCGTTGGCGAACCTCTGGCAGCGTCCCTTCTCGCAAAGGCATGGGGGGCAAGGTGAAGTTGACCTCGGGCAAAACTTGCCCGCCACCGACGATCACGCCATAGCCGCAAGAGACGGGTTTTGTTGCGCTGCCGAACACCATCGCTTCCACCGAATCATACGCCAGCCGATGCGCTGCTGTTCGCTCACTCATCCTTCCACCTCCAGCAGTGCGTGCCTTTTGCTCATAAACGCTGCAAAAATCATAGCGCCGAGGCAAGGACCTCGGCGCCACAGGAGTTGTTTTGCGCATGACTTGGAAAGCGATTGCTCCTACTCCGAAGCGACCTTCTCCACCTGCTGCTGCATCAGCCAAGCGTGAATGGCTTGGGCGGCTTTGCGCCCCGAAGCGATGGCGTTGGGGACATCCAAAGGACCAGTGACGGCATCGCCTGCAGCGAAGACTTTGGGAAAGGGCGTTTGCAGCGTTTCTGCATCCACAGCGATAACGCGCCGCCCCCGCAATGGTTCAGGCAAGCGCGATAAGTCCACCTCTTGGCTAATCGCCTCAATCACCACATCAGCGGGCATGATGAACTCGCTGCCGGGGATGGGGACAGGGCGAGGTCGTCCAGATTCGTCGGGCTCACCCAACTGCTGTCGCTGCACCTCAATGGCAACCAACCGACCGTTCTCCCCAATAAATCGCGTTGGGTTGACAAGGAAGTGGATGACAACGCCTTCTTCTTCAGCGTGTTGCACTTCTTCTTGGGCAGCAGGCATTTGGGCGCGGTCTCGGCGATACAGGATAAACGCCTCAGCGCCCAAGCGGAGCGCCATGCGCACCGCATCAATCGCAGAGAAGCCACCGCCGATTACTGCCACTCGTTTGCCTTTCAAGTCCGGCGCCCGCCCCAGGTTTACCGCCTCAACAAAGTCAAGGACATGCCAGACACCTTCCAAGTCCTCGCCGGGGATGTTCATCCACCGAGGTTTGAGGGCGCCGACAGCGAGCAGAACGGCATCGTAACGCTCTTGCAACTCCTCCAGTGAAACTTGTTCGCCGACCCGCACGCCGAATCGCCACTCTATGCCCAGCGCCATTATTCGCTCCAAGTCTTCCCACAGGGCTTCACGCGGGAGGCGGAAAGAAGGGATCCCGAAGTAAAGCATCCCACCCGGTTGGTCGGCTGCTTCGTAAACGGTAACAGCGTGCCCAAGCAACCGCAGTTGCCACGCCGCTGTCAGACCTGCAGGACCTGCGCCGACGATGGCAACATGAAACCCTGTTGGGAGGGCAGGTTCAGGAAACGAAACATTGGGGGCATAGTCTGCTGCTGCTCGCTTCAGCCATGCGATGGCGATAGGGTCACCTTTCTTCCCGCGCGGGCAAACGGACTCACAAGGATGGGGACAAACCCGACCGCACACTGCTGGCAAGGGATTGTCCCGCAAAATTACCTGCATGGCGCCGACGAAGTCGCCCTCTTTGATGCGTTGGAGGTAGCCGGGGACATCTTGATGGAAGGGGCACGCTTCCACGCAAAACGGCTTGCGGCAGAAGATGCACCGTGCTGCCTCCAAGATGGCGTCTTCAGGGGTATAGCCTTTGTTGACCTCCCGAAAATCGTGGCGCCGCTCTTCTGGCGGCACTTCCCGCACCGGCACCCGTTGCCAAACAGAGCGCTCCATAGCGTTTCACCCCGACAAAAAACTTGGAGCATCAAAGGGGACGCTGCTGTCAGGAGTTTACCCCACAAAAGGAAGCGAGATTTGCTACCTACTCCCCTACCCTTTCCTCAGGGATGTCAGTTGTCAATAGCCACGAGACCGCAAGCATTGTTCGCAAACCTGCGGAGGTGTTGGGCGCTATTACGGGGGTGTGGCGGCTTTGAGGAGGCGGTCGCGAAGGGCTAACCCTAAGCCGACAGGTGGGGGAAGGGGAACGACGATAGCGGAAACTTGCTGTTGCTCCAACCACCGCAGCCCTTCAAACAGCCGCTGGGCTAACGCCTCCCAATCGCCCCAACGCCCCCAACGGAAAAC
>FWWM01011480.1_pt1 | contig 15139 bp, 14 predicted proteins | sample 2228351 | NCBI WGS metagenome assembly FWWM01 (sample SAMEA103939774, study PRJEB20133) | metagenome | reverse complement strand
GGCATCCAATCGAGACCTGACCCGCCGCGATTAGTCCTTGCCAGATCCGGGCGGCAGGAGACCACTGGGATCGGCAACGATTGCCGATCCCTCGCGGCAGCTTCTGCGTGCGCCCCGGCAAGGCATTCTTTTTTTGGGGCCACGGCGCGAGCAGGCGCCTTGGTCCTAAGGGGCGTTCTGACGCCAGGTTGGGCCGCGATTAATCGCCACGCCGGGGCCGCGCATCGTTCCAGAGGCACGCCGGTTGCAATGCCCGTTGGCCGCTCCCGGCACGATCCGGCCGGGGTGGTTGCACGGATTGGTTTCCGACGAGGACTGCTGTGCCTTATGGATTGTATCTCTCGGCCGACGGCGCCCATGCACAGGCTCGGCGCCTGGAGGTCATCGCTAACAACCTGGCCAACGTGGACACGGTGGGCTTCAAGCGGGACGTGGCGATCTTTCAGGCCCGTTATGCAGAGGAGATCGCCCAGGGGCTGGATGTCCCCGGTTCCGGGTCGATCAACGACGTGGGCGGGGGCACAATGGTCAGCCAGACGCGCACCGATTTCAGCCCCGGGCCGCTTAAGCGCACCGGAATTTCTACCGATGTGGCCATCGACGGCGACGGGTTCTTTGTGGTGCGCAAAGGAGAGGCGAACTATCTGACGCGGGCGGGCAATTTTCGGCTGACCGACCGGGGCGAGTTGGTCACCCAGCAGGGCTATCCTGTACTGAGCGAAAACGGGGCGCCCGTGGTGATCGACATGGCGGCCGGCGCGTTCCAGATCACGCCCGACGGGGTGGTGCGCCAGCGGGGGGCGGCCGTGGCGCTGGCGCTGGTACGGCCGGACCCGAACGACACGTTGGTCAAGGCGGGCGAAAACCTGTTTCGCACCGGGGCCGAGCCGCAACCCCTGCCGGCCAGCCAGCGCCGTGTGGCCGCAGGCTACCTGGAAATGTCGGGTGTGCGCCCCATGTCCGAGATGGTCCAACTGATCGAGGCCACGCGGGCCATCGAGGCCAATCTTCAGTTGATGCAGGCCCAGGACCAGATGCTTTCCGGAGTGAACCGGCTGTTGCGCGTGTAGTCCCGTCCCGGGCTGCTAGGACTGCCGGCGCGGCAGGAACCACGCCGCTTGTTGGAACTGGTTTCGATAACCCCAGGGAACCCGCCATGACGGTGCAAGCGCTTTACTCGGCGGCAACAGGCATGACCGCCATGGAATCCAAACTCGATTCGATCGCCAACAACCTGGCCAACATGGAGACCACCGCCTTCAAGCGGGGGAGGACCAACTTCGAGGACCTGTTCTACCGCCAGCAGAAGATGCCGGGGGCCGAAGACTCGGCCAGCAATCTGACCGCCGTGGGCATCGCCGTGGGCCTGGGAACCCAGGTCTCCAGCGTGCAAACGGATTTCCGCCAGGGAGCGCTTAAGCAGACCGGCAACCAACTGGATGTGGCGATCGAGGGAAACGGGTTCTTCAAGGTCATGGATCCCTCGGGCGAGATCCTTTACACCCGTGCCGGCAATTTCTCGCTCAACGCCCAGGGGCAAATCGTGGTGGGGTCGGCCAGCACGGGGCGCCTGCTGGAGCCCCCCATCTCCATCCCCCCGGACACGATCAAAATCCAGATCACCCCCGATGGCAAGGTGATGGTCCAGCAGCCCAATAACACCCAGTTGACGCAGCAAGGGACGATCGAGCTGGTGACGTTTATCAACCCCGAGGGCCTGCTCAAACGCGGCGAGAACCTGTACGCCGAGACGGCCGCCTCGGGGGCGGCAACCAACGGCACGCCGGGCCAGGAGGGCTTCGGGGTCATCCGCCAGAACATGCTCGAAGCCTCGAATGTCGAGCCGGTCAGCGAGCTGATCGACCTGATCACCACCCAGCGGGCCTTTGAACTCAACTCGCAGGTGGTCCAGGCCGGCGACCAGGTGATGCAGCTTGTGGCCAACCTGCGGCGATACTGAGCGGAGATCGAAGACCCGAGGACGAAGAGCAAACAGCGGACAGAAGAACGCAAGGAGGCGCCAGCGCCCGTCGGCGGGGCGTTGTTCCCCATCCGGAAAGCCAAGCTCCATCCAGCAAGGAGACCGATGCATGGCATATCGCATGGTGGTTGCGGCCGTGGTGGTCTTCGGCGTCCGGCCGCTGGCGGCCGCGGAGATCGTCCTCCGATCGGTCTGCCAGCCGGCTGGGCCCGTGGTGCGGCTGGGCGACCTGGCCCAGGTCCACGGGGCCGATGCCGCACAATGCCAGGCCCTGAGCAACGTGGAGTTATTTCCGGCTCCGCTTGCCGGCCAGCGGCGGGTGGTGCGGGTTCGCGAGGTGTGCGATCGGCTTTTGCTTGCCGGGGTGCCGCTCGTGCCGCACCGCTTCTCCGGGGCCAGCGAAGTGATCGTAAGCGGTCCCGGCGACACCGGCAAAGGCCCGCCGCCAGTCTCCCGCCCCCCGGAGCCGGCCCCGCGCGGGCACGTGGTGGTCAGCACGGCGGCCATCTCCAAAGGCGCTTGCATCACCCCTTCGGACGTGCGCTTGGAACCCGCTGCCTCGCCCGAAATCGACGCCACCGGTTTCCACCGCCTGGAAGACGTGCTGGGCAAAGAAGCAGTGCGGGCCATTCCGGCAGGGGTGGTGATCGAGCCGGGGTTGCTGCGCGTGCCGGTCCTGGTCCGCCGCGGGGAGGTGATCGACGTCTATGCCCGAGGCCTGGCCGTCCGCATCCGCACCACGGCACGGGCTCAGGAAGACGGGGGCCTGGGCGATACGATCACTGTCGAATCGTTGGGCAACCGCGTCCGGTTCAGCGTGCGCGTCACCGGCCCGCGCGAAGCCGAGGTGGAGGTACCCACCGCCCGAACTAGCCCGTAGGGAACTCGTGCCGCACACCGCGGGTGCATGCGCCGCACAGACATGTAGTAGGGTGCGAGCTTTGCCCGCACGGCCAGGAAGCGGTAGGGTGCGAGCTTTGCCCGCACGCCCAGAACCGATGATCGCCAGCTCGTGGGGCGCGCCGCGGGCACGGCCAACCGGGCCGGCAGCCTGAAACCGCATGGAGGCAAAGGACGACCGCAGGTCGAGGAAACCGCGTATGAGCTATCGGATTTGGAAGGATGCGCTTTTGGTGGGGCTTGTATGGGGTTTGGGGCCGCTCTGGGACAAAGCGGCAGCCTCTGGGGCTGCCGCTCTGGGACAAAGCGGCAGCCTCTGGGGCTCGCCGGACCAACGCCGCCCCTTGACGCTGGCCGACGCCTCTTGGACCTACCAACAGGTGCTGGAACCCAAGCAGCTCATCAAGCTCCACGACCTGATCACGGTGGTGGTCCGCGAGCGCTCACGGATGTCCACCGAGGGGCAGGTCGATCGCCGCAAGAAGGCCGAAGGTACGCTGACGCTGACCGATTGGATCAGGCTCGATGGGCTTTCGATCACGCCGGCGCCGCAGGAGAACGGCGACCCCAAGGCGGCGGGGATCGTCGATAACAAGTACCGCTCGCAGGCCAACCTCCAGGAACGCGATATGCTGGAGTTCAACATCGCCTGCACGGTGGCCGATATACGCCCCAACGGCACCTTGGTGATCGAAGGCCACCGCAAGATCCAGGTCAACGAGGAGGAGTGGGAGTATTCGCTTTCGGGGATCGTGCGGCCCGAAGACATCCTGCCCAACAACACGGTGCAAAGCGAGAAGATTGCGGAGCTGCGGATCCACAAGCGGCAGGCGGGCCACGGGCGCGACGGGGTCCGCCGCGGCTGGCTGCTGAAGTGGCTGGACACCTATCAGCCGTTCTGACCGTCTCGGCCCCCAGGGGGCCGGCCGGTCCGCTCCAGGCGGGGAGGATTTTGGCGATGATCGAGGCGGAGAAGCGCGTGGCGAGCAAGGCGGTCTGGCTGGCGAGCGTGGCGCTCTGGGCGATGCTCGTCGCCCCCCTGGAGGCCCGCACCACGCTGAAGACCATCTGCCGCGTAAAAGGCCAGGAAGAGAATACGCTCCAGGGGCTGGGGATGGTCGTGGGCCTGAAGGGGACCGGCGACGGCGCTTCGTCGCTCCCCACACTCCGCAGCCTGGCCCAGGCCATGCAGTTCATGGGCAGCCCCCTGGGAAAAAACGGGTTGGCCGAACTCAAAGACGCCAAGAACGTGGCCCTGGTGATCGTCACGGCCACGGTGCCTGCCGCCGGGGCCCGTCAGGGCGACCGGCTGGACTGCCAGGTCAGTTCCATCGGCGCCGCCAAGAGCCTGGCAGGAGGCCGGCTGTTCACCACGCTGCTCTTGGGCCCCGACCCCCGTAGCCCCCGCGTGTATGCGACCGCCGAAGGCTGGGTGACCCTCGATAACCCCAGCATGCCCACCAGCGGCCGGGTGCGCAACGGCTGCCGGCTGGAAGAGGATTTCTTCAACCCCTTTGTCAAGGACGGCAAGATCACGCTGGTGCTGGACAAGAACTATGCCGATTTTCAAGTGGCCCAGGATGTGGCCGATTTGATCAACAGCGGCAAGCTTCGCTACCAGTCCAGTCACCAGCCGCTGGCTCGGGCCATCAACCAGAACAACATCGAGGTACAAATCCCCCAGCAGTACCTGGCCGACAACGACCCGGTGGACTTCGTTTCGCAAGTGCTGGGCCTGGAAATCCCCGAACCGCAGGTGGGAGCCCGGGTGGTCATCAACGAGCGGGCGGGCAGCATCGTCATCGGCGACGAGGTGGAGATTGGAGCCGCCGTGGTGTCGCACAAGAACATCGTGGTCGAAATTGGGCCGGGCGCCGCGGGGGGCGGCCGGTTCGTGCCCCTCGACCCCAGCCAGGTCCAAACCGCCAAACTCAAATCCCTCGTCGAATCGCTCAATGCCTTGCACGTCTCCACCGAAGATATGATCGAGATCATCAAGGGGCTGGAGCGCAACGGCAAGCTGCACGCGCAATTGATTATCGAGTAGGTAGGAAAGGCGCTGGAGATGTCACTAACCCCTGTAGGCGCGCTGGTGGGCCGAAGTGCCGTGACCGTTCTGCCCGCCTCGGTCGCGACTTTGCCCGCCGGAAAGGACCCCGAACAACGGCGGCTCCGCGAGGTGTTCGACCAGTCCATGGGGCAGACCCTGTTCGGGCAGATGCTCAAATCCATGCGTCGCACGGTGGGCAAGCCTGCGTATTTCCACGGCGGCCGGGCCGAAGAGATTTTCCAGCAACAGCTCGACCAGGTCCTGGCCGAAAAACTCAGCCGCGCAAGCGGCCCGGCGCTGACCGACCCGATGTTCGAGTTGTTCACGCTCCAGCGATCCTGACCCGACGAAAAAGCAAGGGCCCCGGCGGGGCGGCAAGCCCGGCGCCGGGCGCACGACGATGCCGGAGCCGCGCCGGCACTGCGGCCCGTTGCGGCCTGGGGCCGCCGCGCGCCGGCTTGCTGGTTCCCGAACTCCCTGGAGGGTGTCCTGGGTGGAAACCGATTCGACCGCCACAGACTGGGAAACGGCACTGGCAGGGTTTCTGGCTCGCCTGTCCGACGTGCAGCAACGGACCCTCGACGTGCTGGGACGCAAACGCCGGCTCCTTGTCAGCGGCGACTTGGAGGCGTTGGGGGCGTTGGCCGAGGCCGAGGCCGCCCTGGTCGATGAACTCCGCCAATGCCTGGCAGAGCGCAAAGCGATGCTGGAGCGGGCGGCCCGCGAAAGGCTCCCGGCCGACAACCTCCAGGCGGTCGCCTCCGCACTGCCGCCCGGCCAAAGCGCCGCGCTTGGGCCACCTTTGCGCCAGGCCACGCTCCAGGCCAGGCTGTTGGCCCACGAGGGCCTCCTCCAGTGGCTCCTCGTGCAGCGGACCCTCCTGCATCTTTCGCAATTGCTAGAGATTATCGCGACCGGCGGCCGGCTAAAGCCGACATACAGAAAGGAGGAATCTCTTCAGATAGGCGGTGCTCTGGTCGACCGCGCGGTCTAGTGGGCGGCGGCCGAGTGGAAAAACCGGGGAAAATGGGCTATGTCCCTGTTCGGCGCCATCCGTCTGGCCGCAAACACCCTGCAGGCCAACCAAATCGCTATGCAGGTCGTCGGCCAGAATATTGCCAACGCCAATACCCCCGGCTATATCCGCGAAGAGACCGTCCTGACGCCCGCACCCACCCAGCGCATGGGCAACCTGCTGTTGGGATTGGGGGTGCGCGTGGAAGCAGTCGTCCAGAAGATCGACCAGTTCCTCGAAGGTCGGCTCCGCGGCGCGGTGAGCGAAAAAGCCGGCGCCGAAGCCCAGGAAAACGCCTTCGTCCAGCTCGAACAGATCCTGGGCGAGCTGAGCGACACGGACCTGAGCACGGCGCTCACCAGCTTCTTCAATGCGATCTCCGAGGTCCTCAACCAGCCCGAAAACCTTTCGGTCCGCAACCTGGCCGTCCTCAGCGGCGCGACCCTGGCCCAGCAAGTCGCCAGCCTGTACGACCGTGTGGCCGAGGTGCGCTCACATGCCGACGACCGCATCGTCGCCATCGCCGACGAGATCAACGAGCTGGTGGGGCGGATCCAGCGGCTGAACATCCGCATCGCCGAGACCGAGGGGGGCGATGTCTCGACAAGCGATGCGGTGGGCTTGCGCGACCAGCGGCAGGAGGCCCTGGAACGCCTGGCCGAACTGGTCGATATCCGCGTCGAAGAACAGCCCAGCGGCATGGTGACCGTCTATCGGGGCGGCGATTACCTGGTCAGCGAAGGGCAAGCACGCCAGGTCCAGGCGGTGAGATTGAGCGAAAACGGCTTGCCGAGCACGGAAATCCGCCTGGTGGACACCGATTCGCCCCTCAATCCGACGGCAGGCGAGTTGTACGGCTTGACCGCCGCACGCGATTCCATCCTGGGCGATTTTCTCGAGCGTCTGGACACCTTCGCCCGCACCCTGGCCTTCGAGTTCAACAAGGTGTACTCCGGCGGCCAGGGGCTGAGCGGTTTCGGCGAGGCCAAAAGCGAGTTCGCCGTTATTGATGCCGACCTGGCGCTTGACGAAGCGGGCTTGCCCTTTGCGCCACAAACGGGCTCGTTCCAGGTGATTACGTATCGGCTGATCGATGGCCAGCGGGTGCGGCTGAAGACGACCGATGTGTTCGTAAACTTGACCGGCCAGGGGCCCCAGACCACGCTGGCCGATGTGGCAGCCACCCTGGATGCCGTGGATGGGCTTTCCGCCCAGGTAACGCCCGACGGGAATTTGCGGATCTGGACCGACTCGCCGGAAGAGGAATTCGCCTTTGCCAGCGACACCAGCGGCTTGCTGGCGGCGATCGGCTTGAACACGTTCTTCAGCGGTTCGACGGCGACCGGCCTGGGGGTCAGCCAGGTGTTGCAGGGCGACCCCGGCAAGTTTGCGGCCAGCCAGGGGGGCATCGGCGCCGACACGCAGAACGCCGCGCGCCTGGCCGCCTTTTATGAGGAACCCTTGGCCTCGCAAAACGGGGCCTCGCTGTCGGTGCTTTACGACCGGCTGGTCAACGAGACCAGCCAGGGGGCCACGGTCACCAAGGCCGCCGCCGAGGCCGCGCGGGTGTTCGAGCAGACGCTTCGCGGCCAGAAGCTGGCCATCAGCGGGGTCAACCTGGACGAAGAAGCGGTTCGCATGATCCAGTACCAGCGGTCTTTCCAGGCGTCGGCCCGGTTCATCGCCATCCTCCAGGACATGTTCGAGCTGCTGGTGAACCTGTAATGGCCATCGTCGGGATCCCCAACACCCGCGTGAGCGATTTGTTCATGCGCCTGCGGCTGCTGGAACAGATCCAGCAGGACCAGGCGGGGATCTTCCGCCTTCAGACGCAGTTGAGCACTGGCCAGCGCTTCCAGACCCCCAGCGAAGAACCGGTAGCTGCCCAGCGCGTGATGAACTTCCAGCGCCTGCTGGAACGCAAGCAGCAGGTCCGCAGCAACCTGGCCACCACCCAGTCGTACCTCAGTGCGACCGACAGCATCCTTGGTCAAGTCTCCGAGCTGGTGGCGGAAGTCCGCTCCGCGGCCCTGGGGGTCATGGGCACGACCTCCAGCGACACGCAGCGCCAGGCGGTTGCCCGCCAGATCGAACAGGCCCTCCGCCAGCTCATCGACATGGGGAACCAGAACTTCCGCGGCCGGTACGTGTTCGCCGGCTCCCGGACCGGGAGCCCGCCGTTTTCGATGCAGGGCCAGAATCTGGTTCGCTACGAGGGCAATGAGGCCCACGTCCCCAGCTACGTCAACCTGGACCTGCTGGCCGACTCCAACTTGCACGGCAACGAGGTGTTCGGCGCGATCTCCGAACCCGTGCGGGGGTCGGTGGATTTAGATCCCGTGCTGACGTGGGATACGCGCCTGGCCGACTTGCGCGGCGGCAAGGGGATCAGCCCCGGCAGCATCGCGGTCTCCGACGGCAGCGATACGAAGATCGTCGACGTCAGCCAGGCCGAGACCATCGGCGATTTGGCGCGGCTGCTTCACGCCAATCCGCCGGCCGGCCGCACGCTGACCGTGGAGGTGACCAGCCAGGGACTGGTTCTCCAGCTCGATGGCGGGAATTTATCGGTCCGGGAGGTGGGCGGCGGCACCACGGCCTTCGAGCTGGGGATTCGCAACGAGACCGGCGTGGGGACCGCGCCCTTGGTGGGCAGCGACCTGGATCCGGTGCTCCGCCTCAACACGCCGCTGGACAATATCCTGGGGTCGCGGGCCCGCGCCGTGGTCCGCCCCGCGTTGGCGGGTAACGACATCCTCTTCGAGGCCCGCGAGCCCGGCGCCGCCTACAACGGCGTGGAAATCTCGTTCTACGACGACAACACTGTGGCCCCGGGCAACGAGGTGGTGACCTACACGCCGGTCCCGCCGGCACTGCGCATCAACATCGCCAGCGGGCAGAGCCGGGCGATCGACGTGATCAACGCCGTCAACAACGCCGTGCCGCCAGTGCCATTCACCGCGCGGCTGGACCCCTTGGATGCCGCCTCCGGGGGCGAAGGAACGATCGACGTAAGCACCCCGCCGGCCATGACCTCCGGCGGGCGGGGCGTCGCGTTCGACCGAACGGCCGGTTTGCAAATCACCAATGCCGGCAGCACGTACGTCATCAGTCTGGCCACAGCCGAGACGATCGAAGACGTGCTCACCATTCTCAACGGGTCCGGAGCGGGGGTGCTGGCGGAACTCAACGCCCAGGGGACCGGCATCGACGTTCGCTCGCGCATCAGCGGGACGGGGTTTTCGATCGGCGAGAACGGGGGCCAGACCGCCACCCAACTGGGGCTGCGCACGTTTACGGAAAGCACCCGCCTGGCCGACCTGAACTTCGGCCGCGGCGTCAGCGACTACCAGGGCACAAGCCCCTTGGGCAACGTCGATTTCCGCATCACGCGCAGCGACGGGGTGTCCTTCGATATCGACGTCAACGGGGCCCAAACCGTCGGCGATATCCTGGACCGCATCAACAACCACCCCGTCAACGTCGGCACGGCCCCGCCGCTGGTGGCCCGCCTGGCCCAATTCGGAAACGGCATCGAACTGGTCGATGCCAGCGCCGGCCCCGGCACACTGACCGTCACCCGGCTGAACTCGAGCCTGGCCGCAGTAGACCTGGGCTTGGTCCCGGCCGGGCAGGAGTCGGCCAGCAGCACCTCGCCCGGACCGCCTTACCTCCTGACCGGTGCCGATGTCCACCTGCTGGAAGTGGACGGGTTTTTCACGGCCCTGGCGCGCCTGATCGAGGGCCTGGAGCGCAACGATACCTGGCAAGTCGAGCGGGCCATGCAGATGCTCGACCGGCAGACCACCGAGCTGCGGTTCCGCCAGGCCGAACTCGGCGCCCGCCAACAAGCCCTCGACCTGCTCCAGCGCCGCCTGGACGACGAGGAGGTGGAACTCCACTCGGCCATTTCCACCGACTACGACGCCGATATTACCGAAGTGGTCACCAACCTCACGGCGCGCCAGTTGGCCTACCAGGCCTCGCTCAAAGCAGCCGCCACAATGGCCCAGATAACCTTGTTGGATTATCTGTAGGTCCAAAGAAGGGCCGGGGCGGCGGGACTGGCTCCCCTTCCCGCCGCAGCGGGTTACAGGGTCCCGCGTGGACGGGCGCCTCCGCCAGGGCCTCGGGGAAGCTCAGGAGGTGACTTGGCCTGCGCCGATTGTTCGGCCAGAACACGAAGAATTCGGGTCTCCAACTCGTCCAGCCTGCGCAGCACGTCCTCGTGGCGGGACTCCAAGTCGCGCAGCGTTCGCAGATGATCCGGTGCGGAGTCCATGCGCGCCCTCCTGGTTGTGTGGGTCCGCGGGTGCCGATCGGTCGCCGAACCCCCGGCTTATGTCAAGCCGTTCGGCGACCGGCTGGGTCGATCGCGCAAGCACGCCCCCAAGAAAACCCATCGGCAAAAGACCGGTCGGGGCATCAGGTTTCCGCCCGCCGCGACAGGCCGAGCGGTCCGCAAGACGCACCGGGCGCCCATGAAAGGGGATAATCGGCCGGGGCTACTTCTTCGGCCTTAGCGCCACGGCATGGCACCGTTTGCAGCGCACCCGATTGGTGGGCAGACGGGCCCCGCATTTATGGCATCGACGCGCCTTCAGCTTCTTGACGAACTTGGTCCGTGGGCGAAGTCCCATAGCGCTAGCTATTCCAAGTTGCTCCGGCAGCGGGGGCTGCGATCCAACCAGGCATCCCCATCCGAGTTTTCCGGGAAACCGAAACCCGGATTTTAGCTAGCCGGCTGGCAAGTGCCAACCCTCGGCTCAGGCATCGTGGCACTCGGCGCAGAGGGTCTTGGGATGGGCCTTAAGCAGCGATTTGCGCGGGGACCCGTGCAGGGCGTGGCAGTTCTGGCAGTGTTCCAGGGGCGGGAACGGATGGGAATGCCGGGCCTCGAAATCCGCTTTGCGATGGCACGCGAAACACGCCCTGGCACCTTGGAGCCCCTCCACCGACGTCCGCCCATCCACCCGGCGCGTCACGTGGCACGCCCCGCATTGCTCGTGGGCGCTGATGGTATGCAGCCGGTAGATTGGCCAGTCGTGGGGACCCTCGAACTCTTCCTCGTTGAGCGCCACCGAAAACGGGATCGTCCGCCGGCCGATGCGGATCTCGTGTAATCCCGGGTACAGCCCCACCTTGGCCACACGCAGGGGCGGGGCGAAGGGTTCCCAAGCTTGCGGCCGGCCGTCGACCAAAAGCTCCCCCTCGCCCCCTTTGACGATGACGTAGAAGGTTCCCACCATCAGCACGGCGTGGGGTGGCGGAAAAATCACCTTTCCCTCGCCGCGCGCTGGGGGCGAGGGTAATCGCTCGTCGCACCATAAGACGCTGGCCCCGCCTGCCAGAACGACCGCCACACCCAGCGCGCCGGCCAGGCACAATGCTCGTGCCGCAGGCCGCCTCATGCCACGGCTCCATGGCGCCGCGTGTACTCGGCATTCTCGCTGATCTGGTCCGAGTACCGAGGAAACATCCCCACAATCACGCCATCGGTGGGCTTGATGTTCGCGAACGCGAACTTGAAAGCCTGCTCGGTGGACTGGCGCGTCCAACAGGCCCGGCCCGCAGCCAGAATCTTGAAGCCCAAACAAGGCTTGCGGATCTGGCGCATGACCTGGGTCATTTCCACCGGGTCGGTATCGAAGAAGGGCTCGCCGACCGTGACCCGGCCCGCCAGCCGCCGCAGCTCGTCTTCCGGCCGATTGACGTAATAGAAACAGCACATGAAGAAATCGTTTTCCCAGTCCTCGTCGGCGACCCGCCTGGCGTGGTCCGGGCAATGGGTGGAAACGCCGGCCAAAAGGCCGTGGTCTTTCACCTTCTTGACAAAATCGTGTACCTCCCGGTGCTTGCCGGCGCAGAACTTGGCATCGGTCACACCCCCATGGTGGACGATGGCGATCGGGGCCGTATCGGCAATCACCCTGGCAATCGGGGCGTCGAAGGCCCGCTCGGCGTGCAGACAGATCACCTTTAGCCGGCAGCCTTGCTGGCGCGCCATCCGCAGGGCCTCGACCGCCTTGTCCGTGTGGTCGAACTGCCAGGCGCTAATCCCGTTCTGCTGGCAACGCTGGAGGAACTCGACCACCTTTTCGACGGTAAAATACTCGCGCATGGCCCGGGCCATGTCGAGCGTCGAATGCGAATGGCCCCCAATCGGATTCCAACCCGCCACCAGCCGGCTGATCCGATGCGGGCCGAGTTGGATCGAAGGGAGCGTCGCGGCAGCCGCCTCGGCCCCGTGGGATAGGCCGGCCAGCGCCAGCCCCGAAGCCGCCGCCTGCGCCAGAAAACCCCGTCGCGGAACCACCGCCTTGCCGAGCTCCAGCGCCATAATCGCATCCTCCAGCAACAAGCAAGCGATTATTGACAACCGCCGCTGAATGTACTCGGCCCGCCGCCAAAGATCAAGACCCGGCCTTAGCCGAACCGGCCTCGTATCCAACGCAACAGCTTCCGCCGTGCCCCGGCCCGCCTCGCCGCCTCCACCGTAACCCGCTCCCTGCCCGAAAACGAACCTTAGCCGAATGAACCGATTCCCCCTTGGTTGGCCGGCTGGCGGCCCACGCCCCCGAGCTTCCCCGGGTGGCGGCTGCTTGGCGCGGCCTGGTCTCCGCTGCCATCCAAGGGCCTTCCACATTTCCATCGGCCTGCGCCAATTGGGGCCAAAAGAAGAGCACCGCGCGACGCTTTTGCCACAAGCTATGTTTGCTAGAGGGCCCTCCCAAACTTCGAAGCCTTCCAGACCCGCAGGTCCACGATCCGCACCCCCCCAAAAAAGGGAAGTCGAAAGCGTTCGGCCGCAGAGTGGGCCGCGAGGGGGTTCGGCTTCGCAACCTGGATTCCGGTTCGAGGCAGCTCGTGTCGCCCGACAGACCACGATTAAAAAGGGCCGAATTGGGGGTGGTCCGGCTGTGTCCGGTCGCTGGCGTCGTGGTCTTTCCGCACACAAGCGAAGCACTGCACTTGACCCACCCGGCCGACCGCCTGCTGGTCGACGATGCCCTGGCGGGTGACCGGCTGGTGGTGCTGGCCAGCTTGGCCCCCGGGGGGGAGAACTGGCAGACCAAAGCAGCCAGTACGCCGCCGGTGCAGCCCATGGCCTGTTTGGCACGGATTGCCGCTTGGAGTGGCGATGCCGAGACCGGCTACACCCTGTTGCTGTGGGGCATTGCCCGAGCGCGAATCGTTCGCCAATTCCAACTCGCCAGCGGATTGCACCAGGCGCAGGTCGAACTCTGCGGGGATGTGTATCCGGCGGATGAGGCCCGCCAGGCCGCACTGCACGAACGCCTGCACCGCATCCTGGCCGACCGCAGCGACCTCATAGGCCTGGGGGGAGCATTCCTTTCGCCCATCGGACAACACGTCCCTCTGGGCGTGTTGACCGATATGGTGGCCCAGGGCCTGGACCTTTCCCGATCGCAAAAAGCGGCCTTGCTGGCCGAGTGCAACGTGCACCGCAGGGCCGAACTCTTGCTGGGATACTTGGCCATCTTGGTCGAAGCCCCCGGCCGCCCGCCTGTCCGTCAGCGCCTGGACGGCGATCGTTGGCGGAACTGAGGGCCGCAGGCCCGCCTGGCCACCGCGCAGCCGCTACTTGCCAACCACCGTAGTAAAGTAGCTCGCCACTACGCGATCGAAATACGCGGGCTTCATTTCCATGGGCAGATCGTGGTAGCGGCAGTAGTTCTGGATCTGGCTCAGAAGGTCGCGCGGATGACAGCGCCGCAAAGGCCGCCGCAGAGGCCGATAGTGCCGCTCCAGGAGATACTCCACCGCTTCCGGGCGGTACGGGCACCCGAAGTGCTGGGCGTAGAGTTGGAACAGGCGATGGAACTCCTCTTCGGTCGCGTCGCCGATCTGGATTTTATAGGGAATGCGCCGCAAAAAAGCTTCGTCCACCAGGTCCGAAGGCTCCAGGTTGGTGGAAAAGATGATGAGTTGCTCGAAGGGGACCTGGAACTTCTTGCCGGTAGGCAAGGTGAGGAAATCGTGCCGGTTTTCCAGAGGGATGATCCAGCGATTCAACAGCGCGGTGGGATCGATCCGCTGGCGGCCGAAGTCGTCGATCAACAGACAGCCGCAGTTGCTTTTCATCTGAAGCGGGGCTTCGCACACGTTGCTGATTGGGTCGTGGCGGATTTCGAGGTTGTCCATGGTCATCTCGCCGCCGACGACCACGGTGGGACGGCGAATGCGAATCCAGCGGCGGTCGTGCTCGGCCGAGGCCAACAGCCCTTTCTTGTCGGCCTTGACCGCCTCGTGGTAGGCCGCGTCGAACAACTTGATGATCTGCCCGTCCTCGATGACCGCATGGGGAATCCAGATATGCTGCCCGAAACAACTGGTGATCCGCCGCGCCAACGTCGATTTCCCATTGCCCGGTGCCCCATACAAGAACAAGCCGGCTCCGGAATTGACGGCCGGTCCGAGGCTGTCGTACAAGGCCGGATCGACGCAGATATCGGCGAAGGCCTTTTCGAGCTGCGGGCGGCGGGGCGCCTCGGCGCGGACCGTCTGCGCCTCGACCGACATCACGTAATCCTCAAGGGGTACCGGCGCCGGCCCCAGATACGCGCAGGCCTTCGAATAGACCTGGGCCCGCTCCCGCCCCGACTCGGTCAGGGCATAACAGTAATCGTTCAGCGGAGCAGCCCCCACATGAACCACAAGCTGCCGCGCACGCAGCGATTGGAACAGCCCTTCCAGCACGCCAAAGGGCAGGCAAATCCGTTCGGCCACCCCACGGCCGCTCAGCGTGCCTGCCACCGCCAGCAACTTCAACACCAGCGACTCGACCAGCGAAGGGGGCAACCCCGTCTCTTCCAGCGAACCGGGGACGGCAGGGTGGAACCCCTCCTCCGAGAGCACCGTCGCCAGCGCCGTAGCCGACGTGTGGCTGGTCGCCAAAGACATTGGCACCGCGCTCCTTTCTTGCTCTATTCTGGGTGACCGCATCCCTAAATTTGCCGCAAGCGCGTTTCACCCCGGTCGGGTCATAGCGCCCGAGGGCCTTGCGGGCACGGGAACTGGCATAGGCTGCCCAACAAGTCTAGGCCATAACCCGGGCCTGGTGGCGTGGTCTGGCCGCCGGACCAAGCGAGGATCGCCCGGCGCAATCCCCCACGTACGGCGGGTGCTCTGCACCCACGCGGAAACGCTTTGACAAAGTAGGGTGGGTGCT
>FWWM01011476.1_pt1 | contig 15142 bp, 18 predicted proteins | sample 2228351 | NCBI WGS metagenome assembly FWWM01 (sample SAMEA103939774, study PRJEB20133) | metagenome | reverse complement strand
GTTATCCCATCGCCTTTATCGGTGCCGCACTCGTCTCCCTGGCATTTATGGGTTTTACCGCCCTGTTTGGCATCTCATAAACTTATGGACTGGAACATTGTCTTTAAATCCCTGGGTGTGCTTGGTGGTCTTGGTCTCTTTTTGGCGTTACTGCTCTTTATCGCCGCGCGCAAACTCACCGTCAAGGTAGACGAACGGGAGGCACAGATTCGTGCGGTCCTGCCCGGTGCCAACTGCGGCGCCTGCGGCTATCCGGGCTGTGACGGCTATGCGGCGGCAGTTGTCAGTGGCAAGGCACCGCTTAACGCCTGCAGTGTCGGTGGTGCTGCGGTTGCCGCGGAAATTGGCAGGATAATGGGACAGGAGGTCCAGGCGGCTGAACCGCAGGTGGCGGTCTTAATCTGCCGGGGCGGTAAAAACGAGGCGCCGCACCGCTTCCAGTATCGCGGGGCAGAAGACTGCCGTCAGGCGGCGCTGCTCCTCGGTGGACCAAAAGCCTGCATCTACGGCTGTGTTGGACTGGGGCACTGTGTCAAGGTCTGTCCGGTTGGCGCCATTCAGATGGGCGAAAACCGCCTGCCGGTAATTGACGAAAAGACTTGTATCGGCTGCGGTCGCTGCGTCCGGGAATGCCCGAAGGGCACCCTGATGCTCATCCCCCGCAGCAAACTTGTCTACCTTGCCTGTGTCTCGCACGACCGCGGCAAGGCGGTCAAGGATGTGTGCTCGGTCGGCTGTATCGCCTGCGGACTCTGCGTCAAGGTCTGCCCGGTTGGTGCCCTGAAGATGGAACGCAACCTGCCGGTAATGGACTTTGCCAAATGTATTGACTGCGGTATCTGCGTCCACAAATGCCCGACCCACTCATTCATTGACCGGGCGCCCGGCCGCCCCAAGGCATCAATCAACCCCCGCTGCAACGGCTGTGGCGAATGTGTCAAGGTGTGCCAGTTCAAGGCAATTGCGGGCGAGGCGGGCAAACAGCACCGGGTCATCCCGGAAAAATGCATCGGTTGCGGCCAGTGCCTCCTTGTCTGTCCGGTCAAGGCGATTGACCTCACCTCCCGCTGGATGGTCCGGGTATCGTCCTTGACAAAGTAGACGCCTGCGGCGAGCCGGGAGATGTCATTTTTATCTGCTTTCAGTGTCATCACCTTCTGCCCCGCGGCATCACAGAGCCACAGCTGGTTCTGGCCGGACGCTGTTATTCCTTCCACCGCTAATTCTCAAATTGGCCTGGCATGGGTTGGGATAAACGCTAAATGTGTTGACCCGTGCCAGCGGACCCGTCGTCTCTTCTACTCCCGACCGCCTGGACAGAACCTGGAACGAGTCAATCACCACACCGTCCGGCTTGATACCCCGGCAGAACACCGTGTCTCCGAAAACATCCACCAGCACGAACTCAAAGGTCGCCTCGCGATACACCGTCCAGGGCTGTGCCGGTCTCCACTGGTTATGAAGTGGTGCCCCGCCACCACCAGTAATGATGTAATGCACGCCGTTTACCACACTGTGTTCGTAGGCGTGGACATGCCCCTGGAATGTTAAAGTTACACCAAACCGCTCAAAAAGCGGGCAAAGGTGTTCCCGGATGGTAGGGTTGCCGGAATGCGCCTGGTTGGTCGTATAGGGCGGCTCGTGGAAAAAGACAAAAATATGCCGGACGAGGGGGTCGGCGCTGGCCGCGATTAACTCCGATACCAGCCAGTTAAACTGCTCGCTCCCCGGTGTGTATTCAGAGTAGTTGTCAAGGCAATGAAATACCGCATTGCCGTAACGCACAGTGTACCAGCGCTCGTTATTGGGCAATGTGAAGAATCGGAACCAGTTGCTCAAATTCCTGATATCATGGTTACCAGGGGCAGGGTACATTGCCACCGCACCCAACAACCGCTCTTCAACATTAAAGAAGGTCCGAAACTCACCTGTGTCCCCTGCGTCAGTCAGGTCACCAACATTAATCACCAGCCCCGGTCCCGGGTTCACCAGGAGTATCCGGTCCACAACCGACTGATGCGCGGCGCTATCCGAGCGGTTATCACCCAGGACAACGAAACGAAACCGGGCGGCAGGAGAGACCGGAGTATGAAACACACCATCCACGCTGGTGTCTGCGCCAGAAATCACCCGGTAATGATAGACCGTATCACGCACCAGACCGGTCAGCACCAGTTCGTGGTCAATTGCCGGATTGGTGTGCCCGACCTCCATTCCGTATGCCCGGCTCAGGCCATACTGCACCTTACCACTGACTGGAGTTGCTGTTTCCCAGCGTACCACCACCGTGGAATCGGTCAAATTCTGCAGATAGGGGAATTTCACAAACTCCGCCCGGGCGACCGCCATTGCGGCCAACCCAGCCAGTAACAAAACCGTCCGGTATTTATCAGCCGGTATCACGATAAATATTCTACCAATTATCCTGCCCGCTGTAAAGTCCTGCCCGTCCTTACCGCAGCAACATCAACCGCCATCTCCGCGCCCGGATATTACATTACCCCGAATGCCCTGTCCGGCGTCACCCGCGCCCGCGCACGGCAAACAAAAAGGCCATCTACCCGGAAAACCACCACCGCAACAACCGCTCCTCCCCCAACAAAGGTTACCTTAGGGGCAGGCACCGGGACAGCCCGGGGCTAGCCCCCTGATAAAAGGGAATCTGAGCTAACTCACGCAAAACCGAAAGATAGGTAAAATAACCGACGCATTTCGTTGCCTTTTATGTAAACCTAAAACCTAAATTTTATTAAAAGAAGAAAGTCTTCGCCGCTGGCGCAGCCGGGGCTTAAAAGTTACTTAATAGCCCCACTCTTCGTTCATATAGGTCTTGCGCCGGCAGTCCGGACAGAGGACCCGCATCGTGCCGGAACGGTAGGGCACAGAACCAGGCGGCGGTTCCTGGGGAACGGCAACCCCCAAACTCTGATAAAGGCTAAGGAAGAGCGTGGGGTTGGAGTTTGCCAGGTCACCAACCCGTCGGGCAATCCATAACAGGTGGTCTTTGGTGGCAAAAGGCTCACCGCAGATCTCACAGTAGGCAAGTTCCTTTTCGACATAACTGTCCCAGCCGCCGCGCTCGGTCCGGGAGAGGTCAAACTCCGGAGTATGATGAATCGCCTCGGTCGGACAGAAGAGCACACACTGGGCACAGTAGATACAGCGGTCAGCATGATGGATGTTGCGCTTCACCCCTTTTTCGCGGTCAACGATAATCTCCCGGGCATCGGTCGGACAAACCTGCACACAGGCGCCACAGCAGATACACTTCTCCTCGCGGAACTTCAGGATGCCCCGGAAGTTCGGGTGAACCGAATCAACCGCCTTGGGAAATTTGGTTGTGAACGGTCCTTTAACAACCGCCCGGACCGCCTCAACCAGTTCACGCACCTTTGGTAATGGTATCCTCATTTTTCTTCCTCGATGATTGATTTGCCACCACGGTCCTCGGTAAACTGGTCTTTTATTGTTCCCTTCCAGAGTTTAACACCGGCGATTAATGAGCCGCGGGCAAGGGCATGGCTGGACACCGGCACTGTCAGAAGGATAAATACCGCACAGATGAGCGCCTTGATACCCAGGGCGTTAAAACCGGAACGAAGGAAAATCCCCAGCATAATACCGAGCACACCCAGGGTCACGCATTTGGTCGCCGCCTGCATCCGGTTGTAGATGTCCGGAAACCGCACCAGCCCCAGCGCACCAAGAAGCACAAAAACGACCCCGAGCCAGAGTGATACTAAAGCCAGGGCGCTAATCATCTAAACTCCTTCCTTCGAGATACTTCGCCAGTGCCAGCGCACCAACAAACGAGATGACCGCCAGGGCGATTGATATGTCCATCAGGTAACTCAACCGGTAGCGCAGCGCCACCAGTGCGGTAATTGCGGAAAACACCACACCCATCATATCCACCGCAATTGCCCGGTCCGCAATTGAAGGTCCCTGCAATGCCCGGTAAAGGCAGAAGAGGGCAGCGGGAACTAACACAATTATTGGCACCACCTTATTCCTCCCTTAATCAAATATCCTGGCGAGGAAAAACTCAAAAGGTCCCTTAATCATCTTCGCCATCTCCTCCGGATCAGAACTGCGCACCTCAATCCAGTGGATATAGAGCACATCGTCCTTGATCTCCACGGTCAGCGTCCCCGGTGTCATCGTAATTGAATTGGCTAAAAACACCCGGGCGACCTCACTCTTCAAACTGGTCTTAATTTTAACAATACCGGGCTTTAAATTGAGACCAGGCGAAAGCACCCGCAACGCCACATCAATGTTTGCCTTGAGACACTGCCAGAGAAACACCGGAATATAAACCAGAAGCCAGAACCAGCGCACCGGATTAATAACCTTCTTTGCCTCCAGCGGCAGATAACCACCAAACATCCCACTGGCAACCAGCGCCACGACCGCACCCGCAACAATATCCTGATAGTTAAGGCTCCAGGACAAAAGTAGCCAGACGATAACCCCGGCAATAAAGTAAATAATCCGGCGTGACACCTTATCCTCCCAAAACCATCCGGGCATATTCCAGCCCGTTCAGAAGCACCTTGGCTGCTGGTCCAACCACATACTCCAGAATGCCGCTGAACCCGATTCCCGCCACCACAATCAAAATCACCAGAATCAGCATTCCGATAAGCATCATCCCCGGCGACTCCCGTGCCGGTGTCGGCTCCTCACCCTTTCTGGCAAAGAAGGCGGTGTTTACCACCTTGATGAGATAACCCAGTGTTACCGCCGAGAACAACGCCGCCAGGAACGCCAGCCAGTACATCCGCGCGGCGAGGGCGCCGATAATAATAAACAGTTTCGAGAAGAAGCCGGCAAAGGGCGGTATCCCGGACATCGAAAACGCCGCGATAATGTGCGACCAGGTGGTAACCGGCATCGTCCGCTCTAAACCCCGCAGTTTATCCAGTTCCCTGGTGCCCGCCTGCGTCTCCACCGAACCCGAGGCAAGAAATAGCGTCCCCTTACCCAGGGCGTGGGCAAGGATATGGAAAAGGGCGCCGGCGATGCCCCAGAAGTTACCAATCCCGAGCCCGACCAGGATGTAACCAATCTGGCTGATACTGGAGTATGCTAACAGTCGCTTGTAATCGTTCTGGGAATAGGCTAATAGTCCGCCCAGGACCATTGACACCGCACCGAAGGCGATCAGCAGATTGAAAAACGCCGGTGTCTCTGCCCGGGAAACGCCGAACACATTAAACATCAGCCGGCACATACCGTAAACACCGGTAACCTTGATAAACACACCGGAAAGCATCGCCGATATCGGTGCCGGTGCCGAAAAATGGGCGTCTGCCAGCCAGGCCAGGCGTGGAACGGCTCCATACCCATCTTGATGGCAAAGCCAATCAACAATGTCGCAATCACAAACCAGTAAAATGGCGTCCGGCCCATCTGCCCGAGCACCTGGGAGAGATGTGCCAGATTTAAGGTTGAGGCACGGGCATACAGAAGCGCAATCCCGAACAAAAGAACCGCACCGCCGACCTCACCCAGGACCATATACTTAAACGCCGCCTCCACCTCTTCTTCTTCAGTCCCGAACGCCACCAGCGCATAACTGGCGATTGCCGAAATCTCAATGAAAACAAACATATTAAACAGGTCGCCGGAAATCGCTATCCCGTTAAGCCCGGCAATCAAAAGTAAAAGCAGGGTGTAAAACTTCCAGCGTCCGGTGGTATAACGGTCAAGATACCGAATGGAATAAAGTGTCGCACAGAACCCTACAATGTTAATCACCAGAACAATCAGGGCGCTCAGAGCATCGAACCACATCGCAATGCCAATATACTTCCAGCCCCCAGCCCAGTGCAACAGGGGCGTCCCGCCGAATGTCAAAAACAGCAGCCCGTAAACTGATAGGGTAACCAGACCAGCGGCAACAATGTTGGCAATCAAATCACCGAAACGCGGCCAGAGTTTACTCAAAAGCGGGACGAGAAACGCTCCAGCCAGGGGCAGGGCAACAAAGAGCGGGAGTAACTTACCTTCCATTCCCTATCCTTTCAACCTTCTGATTTCCGAGATATCAAAAGTCTTGTATTTCTCGTAAAGCCGCAATGCCAGGGAAAGCATAAGTGCGGTAGTGGAAAGTCCAATCACAATCGCGGTCAACACCAGCGCCTGCGGCACCGGGTCAACAAAGTTGCGCGCCACACCCATTCGCACCTCTTCGGCTCGGGTGATAATCGGCGGCAGGGCACCCTTCTTAAAACCGATCAGGGCAAAGAAGAGGTTCACCGCATACTCAATCAAAGAAAACCCGATAACAATCTTGATTAAATTACGCTTGGAGATAACAACATAAAGCCCGATCAGAAACAACAGGACACAGGCAACATAAGGAATCATACCTACTCCTTCATCACAAACCTTGATGCACCCAGTGCCAGGAAGATGGCAAACAACCCGGCACCAACCTTAACGCCAATTGCAATATTCGCCAGAGGAATTATTCCACCACTCGCCAGTTCCAGCGGCCGCCCCAGAAAGAAGACCCCGGCATTCTTGAAGAACGCCTCACCGGCAAAATAACCCACCAGCGCCAGAATCAAAAACCCTAATCCACCAGAACTTTCAAACACCGAGGAAAGGATGTAACGCCTTTTCTCCACCTGTTCCACCGAACCAAACGCCAGTGATACCGCAATCAATGCCGCGGCAATTAACACCCCACCGGCAAAACCGCCGCCCGGAGTCAGGTGACCATGCAGGGTTATATAACCGCCGTACAAAACCAGCATCCCGGCCATTAGCCCGGTAATTACCCGCACAATCAGTGACATTCCCCGCATAATTACCGCCCTCCGCTCTTTCTTTTCTCCACCATACGCATTACGGTCAGCACACCCACCACCGCGGTGAAGAGCACCGTTGCCTCGCCCAGGGTATCGTAACCACGAAAATCAAGGATAATCGCGGCAACAACATTTGCCGCGCCGGTCCGTTCCAGCCCGAACTGGATATACTCCTGCGCCACCCGCATCAACGGCTCGCCAAATCTGGGCAACTCCTGCAGTACACCAATCAAAAGCGACATAAACAGACCGCCAAACGCCAGGAATGCCGCAATAAACATCGCGGTTTCCATCTTTAAACCGCCGGTCACCGTTGTATCGACCTCGGTCGTCCGCAAAATCACCGCGGTAAAGAAAACCACGGTCAAAATCTCCACAACAATCTGAACAATCGCCAGGTCCGGCGCCTGCACCAGAATAAACATTATCGCGACACTGAAACCAACCAGCCCCAGCGCCACCGCTGCTCCCAGCAAGTTCTTGGTCTCGCTGGCAACCAGTGCCGCTGCCAGCATCACACCTAAAAGCAGATAAAGCTCAACCATTTCCTACCTCAAGAAAAGTAACAGATAAAACAACACCGCACCTAAAAATACCCAGGAAAGATAAAGCGGTAGGTTACCGGTATGAATTCGCGAAAGGCCTAATCCGAAGTAGTAAATCAACTTGCCGATAAAATCGGTCAACGCCTCCAGCACCCGGTCAATACCATCACGGAAACCAGCACCGAGCACCTTGATAATACCCACCAGCCAGTTATAGAGGTCAAACGCACCCCGCTCGCCAAACACCAGAAGCTCACCGATAATCGGGGTGTGCTTGACCGGTGAATAAAATGCGGTCCCCGGCACCCGGCTCTCCTCCAGGTCGGCAATTTTTTCACCGCCCACAAATGTCTTACCCGACACCGGTCTGGTAACCTGACCCAGGAGATAAAGAATTGCGCCCAGTCCCAGCGCCGCAACCAACAAAAGTGTTGCCGGCACCGGACTCCAGGCACCGACCAGCGTAATGTCATAAAAACCGAGCCCGGGTAAAATCAAACCCGCCAGCGGCAACTGGTAGGCAAATACCCCGAACACAACGCAGGTGAGCGCAAGGATGAACGGCGGAACCCACATCGTCAAACTGACCTCCCGCACTCGTTCCATATGCGCCGGACGCTGACCGAAAAACAGCGCATGCAGCATCTTTAAAAAAGAAGCAAGTGTGAGTACACTGCCAAGCAGCGCCGCCACCAAAAATATCGGAAACAACCGATTGCCCTCCCGGCTGACCTCAAGAATGCCCTGATAAACCATCCACTTCGAGAAAAAGCCGTTGAGTGGTGGCACCCCGGCAATCGCCATTGCACAGATAAAGAATGAGATAAATGTCATTGGCATCTGCCGTGCCACTCCGCCCAGTTTCTCCAGCTCATCGGTCTTTGCCCAGTGCTCAACCGCACCAGCGGAAAGAAACAACCCGGTCTTATAAATAGCGTGGTTCAACATATGGAACAAACCACCAGCAATGCCAACCGGAATACCGGTGCCAATCCCTAATATCATATAACCCACCTGCGACACCGCGTGGAAGGCAAGCAGTTTCATCATCCGCTTCTGAACCAACGCCATCATTACCGCAAAGAGCACTGTACCGGCACCTGTCGCCATCAGAACATTACGCAGCACCATATTGCTGGAAATGTCAAACATATTCACCGAAAGCCGAACCAGCAGATAAATCCCGAGCAACTTGTCCAGGGAAGCCGGAATCAATGCCATCACCGTCGCCGGGGCAGTTTCCGCCGCGGTCGGAATCCAGGTGTGCAACGGCATCGCACCCGCCTTGGCAAGGGCACCGACCCCCAAAAGTACAAACCCGGCAATCATCACCGGGTCATATAAAGGCATCGGCACCTTGGGCGCTAAATCAATCCAACCCCCGGGAATATATGCCCGCACCAGGAGCAAAACAATCCCCAAGAGCATGGCGAAATCAGAAAGCCCGACGATAAAAAGCGCCTTGCGTGCGGTGAGATATGTTCTTCCCTTGCCGATCAAGAGAATGCCATATAGAATAAGTAACAGCCCACCCCAGAAGAAAAACAGTGTGACAATGTTTCCGGAAAGAACCACCCCATTGGCAAAGGCAAGTATCAATAATGAATAGAGATAATAGCCACGCCCGCCCTCCCTGCCCCGCATATAGCGGAAGGAGTAGAAAACGATCAAGAGAACAAATATACTGACGAAAAGCAGGATAAATCCCGCCAGCTGGTCCAGATGGAAACTAACCGGAACCCCCGCAATCCGGAAAAGCTCTAAACTCTGTGCCGTTGGTACGCGCGACTGAATAAAAAGCCGGATGGCATAGTAAAAAGATGCCACCGCGCCGATAAAACTAAATTCATTACGCAACCTGCCAATAAGATAGCCCAGCAAACCAGCAACCACCGGTAATGTAATTATCAAAATGAATGGATGCGCAACCATTTACATTCCTCCCCAGAAAGAAGATAGTGATAACAACTTGATTGTCGCACCCCCCTCGAGGAACCGCACCGGCACAAACCACATAACACCAAGCACCACCGTCAGAACCGCCATTACCACCACCAGACCGGTAACAAATGCGATACCGGTGCCAGGAGCAGATGCAATAGCAGTGCCGGCACCGGCACTCCGCTCGTCAGCCGGCCCCAGGAATATCCGGGCATAAAGCCGAGTTATATAAAGCATGGTGAACAGTGCCGCGACAATTGTGCCAATCCCCAACAAAATGTTTTTCTGCACCGCAGCAATAACCACACCGAGTTTGGCAAAAAATCCTAAAGTGGGTGGAATTCCCATTATTGAAAGTGCCAGAACTGCCGCCGCGGCCGCCAGCGTCGGGGAGGTATGAGCAAAACCACCCAGACTGGTTAACTCCCCTGTTCCCTTAACATCTTCAACCACCCCGGCAGCAAAAAACAACCCTGCCTTGGCAATAGCATGGGCGGTTATATACAGAAGCCCGCCAGTAAGCCCATAATAACCCGCCACCGCCAATCCGAGCAGAACAAATCCAAGTTGACTCACGGTGGAATAAGCAAGGGTTTCACGGATTGTCCTGGCATTTAATGCGACACCACCAGCAACCAAGCTGGAAGCAACCGCCAGTATCGCACTGATAATATAGAACACCTCACTGACCCGAACCGTCAGGACAAACAGTTTCAGGAATAAAACAAGACCAAGATTCTCTGCCACTCCGGAGAGCAGGGCACACACCGAAATCGGCGCCTGACGATAAGCCCGCCCGGGGGAGCCAAATATACAAAGGCAGCGTCGCCGATTTTGCCAGAATTCCCAAAAGAATCAACAGCGCCGGTAACAGTGTGATAACATTGCCTTTAAGGAGACCCAGGTCCCAGGTCCCGGTTTCAAATTGCAATAAAATCAACCCGACCAGCATCACCGCCGCTGCCGCAAAGTTAATATAAAACGTCCAGACCCCTGCATTAACACTCTCGCCCTGCCGGAAATAGACAACCAACCGCCAGACAGCAACGGTCGCCAGCTCCCAGAAGACAAACAGCAAAAGTCCGTCCCGGGCAAAAACCACCCCGATTGCGGCTAACAAAAGAATAACTGAAAATATGTAAAACTCTACCAGCTGCCCGCTACGACCGCGCAATCGAGCGATTGAGTAAAGCACCGCCATCAAACCTACGACACCGAACACCAGGGCAACCAGCACCTCAATTCGATCGCCCGCAAACTTAAACCAGCTCTCAGTTAATATCCGGGAAATGGTCAGACTCATTCCAACCGCCCTTCGTGGAGTCGAGACGACCCCAATCTTTCCCTTAACCTCTCCGTCTTTTCCCAGGAGAGCCGGAGCAATTCCTGCCCGGAATACCTCATCTTGCCATCCTCAAACGCCGCCATCCGCTCCGTGCAGCAATAACAGGGGTCAACCGCAGCCAGTGTCAATGCGGCATCGGCAATTGAACCGCCCCTAACCGCCACGACATTGGAGGCGATGTTCATATAACTGGGCGCCCGGATTTTATGCCTTAAAGGACGGTTGGAACCATCCGAACGGATATAATGGAAAACTTCGCCACGGGGCGCCTCGGTCCTGCCGATACCTTCCCCGGGTGGAATTTCATCAATTCTCATATCAATTGGCCCACCCGGTAGTTTATCCAGACAACCACGAATAATCCGCACCGATTCAAAAATCTCCAGAAGCCTGACCTTTGCCTTGGCAAACACATCCCCCTCCGGGAAAACAATCACATTCCAGGGCACCTGGTCATAAGCAGCATGCGGGTCATCACGCCGGACATCAATGTCCACCCCTGAAGCCCGGGCAGTTGGACCGACAACCGACCAGGCAAGCGCCTGCTCCCGGGTAAGAATTCCCACGCCCTCCAGCCTTGCCCTGATTACCGGGTCGTCCAGCACCGCCTTGGTCAACATCATCGTCTTCTTCTCCACCACATCCAGAACCGCATGAATCTGAGGGATTTGTTCCGGTTTAATATCCCAGCGCACGCCCCCGGGCTTGTTCGCGCCATAATGGTTCCTGTTGCCGGTAACCATCTCAAAAATCTCCAGAATGTGCTCCCGATAGCGCCACGCCCACATCCAGACCGTATTGTAACCAATAAAATGTCCTGCCAGCCCGACCCAGAGGAGATGGGAGTGAATCCTTTCCAGTTCATGGATAATACTGCGGATGTAGTTCGCCCGGGGCGGCGGTTTTATCCCGGCGCAGTCCTCGACCGCCAGCACACAGGCAAGCGGATGGGAATTGGAGGAGCAGATACCGCAGATACGCTCCACCAGAAACGGTATCTGGTCATAGGTTAACTCCGGAGAGATAAACTCGTGCCCGCGATGGTTATACCCAAGATGGATCTCTAGATCAACAACCGTCTCACCCTCAACAATCAGTTTAAAGAATTCCGGCTCCTCCTGCAACGGGTGATAAGGACCAATCGGGACTATCCGCCGATTCTTCGTCTCATCGCTCATGGGCTTCGTTCCTCCGTTCATAGTCCCGGCGCAATGGATGCCGGTCTGGCTCCCAGTCGGTATCTGAAGTCAAAAGTGGCACGAGATTGGGATGGCCAACAAAATCAACACCTAACAATTCGTGCATCTCCCGTTCAATCCACTGCGCGGCGGGAAACCACGCACCCTGAGACTCAACCTCAACCCGCGGGTCGTCCTTGGGCACAAACACCTTCAAGGTATAAATAATTCCGGTCCGGTCCTCGGAGAAATGGTAAAGAATCTCAAAACCATCCCGGGTATCTATACCGGTGCAGATGGAAAGACGCATCCCCCGCTCCTGATGCAGAAATCTCGCTGCCGCCGTAAGCTGTTCCCGTGGTATCGTAAGGTACAAGCGCCGGGGGTTCTTTTCCATAACCTGAACCTCCGGGAAACGCTCGCGGAAAAGTGCCAATGACTCGCTCATAGTTTACTCAACGCCTTTACTATCCCCATTATCATCGCCTCGGGTTTCGGTGGGCAGCCCGGTATATAGGCATGCACCGGAATATGCTTATCATAGGGACCAACCGCATTGTAAGAATTACGGAAGATATGACAGTTACACGCACAGGTGCCAATTGCAATCACCAGACAGGGCTTGGGCGTCTGCTCATAAACCTCTAACACCCGCGGCAATGATTTGCGATTAATCACCCCGGTAACAAGCAACGCATCCGCATGTCGGGGCGAACCAACCAGAACCGCACCGAACCGCTCCACATCATAGCGCGGGGTCAAAAGTTCCAGTATCTCGATGTCACAATTATTACACGACGCTGCAGCCAGATGATAGACCCACGGTGACTTCTTTAATCCCCACAACCTTAAGTCTTTCATAGTCCAATAAACGCGAGAATTACCGCAATAATACCCAGCGGACCCAAAATAAACCAGAAGAAAGTTAGCGCCTGGTCCACCCTGAGCCGCGGGTTCGTATTCTTCATTAGCACTATCAACACCACAATCAAAAGAAACTTCAAAATCGCCCACCAGTCACCAATACCACCCCACAGCACCGTGATCATAAAAATTGGCAAGAGCACGAACATCATCGCCCGGGTAATTCGGAACCCGGCTAATGGCGCGCCCGAATACTCTACCAAGACGCCGGACATTATCTCCTGTTCAGCTTCCGGGATGTCAAAAGGAACATAACCCAGTTTCGCCTGAATCACAAACAGGATAATTATTCCGGCGATAACCCCGGAAATTGAGTAAAGAAATGGACCGTACTCCTGCTGATAGGCAACCAGTCCGCCAATTCTTAATGCACTGGCAACATCCCAGCGCTGTGCCACCTTAACGATTGGCACCAGTAACGCCAGAATAAAGGGCAACTCATAGCCAAAGTAAATTGTCATTTCCCGCGACGCGCCAACCGCCGCAATTGGATTACGCGAAGCCGAGGCTCCCACAATAAATGCAATTGGCACCAGGGCAAATAGATAAAGCAAAACGATTATGTCGCCAATAAAAGATGTCCGCTGGGCAACAACAACGCCGAAGTTACTGAAAAACAGTATTAACGCAACCAGACTCATCCCGGCAATTCCGATTAGTGGAGCAAAAAGAAATACCGTTCTTGCCGCACCCTGAGGGATAACAGTTTGTTTCAGTAACAGTTTTAAAATGTCGGCAAATGGCTGGTAAAAAGGCGGTCCCTTACGCCATTGCACCCGGGCAGAAACAAACCGGTCCACCCAGGTCAAAATCAAACCAGCGATAGGAACAAATACCACCGTGGCAATAAATGCAATCACCAGTCGCCAGCCGGACAACCAGTAACTCATACCCTTCTCCAGAAAGGTAACCGGGCGGTCACGCGCTTGCCCACTAACAGCTCCTTTGCCTCTTCTTCATCCAGGAACTGCAGCGCCCCTGTTGGACAGCTTGCCGCACAACGCGGTCCTTCCTCCCGGTCCTGACACAGACTGCACTTCTGCGCCATCCGGCGTAATAAATCTTTATCCAGCACCCCGAATGGGCAGGCGATGATACAGGACTTACAGCCAACACAATGAACACTGGACTGATATACAATCCCGGTCGATTCGTCCTTTTTTATCACCTCAAAAGGACAGGCAGCCGCACACAACGGCTCGGCGCAATGCCGGCAGGGTAAAGGCACAAGAACCGTCTCGCTTACCGGTGCATAGCGAATCCGCGCCTCGCCCTTAAACCGACTTCGGCAGGCTGATTCGCATGCCCGGCAACCGATGCAGTAATCAAGCCGGACAAATAATCGCTTCTTGCTTTTCACCTTTACGCCTGCGCCTGCCATACTTCCACCTCAGTTGGGGGAATTTTTTTAGCGTTTCCGAACTCAGGGTCAAATTCTACTGGAAACAGCCGGCGGTTATTATGAACATTAACACCGATGCTCAACACCCCTTCGGCTGTCATCGGCATCACCCGCACCTTAAACCGCCCCTCGCCGGTTTTTGTCCTTAAACCAAGCAAATCACCATCTTTAACCTGCAACTTCCGGGCATCTACCGGATGAACCACAACCTCATCTTCCGGATCAAAAAATCCTGCGACACCAATCGCCTCTTTTCTACCCACCAGAACCATCCGGCTCTTATCTTCACTCGACCTGGCTGATGCACCAGCAGTGCCGCCCTGTTTTTCCAGCGACAGTCCAATCCCTTTAATTACATCCGCCAGCCCCATCACCTTACCTCCGGCCGGGAACGTAACCTCTTTCGTCACACCCAGCTGGGCAACAATTTCCTTTACCGGCTTGCTGCCGCTAACCGGTTTTGCCACCGAGTGACATTCCATCCTGCCCCAGAGGGTAACTAGCGCCCCTTCTTTTTCCAGTTCACTTGGCACGGGTAACACCAAACCCGGGAGCGGCTCTGCCGGACGGAAGATGCTGGTAGCAATCCGGAACTCGATTTTCTGCAACTCCGGTAGCAGTTCCTGGTAACTGTAGGGATAAAGCCCGCCGAACCAGAAAACAAGTTTTATCCTGCCGCTAACAATTTTTTCCTTCAACCGTCCAAAGCCAATCTTCCCTTCCGGAACGAGCGCCTCCCCAAAACCAACAAAAGGCTTGCCACTCTTCAGGGCGACCAGTTGCGCGGCGAGGCTATGCCACAACGGTTCCGCCACCCTGCCCAGACAGGCAGCAACCGCAACAAGCCCGTTATCTGTGCCCTTCAATAAATCTGCCACCGCCGTCATTTGCTCCTTCGCCACTCCGGTGGCACGCACAATCCCGTCTATGTCCAGTTTCAAACCCGGGTCGAGCAGCCCGGCAATACCCGCCATCACCAGATACTC
>FWWM01011474.1_pt1 | contig 15144 bp, 17 predicted proteins | sample 2228351 | NCBI WGS metagenome assembly FWWM01 (sample SAMEA103939774, study PRJEB20133) | metagenome | reverse complement strand
CGAGGCGGCGTACTACCGCACTCAGGACACTCCGGCCGAAGCGGCCGGACTCACGTAAACGAGTCTCCGAAGAAGCCGGGGCGGTTCATGCTACCGCAGTGGATCAATCTTCGCCAGGAATCATGGTACCTATGGCATCCTCGTGTCGCTGTGATGCCCCACCTCCGAGCGCATTTCATGTCGACGACGTTCCCCGACGGAGCACGCTTCGTGCTCTCCGGACTCCCCGGCCACACCCTCACTCGCCCACTGTCTCGCCGCCTCGAGCGTCGCGCCTTCGCCGGCGTCGTTCTCTTCTCGCGCAACGTCGAGTCGCCCTCGCAGGTTCACCAGCTCAACGCTCGACTTCGCAACATCCTCGGACCCTCCGCGCTCATCGCCGTGGATCAGGAGGGTGGGCGGGTTGCGCGGCTCCGGGCGCCGTTCACCGAGTGGCCGCCGATGCGGAGGTTCGGTGAAGCGAACAGTGTGGCTCTTGCGCGGGCGGCGGGGCGGGTGATGGGGCGGGAGCTCGCGGTAGCGGGCTTCAATTGCAACTTTGCGCCTGTCCTCGACGTCGACTCGAATCCGCGCAATCCAGTCATTGGCGATCGGTCGTTCGGCTCGGATCCACGTGTCGTCGCTCGCCTGGGACTGGCGTTCGCGCGGGGGCTCGAGGACGCTGGGATCCTGCCGTGCGGTAAGCACTTTCCGGGACACGGCGATACGGCGCTCGACTCGCACCTGACGCTGCCGGAGGTGGGGCGGTCGCTTCGCGAACTGCGGCGCATCGAGCTCGCACCCTTCCGGCGGGCGGTCGCGGCGGGCCTGCCGATGCTCATGAGCGCGCACGTGCGCTACCCGGCGCTCGACCCGGAGCGGCCGGCGACGCTGTCGCGCCGCATCCTGCGTGACCTGCTGCGGCGGGAGCTGGGGTTTCGCGGCGTCGTGGTGAGTGACGATCTGTCGATGCACGCGCTCGACGACGTGGGCTCGATCGGCGAGGCGGCCGTCGCCGCCTTGAGCGCGGGATGCGATCTGCTCCTCGCTTGTGAGTCCCTGGACGCCGCCGAGGAAGCGGCCGCCGCTGTCACCGCGGCGGTTCGTGCGGGGAGAATTCCGGAGCGCCGGATCCGCGAAGCCCTGCGGCGCGTCGACCGGCTCCGGCGCTGGCTCGAGCGCCGGCCGCGTCCGACGGAGTCGCTCGACGACGTGCTGCGTTGCGGCGACGGCATGCGCGTCATCGCACGGCTCGAGCGCCGCCTCGCGGCTACTTCGACTGGCGACGGCCGCGCTTCCCGACAGCCTCGTCGTCGGCACGCCGTGAGGCCTCGACGCCGCGCACGAGACGCGCGAGGGACTTGGTATACGGCGGGCGGGCAACGCCGTTCTCCGTGACGATGGCCGTCACCAGCTCGTGCGGCGTGACGTCGAATGCGGGATTCGCCACCTTGACGCCGCGCGGTGTCAGCATCTTGCCATTGACGTGCGTGACCTCGTCCGCGGCGCGCTCTTCGATCGGGATCTTGTCGCCGCTCCTGCAATTGAGGTCGATCGAGCTGGTGGGCGCCGCGACGTAGAACGGAATCTTGTGCCGCGCCGCGAGGACCGCGAGGCTGTACGTTCCGATTTTGTTAGCGACGTCGCCGTTCGCGGCGGTGCGGTCCGTCCCGACGATCACCGCGTCGATCTTGCCACGCTGCATGAAGTGGCCCGCCATGTTGTCGGTGATCACCGTGACCGGGATCCGCTCGCGGCGGAGCTCCCACGCCGTCAAGCGTGCCCCTTGCAGCACGGGACGCGTCTCGTCCGCGTACACCGAGATGCGCTTCCCGGCGTCGCGCGCCGCCACGATGATGCCGAGGGCGGTCCCGATCCCGGCCGTGGCGAGCCCCCCGGCGTTGCAGTGAGTCAGCACGGTGCACTTTCGCGGCAGCAGCGCCGCCCCGTGCTCCGCGAGCCGGCGGTTCGCCTCGAGGTCCTCCTCGTAGATCGACAAGGCCTCGCGCTCGAGCAGCGTCCGGATCGTATCCACCGAGCGCTGTGCGTTGCTGCGCACGACGCGCCGCATGCGCTCGATCGCCCAGAACAGGTTCACGGCCGTCGGGCGCGTGGCGGCGAAGGCGCGGCACAGCTTCTCGAAGTCGCGGGCGAACCGGTCCGCGGACAGCGAGCGCGCGCCGAGCGCGAGACCCATCGCCGCCGCGACACCGATCGCGGGCGCACCCCGCACGACCATCTCCTTGATCGCGCGCATGACGTCCGACGCGTCGCGGTAGAGTCGATAGACCTCGCGGTTGGGGAGCAGCCGCTGGTCGATCATCACCACGCGGCCGCGCCTCCACTCGACGGTCGGAACTCTCGTCACGCGCCGACTGTAGCGACCGCTCGCGTCCTCGACAAGAAGCAGATCGCGGCACGAGCAATCGCGTCGAGGCGGCCGCGCTCCCAGCACGGCGGCATCGGTGCCTGTGCCACCAGCATCACCGGATGCGCCACGATGCTGCAGCACCCGCGCCACCGCGGCACTGCACGCGCGCCGCTCCACGGCACGAGCCCCGCACGCCGCTCAACCGGAAGCTCAACCGCGCCCGCAGCTCCTCGCGACCTCGCGCGTCGACGAGCGCGGCACGACGCCGAACGCCGTCGCGCATGCTTCACCGTCCACCGCCCAGACGTAGCGCAGAAAATCCATCGACACCCCCGTGCCGATCCCGTAGGACCGCCAGGCGAACTCCGCCGTCGTGTAAGCGATCGCTGACGGTAGTGGGATCGTGAACCGCCCGGCGAGGCTGAAGAGAGCCGAGAGCGGCAGAACGTCCGGCGGGGCCACGTTGAAGGCGCCGTCACGCGGACGGTCGACCGCGCGCTTGACCACGTCGACGAGGTCGTCGACGTGCAGGAGCTGCATCAGCGGGTCGAAGCCCAGCACCGTGAAGGCGGGAGACGCACGGAGCAGACGCTCGCCGAGCGTCATGGCGCCCCCGACGGTCCAGCAGGGACGCAGCACGCAGGTCGGCAGCCCGAAGTCGGCGCGGAACTCGGCGAGCTGCCGCTCGACGTCCACCTTGTCCGCGACGAAGCTGCCGTTCGCGGCGCCGTAGAGCGGGTGGTCCTCCGTCAAGTACGCGGGATTGCGCGCGTTCGCCCCGTACACCATGGCGGTCGTCACGGCGACCAGGGCGCGGAGCGGCGAGCCGCCCCGCAGGCAGTCGGCGGCCGCGTTGAGGAGGTACATGGTCCCCACCGTCTCGAGCTCGTGCGCGCTCTCCGCGAGTGGGATCGGCGCCTCCCGGAGCGCCAGGTGGACCAGCACCTCGACCTGCTCGGTCCGCAAAACGTGCGCGAGAAGCGAGTCCGCGAGCGGCTCGGTCAGGTCCACCTGGTGAAAGACCGCGCGGCGCACCGGCTTGCTCGGCGCCCGGATGTCGATCAGGACGATGCGGGTGTAGCGGTCGTCGTCCTCGAGCCGCCGGAGCAGGCCCCGCGCCACGGCGCCGTGGATCCCCGTCAGCGCGACGACGCCGCCGGTCCGCCCGGGCCGGCGAACGCGCGTGCTACGCCGCCTCCGAATCGATCCCGTGCGGCCCGCCTCACCAGCCTCCTGCACGCGCCTAGCTTGCATCGCCTCGGCGGTGCGTCAATCCCGTCGGGCCGCGCCGCCGGGCGCGGCACCTTGACTCTGCCCCGCGCCCGGTGCGAAGCCCTCCATGCACCAAGGAGCGGGTGATGGCCGAGGCGGAACAGAGCTACACGACGGAGATCGACGCGAGCGTCGACGACTGCTGCGCGGTCCTGCTCGACTTCGAGCGCTATCCCGCGTGGAGCGGCCCGACGACCGCTTGCCGCGTGCTCGAGCGGGACGAAGAGGGACGCGCAAAGATCGTCGAGATGACGCTCGACATGAAGATCAAGAGCGTGCGCTACGTCCTGCGCTACGAGTACGACCTGCCGCGACGTGCCTCGTGGACCCTCGTCGAGGGTGACGTCGCGAGCATCCGCGGCTCCTACGAGTTCGAGCCGCTCGACAAGCAGCGGACCCGCGCGACCTGCACGCAGGCGGTCGATCTGGGCTTCTGGATCCCCGGCCCCCTGCGTCGCATGATCGAACGCGAGGCGTTGCGCAACTCGGTCAACGAGTTCAAGGCGGAAGCGGAGCGACGGGCGCAGGCCAAGCGCTGAGCCGGCACGGCGCGCGGGCCAGACGCAGCAGGGGGCGGCGCGACGGGCGTCGAGCCTCGAGCGCACGCCGCGCGCACGCCGTGCCGTCGGAAAAGGAGCCGACGCCACGCGCCCGGACACCGAGCCCGCGCGGGCGCGCATACCCACACCGAGCCCTACGCCGTGCGGCGGCGACTCCACGGCGCGGATCACGGGCCCTCGACACCGCAACCACTCCCCCACCCGCGACCCGCTCGTGGAGCCGCCGCCGTCCGCCGCGCGTCTTCAGCGCGCGCCGGATGCCGCGACCGCCCGTCCGCCCTTCGCGCCTGCGGCGCTGCCCGCAGCGCCGGACGCCGCCGAGCCGACCGTCACCTTGTCCTTGATCTGCTCGTAGAGCTTCTGGCCGATCCCCTTCACCTGCACGAGCTCGTCGGCGCTCTTGAACGGAGCCGTCTCGCGGTACTCGATGATCGCCTGCGCCTTCGCCGGACCGATGCCGGGCAGCGCCGTCAGCTCCGCGGCGCTCGCCGTGTTGAGGTCGACGCGCGACGCCTCCTCGGCGCTCGCGACACCCACTCCAACCGCTGCGAGCACGAGCACCGCCACCGCCGCGCAGCGAACCGCCCGCGCAAAGCGCTCCCCGACTGCCCTGCTCCCCTTCGCTCGCTCCATGCTCCACCACCTTGCGCAGCCAACCGGCCTGCGCTTCTATGGCGACGCGTCTCGCGTCGCAGGTTCGTTGGCGCCGCCCGGGGTAGCGACACCGCGAGGGTGGCCCTTGCGTAGGCCATGCGGATCGTGCGGTCAAGGCTTTGGATTGACGCCGGAGACAAGAAGCGCGAATCGTCATGAACGGTGAGACAATCGGCACGGGGCTCGAGGTTCGATTCGATTCCGCAGGTGAGCCGATTCGCGGCGTCGTGTTCGCGCCGCCATCCGACCCGGCGCCTGCGCTCGTCCTGATTCCCGACGTGCACGGCGTTGCGCCGCTCTACGAGGAGATCGCGGCGCGCCTCGCGAGCCATGGCTTCCGAACGCTCGTGCTCGACATCTACAGCCGCGAGGGCGCGCCCGACCTGCCTGACATGGCCGCGGTGCAGCGCTGGATCGACGCGCTTCCCGACGCGCGCGTCATCGGCGACGTGGAAGCAGCCGTTCGCCACCTGGCGGGTCGCCCCGAGGTGGCCGGACGGAAGATCGGCGTGCTCGGGTTCTGCCTGGGCGGGCAGTACGCCCTCATGTCGGCGTGCCGGGTCGACGGGCTCTCCGCCTGCGTGAGCTTCTACGGCATGCTGCGCCACGCGACGTCCGCGGCGAACAAGCTCCCGCCGCCGCTCGAGACCGCCGCAGACCTTCGCTGCCCGCTGCTCGGACTCTACGGCGCGGAGGACCCGCTGATCCCGCCCGTGGATCTGCGTGCCTTCGAGGACGCGCTGCGCAGCGCGGGCAAGCCCTACACTCTGCGGACTTTCGCGGGCGCGGGGCACGCGTTCATGAACGATCGCCGTCCCGAAGCGTACCGTCCCGAGGCGGCCTCGGAGGCGTTCCGCGAAGCCGTCGCCTTCCTCGGCAAAACGGTAGGTTGACAGAGGGCGGAGGCGGCGCCTCCGCCCTGCCCCGCTACTTGATCTCGCCCCGGTAGATCTTCATCACCGTGTCGAGGAACTTGAGCGCCTCGGCACGCGGACGCTGGAACGAGTTCCGGCCGATGATCGAGCCGAAGCCGCCGCCGTCGCGAATCGCCCGCACCTCGTCGAAGATCTTCTCGTCGGCGCCCTTCGCGCCGCCCGAGAAGATCACGATGCGCCGGCCGCCGAACGCCGACTGCACGACGTGGCGCACGCGGTCGGCGAGCGTCTCGATCGGGATCTGCTGCGCCTCGTAGACCTTCTTCGCTTCCTTCTGCTCGAGGTGCGCCGTCGGCGGCTTCACCTTGACGATGTGCGCGCCGAGCTGGCAGGCGATATGCGCCGCGTAGGCAACGACGTCGATCGCGGTCTCACCCTCCTTCGAGAGGCCCGAGCCGCGCGGGTAGGACCACACGACCACCGCGAGCCCGGCGGCCTTCGCCTCCTCCGTGAGCTCGCGCAGGTCCTGGTACATCTCGTTGCGCATCGCCGAGCCGGGATAGATCGTGAAGCCGATCGCGACGCAGCCCAGCCGCAGCGCATCGCTCACCGAGCCCGTGAGGGCCGGACACGGGTCGGACGACTCGTACAGCAGGTCGTTGTTGTTGAGCTTCAGGATGAGCGGGATCTCGCCGGCGAACTCCGCCGCACCGGCCTCGAGGAAGCCGAGCGGCGCCGCGTACGCGTTGCACCCGGCCTCGATCGCCAGCTTGAAGTGGTAGTGCGGGTCGTAGCCGCCCGGGTTCGGCGCGAAGCTCCGCGCGGGCCCGTGCTCGAAGCCCTGATCGACGGGCAAGATGACCATCTTCCCGGTGCCCCCGAGGGCGCCGTGGTTGAGCATGCGCGCGAGGTTGGTCAGCGTTCCGGGGTTGTTGCTGGAGTACCAGCTCAGAATCTCACGAACACGTTCGGTCATTGGCGTACTCCGTGTCGGGCCGCCGGCGGGCGGGTTCTCTCTCCCCCCTTGTCCCGAAATCGGTCGCGTCTTGCAATACCTTCGTTCGACCCCTCATTCCGCGTAGGTTGCGGACTGGCCTCGGGTTTCGGCGACGCTCACCTCGAGCCGGCGCCAGGGGCGTGCCCCCGCCGCCTCGAGCTCGGCGCGGACCCGACCCGCGACATAGCGAGCGAGCTCCTCGGCCGAGGTGTGCACGATCGGAAGCAGGATGACGTCGCCGCGCGGGAAGACGAAGCGGGAGCCGTCCTCGTAGACCGCCTCGACGGAATCGTCGGTCTCGGTGATGCGCAGGCAATCGCTTCGCGCCGGGAGCAGGGTTCGCTCGTCGAGCGCCTCGCAGACCCGCTTCGTCGCGCGCTTCACCAGCCCGAAGTCGAGTACGTAGCCGTCCGGCCCGAGCTCGCCCTCGAGCCGCACGGTCACCTGGTAGTTGTGCCCGTGCAGCCGCTCGCGGAAGCCGCGGTAGGCGATGAAGTGCGCCGCGTTGAACTTCAAGTACTCCTTGCCGACGAAGACTTCGAACCGCTCGCTCATGCTTCCCCCAGGATCGCCCGCACGGTGCGATCGGTGTCGCTCAGGTCGTCCAGCAGCGCGTCCGCTTGCTCCGCCTCGAGCTCGGCCCGCGTGTACTGGCCCGTCGAGACCAGCACGCAGCGCATGCGGCTCGCGCGGGCGGCGCGCGCATCGTGCGGCGTATCGCCGACCACGACGGCGCGCGCCGCGTCTAGCCCCCGCCCTTCCACGCGCTCGAGCCGGCGCAGCGCCACGCCGGGCAGGACGGTGCGCGCCGGCGAGTCGCTGCCGTAGCCGCCCGCGGAGAAGTAGGAGCCGATCCCGGCCGCGTCGAGCTTGATGCGGGCCGTCGTCCGCATGTTCCCCGTGACGATGCCGAGCCGCACGTCGCCCCGTTCGGCGAGCGCGCCGAGCAGCGCCGTCACGCCGGGAAGCGTCCGGACGGTCACGCGGCCGTCCGCGATCGCCCGGGTGAGCCCGCGCGCGAGCTCCATCTCGAAGCTCGCGAGCAGCCGCGGCGTCGCCGGGCCACAGGGGAGCTCGCGACCATGGAGCAGCGCCGCGACGATGTCCGGATCGGTCATCCCGTCGGGACGCATCGACCTGAGGCTCGCGCGCACGCCGAAGACCCGCTCCACCGCGTCGTCGAACACCTCCGCCGAGCCGTGCGAGCGCAGAAGCGTCCCGTCGATGTCGAACAGGACGGCGCGCGGCGCGGGTCGCTCGCTCACGCCGCCGTCCGCGACGCCTCCGCGACGGGCGCGTGCGCCTCGAACTCGGCGAGCACCGCGAGCAGCTCGTCGCTGCCGCGCGTGCGCGTGATCCGCTCACGCAGCACGGCGCCACCCGGGAATCCCTTCAGCGTCCGGCACGCCATGCCGCGCAGCCGCGCCGAGGTGACCTTCTCGGGATAGAGCTCGTCGAGCAGAGCGCGATAGCGGCGCAGCGCCCCAAAGCGGTCGGCGACGTTCGGCTCGTACACCGGCTCGCCGCGCAGGTCGGCGAGGATCTGCCGGAAGAGCCACGGGTTCTCCATCGCGCCGCGCGCGATCGCGAGACCGTCCACGCCGCTCATCGCGAGACGCGCCCGTGCCGTCGCGACGCTCACCACGTCGCCGCTTCCGACGACCGGGATCCCCACCGCTTGCTTGACGGCCGCGATGAGCTCCCAGTCCGCGGCGCCGCGGTAGAGCTGCATCCGCGTGCGGCCGTGCACCGTGAGCATCGCGACCCCCGCGGCCTCGGCCATCTGCGCTACCTCCACGCAGTTGATCGAGTCCTCGTCCCAGCCGGTGCGAATTTTGAGGGTGAGAGGGATCGACAGCTCGCGACGCACGGCGCGCAGCATCCGCTCGAGGTGCTGCACCTGACGGAGCAGCTCCGCGCCGCCGCCGCGCTTCACGACCTTCGGCACCGGGCAGCCGCAGTTGATGTCGACCGCGTCGACGCCGGTCTCCTGCACGATCACCGCCGCCTCGACCATCCGGTCCACGTCCGCGCCGAAGATCTGGATCGCGATCGGATGCTCGTCGCGGTGGTAGCGCAGCATGCGATGGCTGCGGAGATCGTTGCGCGTCAAGCCCTCGATCGAGATGAACTCGCTCACCACGAGCCCGACCGCGCCCGCGCTGCACTCGCGGACGAGACGGCGAAACGCCATGTCCGTGACGCCCGACATGGGGGCGAGCACGAGCGTCGGGCTGGCGCGCAGCGTACCGGCGGTCAGGTGCGAGAGATCCGACACCCGGGCGAGGATACCGATCGGCCGCCCGGCCTCCAAGCGGGACTGCGCGGCGTCTTGCGTCCCCGCGAGGACGCGAGCGTCACACGGGATCCTGGAGTCGCTGGGCGCGCGCCAGCTTCTCGCCGAACTCGCCGCGCTCCTCGAGGCGCTGGCAGTAGCGACGGAGCGTGTCGCGCTCGCCCACGAACTCGTACCGTGGCACGGCGTAGCCGCAGGAGGTCTGCACCTTGTCGACGTCGATCACGATGAGCTGCCGCGTGTAGGGGCCGACGAGCCCGGGCCGGAGGCGCGCCGCGAGCTCCTCGTACGCCTCGGAGCCGCGCAGCAGGGGCCGCCCGCGTCCGTAGACGCGCAGCACCATCGCCCGGCTCCCGAAGCCGCAGAACATCAGCGTGATCCGCCCCCCGCGCGCGACGTGCGAGGCCGTCTGGTTGCCGCTTCCCGGCAGGTCGACGAAGACGATCTCGCCCGGCCCGAGGATCTGCAGCGAGTCGTAGCCTTTGGGCGAGAGATTGGGGTATCCGTTGCCGTCCGGAGGGGACGTGGCGACGAAGAAGACGTGCTGCTCGGCGATGAAGTCGATGTGGTCGGGGGCGAGCACGTTGTACCAGTCGGCCATCCGATGCTCCTCCTCTCGACCGGGGTAGCCGGGCGCCTGAGCCGGGGCAACAGCCGGAAGCGGGCCAATTTCGCCAGTTTCGGAGGAAGCGATGGGAGAGCTCGACGGCAAGATCGCGCTGGTCACCGGGGCCGGATCCGGCCTGGGACGCGAGATCGCGCTGACCTTCGCACGTGCCGGCGCGCGCGTGGTGGTCAACGACCTGCGCGAGGACGCGGCCGGCCGGGTGCACGCGGAGCTCGAGAAGCTCGGCGCAACGACCCGCTGCGGCCCGCAGGTCTGCGACGTCTCCGACCCCGACCGCGTGCGGTCGATGTTCGCCGCGATCGCGCATGCGACCCGTGAGCGCCTCGACGTGCTCGTGAACAACGCGGGGTACGCCGACACCGATCCCCAGACCCTCGCTCGCGTCGTCAAGCAGCTCGAAGAGATGCGGACCACCGGGAAGATCACGACGGCGCTCGAGGCGACGAGCCGCCTCTCGGACGAGCGCTGGATGCGCATGATGGCGGTGCACGTGAACGGCACGTTCTTCTGCACGCGCGAGGCGCTGAAGATCATGCAGTTCCACCGCTCGGGACGGATCATCAACCTCGCGAGCATCGCGGGGCTCACCGGCATCGGCAGCGTTCCGCACTACTCGGCCGCGAAGGGGGCGATCATCGCCTTCAGCAAGGCGGTCGCGCGCGACGTCGCCCCGTACGACATCCTGGTGAATGCGATCGCGCCGGGCTACATCGATACGCCGCTGCTCGACGTGCTGGGCGACCAGCGTGCGCTGCAGACCGCGGTGATCGCGGCGCAGACGATGCTGGGCCGCCTGGGCGAGCCGCGCGAGGTCGCGGCGACCGCCCTCTTTCTCGCCGGGCCCGGCGCGAGCTACTTCACGGGCCAGGTGCTCTCGCCGAACGGCGGGCTGGTGATCTAGGCGGCCGCGCCGGCGTCAGCGCCGCTCGCGGATCATGTACGTCGTCGTCGCGCGGGCTGCGAGCTTGTCGTGCGCCCAGAGGTCCACCTCCGCGTAGGCGCTGCGCCGGCTCGCACGCATCACGTAGGCTTCGGCGATCACCAGACCGTCGAAGATCGGCTCGAGGTAGTTGATCTTCATCTCGATCGTGAGCAGCACCGCCTCGATTCCGTAGAGCGGGCGCAGGGCGACGGCGACGGCCGTGTCGGCGAGGCCGAAGCTCGCGCCGCCGTGCAGCACGCCGGCCGGCTGCTTGAGCGCGGGACGCACCTGCAGCTCGAGCCAGGCGTAGCCTTGCCGCACGTCGACCACCTTGAGGCCGAGCGTGTGTCCGAACGAGGGGCCTTCCGCCTCGAAGAAGGCGAGGATCGAGGCGCGCGTCGCGTCGTCGAGCGCCGTGTACTCGTGCGCGCGCGCCCCCGGCCGGAGCGCACGAATTCCCACTTTACCGCTCATCGGACCTCCTGCTGCCGAGCGACCCGGATCGCTCGCCGCTCTCCGTCGTGCTCCTTGGCGCCCGCGATTGCGGCCGCTACGTAGCGGCCATGCCGGAATACCGGGAACGATTCTTTCGCAGCGGGACGCTGCGTATCCACTTCCGCGAATGGGGCGACCCGGATCGTCCGCCCCTCGTTCTCGTCCACGGGCTTCGCGACCACTCGCACTCCTTCGATCACCTCGCGCGCGGCCTCGTCGACCGCCATCGCGTCCTCGCCCTCGACCTGCGCGGACACGGCGACAGCGAGACGACGCCGTACTACCACTTCGGACACTTTCTTCTCGACCTGCACAACCTCATCCGGGCGCTGCGCCTCGAGCGCCCCGTGCTGGTCGGTCACTCGATGGGCGGGGAGCTCGTCGCGACGTACGGCGGCTCCTTCCCCGACCTGCCGTCGTCGCTGGTCATCATCGAGGGGCTCGGTCCGCCGCCACCCGACATGGAGGAGGAGGTCGCCTGGACGATCGACGGCTTCCGGCGGATCGACCAGGCGCTCTCCGGCCAGCGTGGGCTCGACGACCTCGAGGCCGCTTACCGGCGGCTGCGCGAGCGGAACCCGCGGCTCACCGAGGCGCAGGCGCGCGAGCTCGCGCTGCTCGGCACGCGCGCCCGCGAGGACGGGAAGCTCGAGTGGAAGTTCGACGCCATGCTGACGACCATGGCGCTCACCGGCCCGTTCCACCTCGAGTACGCGATGGCCTTCTGGCGCCGCATCAAGGCGCGCACGCTGATCGTGCACGGCGCGGAGTCCGGTGAGTTCTGGCGGAGCCGGCCCGGCGCGATCTACCTCGAGCCCGACGACCTCGCCCGCCGGCTCGCGTGCTTCCGCAACGCGCGCTTCATCGAGATCGAAGGCGCGGGGCACATGGTGCACTTCGACCGCCCCGACGAGCTGCTGCGCAGCATCCGCGCCTTCCTCGAGGAGGGCTAGTCGGGGGCGGGGCGGCGGCACGGGCGCCGCCCCGCCGCGCCCGTCAGTTCATGCTCGCTTGAACGTCGGCGTCGACGCCCGCGCCGAAGCGGTCGCCGTACATCATGCCGCGCGCACGGTACTTCTCCTCGGTGCGCTCGGTGATCAGACCGAGCCGGGCGAGGTTCGGAATGACCGTGTGCATGAACAGGTCGCTGTTGATCTTCGCCCAGTCCGGCATCGCGAGGCCCATCTGCACGACGGCGTGCGGGTCGAGGCCGTACTTGGGCCCGAGCTCGTGCAGCATGTCGAGGTTCTGGTTCGCGTTCAGCGTCTCGAGGATGTTGAACGCGAAGTCCTCCATTTCGATCATCTCCTCGGGCGTCGCCTCCTTGACCGTCTTGCGCATGGTCAGGATGCCGAAGGCCGCGTGACGCGCCTCGTCCTGCTTGACGCGGCGGAGGATGTCCGAGAGCAGCGGGTTCTTCGAGCCCTTGTACAGCATGTCGAAGATCCCGACCGCCATGCCCTCGAAGAGCGTCTGCATCCCGAGGGTCTTGGTCTTCCAGGTCGGCGCCTCGAGCAGCTTGTCGAGCAGCACCTTGAGCGTCGCCCCGATCGGGTAGATGGTCCCGACCTTGCGCTGCAGGAGCTTGGCGATCACCTCGACGTGGCGCGCCTCGTCCGCGACCTGCGACGCGGCGTAGAACTTCGCGTCCATCGTCGGGCAGACGTTGGTGAGCTGCCCGCAGAGCTGCAGCGCGGCCTGCTCGCCGTGCAGGAGCTGCGACATGGTGTAGGCGAACTCGTCGACCGCCGCGCGCTTGCAGGTCTCCTCGTCGGCGCCCATGTGGGTGAGGATCGTCGGAAGGATGAGCAGGTTCTCACGCGGCAGGAACCAATCGTCGAGCGGCAGCGGCTGCGACCAGTCGATGTCCTCCTCCGCGTTCCACTGGCCGCGCTTGCCGCGCTCGTAGAGCGCGCGCAGCTCCTCGACCTCGGAGCCGTAGTTCCAGGTCCAATGGAGATCCATCGGGACGTCGATGTCGAGCTGGGAGCGGAGCGCCGCGACCCGGTCCTCGTCGACCTCGACGATCTCGAACTCACCCACCCGCTTCCTGTACTCCGCCAGGATCTTTTCCATCGTGCGCTCCTTGCCGGAAACCCGCCGTCAAGACGTCGGGCGTAGCTGCAAACCGAATCGAATGAAGTCGCGAAGCTCTTGCTTGCGTCGCCGCACCTCGGCCGGATCGAACACGTCGTTGCCGAGGATGTCCTGCCCGAACTCGCCCGAGGCGAACGGGAAGATCGTCTGCCCGACGAGCGTGAGCAGCAGGTGCGGCACGTTCGCCGCGCGAAACGCGCCCGAGGCCATGCCCTCGCGCAGCAGGTTGCCCGCGCTGGTCATGATGCTGTGGATCGCGCGCTGCACCTCGAGCTCCTCGGGCATCTCGCCCGCGAGGTCGTCGTCCTCGAACAGCGAGCGCAGGAGGAGGCGCGCGTAGCTCGGGTTCGCGGCGAGCAGATCGATCAGGTCGTCGAGCCAGCGCTCGAGCCGCTCGCTCGGCGAGCCGCCGCTGGCGAGCGTCGCCAGAAGCCGCTCCTCGATCCGCCGCAGGATCCGCGCGCAGACCGCGGCGTAGAGCTGCGGCTTGTTCTTGAAGTGGTGGAAGAGCGAGGACTTGCCGAGTCCGACGACCTCGGCGACCTCGCGCAGGCCGACGCCCGCGTAGCCGCGCTTCGCGAACAGCGCCTCCGCGGCATCGAGGATACGGTCACGCGAGCTGGGCTCGGGATTCACGCTCGGAACGGACATCGCTGCGGCTCCAACCGACCGATCGGTCGTGTTCGCTTATCGCGCCACGGGGCGGCCGTGTCAAGGGCGCCGGCCGTGCAGGCGGTGCAGCGCTTCGGTGCTCCGCGAGGAGCCATCGACGACCCGCATCGGCGCCGGGTATCGGACGGCCGCAGCTTTCGTGTTACGTCCCGGCTCTTCGTTCGGACGCGCCTTCGGGCTGCCGACAGCCACACGAGGAGCAAGGAGCATGAAGCTCGAGAACAACGTGACGATCATCACCGGCGCCGGCCAGGGCATCGGCGAGGCGTACGCGCACCGGTTCGTCCAGGAGGGCGCGCGCGTCGCGGTCGCCGACATCAACCGGGAGAAGGGCGAGGCGGTCGCCGCGGCGCTGCGCGCAAAGGGCGGTGACGCGATCTTCGTGCCCGTCGACGTCTCAAGCGAGGACGACACCCGCCGCATGGCGCAGACCGTCGTCGACCGGTGGGGCCGCATCGACACGCTCATCGCCAACGCCGCGATCTTCTACGACATCGACAACCAGAACCACTCGTACGCCTACCTGCGGAAGATCTTCGACGTGAACTTCTTCGGCGTCTGGCTGTCGGCGCGCGCGGTGTACCCGTTCATGAAGCGTCAGGGCAAGGGTTCGATCATCACCCAGAGCTCGGGCGCCGCCTACATGCATCCGTACGTGATGCACGACGACGATCTGCCGAGCTTCCACTACAGCGTCACGAAGGCCGCGATCAGCGCGCTCACCCACTTCATCGCGGGTGCGGGCGGCCCGCACGGGGTGCGCTGCAACGCGATCTCGCCCGGGCCGACGATGACCGAGGCGACGAAGAAGGTCGTCCCCGAGGAGATCATGCAGTACATCATCAACATGATGATGGCGCTCAAGCGGCCGCTCGAGCCCGAGGACTTGACGGGCGCCGCCGTGTTCCTCGCCTCGGACGACAGCGCGATGATCACCGGTCAGGTGCTGTGCATCGACGGCGGGATGGTCATGCTCGGCTGACGGCGCTGCATCAGCTCCGCGGTCAGTCGGTGCCCAGCAGGAAGCTCGTGTCGTTGTAGCCGAACTCGATCGTCTGCTCGTGGATGCGCTTGACGGTGAGGCCGCCGATGCGGTCTCCCTCGCGCACCTGGGTGATGCCGCCGCCGTCCACGCTGACGAAAGCGAAGCGCCGCTCCGGCGAAGGCGACCACTGGAGGATGTTGATCGAGACCTGCGGCGCGCCGCCCGGCGGGCGTCGCAGGACCGGCGGACGCGACGGCGCCTCGGCGGGCGGCGGGACGGCGGCGACGGTCGTCGCCCCGTCGCTCGCCGGCGGCTCCGCGCCGACGTCGACCGGCGCGGCG
>FWWM01011470.1_pt1 | contig 15148 bp, 8 predicted proteins | sample 2228351 | NCBI WGS metagenome assembly FWWM01 (sample SAMEA103939774, study PRJEB20133) | metagenome | reverse complement strand
GGCAAAAACCAAGCCAATCGGAGTTATTAAAGGATAACATTACATATTTTCACCGTTGCACCACCCACTAAGGTATTAAAATTAATGAATAGCCGCAATACTACACACGAAAAAGATGGACCGGGATGGGTATCGAATTATAACAATGCTACTATGCGCCGTTTTAATGGCGTATAGCCGCTTGTTTGGTAAGGTTTGCATAATTTCTTACATTCCTTTTTTATTTATTAACTCCTCGATATCAAATATCTTGTCATGTTTTTCTTTTTTAATTTCCTTACTCGTTAAATCAATCTTGATACGCATAAAAAAATCATTAAAATTTGGGTTAATTTGGGCAATTTTATTCATGGTTTCAATATCTACAAACCTTTTTTCTTTTGCAGGATATAATATTTCACATGAATCAGGATCTTCAACATCTAGTTTTATTATTCAAATGCCAAACGAATTTGTCAATCTTTATAATTCTTGTATGAATTCCCTGTCCGACTCAATTTCTGCTGGTGTAGGTAATTTCCCTTCGCCATATTTCGAATGATACATTCCCAACCAAGCACAAATGTTGATAGAAGCACCGAATTCGATTGAACCACTTTATTTTATTTACATTCGTAGTCTTTTCAGGAAGACAAATTTCTATTTAATTATTTTCGTGAAAAAACAATGTTTTGAACTATTTCGTCAAGGTTTATTACCACTTGTGTCTTTACAAAAATCAAATGTTGTGTTTTTTTCTGAATAAATACTTTAATAATTATATCTGCTTTTGGGTTTATTTTATTTTCAAATCAGGAATATTGTACTTCTCTTGACTATATTCAGGGTCAATTAGCCTTAGTTGTTCTAATATTATTTTTCGTTTTTCAATAGCAGGTTGTAAGCAATAATTCTTGAAATCTTCCTTAGTTATGTCATTTGTATTCTTTACATTTGGAAATAATAATTTCAAATAAGCTGTTGCCATTCTTTTAATTGCGGTTATGTGTCGTCCATCAGATTTTGGTGGTACATTAATTAAATCGTCAACAATGGTTGCATATATAGAAACGTTTCTAAGCTCGTGCAAAATTTCTGAAAAATATTCAACATTCAGTGTATAACCTTGAACAGATAAGCTAGTATTAAATCTTGGCAAACGCCATCCTTCTATGAATCCATGAAACCTTTCCAACAATGCAGACTCTCTAAATGTTTCTGGTAGTTCAAAAAAGTATTTGTTTCCAATGGGTTTATTATCCATTGATAGAGAAATATTACCCATAATTAGGAAACCTGCTAATGACTCTACTCGTACACCCATAATATTAGTATAACCTTGCTCTAAATAACTCTTCAGAGCTGCTCTTAATTCAGCTGAATCTGAAAATCTAATTGTTTGAATTTCATCCAATGTAATGAAATCATATAAAGTAACCAAACCCATTGACTTTTTCTGCATATCATAGAACAACTTAGCTCTGGAAACTATACCACCACTGATAAGCCAACCATATTTGCTAAGGTTACCAAACACATATGATTTACCCGTACCTTTTGGTGCCAATTCAATCAAATTTAATCTCGGTTCAACAAATACTAATAATCTACTTAAAAACATCAACTTTTGTGAGATTGAATCGAAGCCATCAGGGTTATATTCCATTGAGCGAATCAATAAATCAATCCACTCAAAATTGGAAAATTCACTTCTTGCAGATGTAAAGTATTCTAAATCAACTTTATATGGTTTGAAGGGTTTAAAATTAACTAGTTCAACATAACCTTTCTCTCTGTCAACCGGGGGTTGGTAAATCAAAGTAATAACTCCCCAAATTTCTCCATCCTTTAACTCCTTATGTTTTTTTGCGATACGTTCAGGAATCCTACCCTCATTAGGCTTAATCCCCAAATCTGGAATTGAAAATAACAACCTGTCATTTTTCAAATCAGTCTCAACTATTATTCTTGCTAAAACTGTAACCTCTTCCCTATAAGTTCTTAAACGATTTTTTAGATTGTTGTCTTTACTAGGAATATGTTCATCAAGAAATTTGAATATACCATTACGGTCTAAGTTACCATAACTATCTGTAAAACGTTTAATTAAGTAATCTTTTATGAAGGAAGGTAAATTTTTACCCGCGAAAACACTATAATTTTGAGGAATCTTGATAACAGATTCATCAGGAAAAATTCTTTTTATTTTATCGTCTAAGGTCTCCATCAAAACAAGTCCTCCTCTGAAATTCCAGATTTTATCTTGATTATGAATTCATTAATAGTACTTTCTACTATTACTTTTACTTGAATTTCACCAGACAAAGATTTGTCCAAAGCTTTTTCCCATTTTTGATTTTTTTCATTAAAATTTAGTTTAGTTTTTTCCCCTTTTATTTCAATAAGCGCCACAGAAGGCTTAGGTAAAATAGTAAAAGAAAGAATAGGGTCCCTTTTTGATATCTCGTTCTTTTCTATTGTAATTTTAAAATCAATTTTTCCAATATCTTTTTTATTTGAAATTATAATAAAAGGCACTAAAACCTCTTCAGGAGTTGCTCCACCATGAACTTCTCTTATTGGCTTTTTTCCTAACGAATTATGCTTTAATGCAATTAAATATTTTTTCTTGTCAATTTCTGATTTGTGAAAAATATAATCTGTATCATTGATATGTTCTTCTTCATCAACTTCAACAAAACGCCCTTCGTGACTATCATCTTTTCCATATTTTTTTGAATCAACCAGTCTGGACAAAGCAGTTAATCCGTGGTCTGAAACTATTGCAATTGTCTGTTCGGAATCAAGTATTATGAATTTGTCAATAATTTTTTTAATTTCTTCAAATTGATTAATTATTGAAATAGGAAAGGAATATTTTGATGAGTGAATATGATAATCGAAATCTTGAACATACTTAATTTCAGGAAATTTATTTTGGTCTGTACTTGTGGGTAGCCTGGCAACTCCAATAAGTTTTTTAATGATAAAAATATCTTTATACTGTTCTTTTAAATAATTTTCAATGAAAGACACCCATTCAATACCTAAAGCATCTATCCAAATCACTTTATCTACTTTATTTGAATGAAAAATACTATGTATGGACTCAAAACTATTATACCAATTATAAAATGATTCCTCGTTTGCATTTTTTAAAAGTAATATTTCATTTAATTTGTAACTTATGGAATCATTTAGTTTCGATTTTTTATACTCCATTAAATATTCTAAAACCCATTCATTTTCATTCTTAAGATTGTCAAATGAACATTCTGAAATATAATATGATATTTCAGGAAATCTACTAAATAACAAATCTGTATCACTAACTTTGCCATTTGTATATAACTTTAAGAGATATTCCTTTTCGAACTTAAGAATGCCAGTAGTTAACAATAAAGCGTGTCGGAGATTTTCAATGGACTTAATTTTTAAATCGATTTCTTTTACTGCATCATCACAAAGGGTAATTGGTTTAATTTTCGAGAACTGTCGAATCATAGCTAAACGCTCTTTAACCAACTCTTCACTAATAGGTAAGTCAAATATTTTCAGGAATAGAGCCTTCAACAAAGCGTGGTCAGTAAAATCGGATAATGATTCAAAAACAATATAAATGTACTTATTTTTCAGGCAATTTTGTAACAAAACAAAGTGTTTCAAAAGCCATCTTTTGAATGCAACGTCTGATATTAGCCAATGCTCAATAATTATTTCTGGTGTTAATGATACAACATTTATATACATTTTTACAAATGTATTAAAGTCAGTAAAGTTACTGCCTGCAAAATTCAAGAATTCTTCCCAAAATTTTTTTTCTGAATTTTCATATGGTATTGGTATCTCGATACTTAAAACCTTTTCGAGTAAAGTTTTAGGATTATCAATTTGTTCAATAGAGAAGATATAGTCAGGCAAAGTATATTTATAGAACAAATTCAGAGGTGTGGAATAACATATTACTTCACAGTGACGTTTTTGTTTCCAAAATTTAAACCAAGCTTCAGTGTTTTCAATTATCTCATAATTCTTAATCTTTTTGGGAAGTTTAAATTTTGTTAAATACACCTTAACTGACTTAGTAACTCCCGATAATTTCCAATAAAATATTGATTCATTTTTCCTAGTATAATTTTGAAAAAAATCATTTTCAAATCTTTGTTCAATTCCTAATAAAGGTAAATATATTCGTCTCGATACATCAACATTTTCAATCAATAGTAACTGACAGAAGATATTTTTGAAGTCATCTTTTGAATAAAATCTAACAATTTCCGAAAAAGGGACAACGGCAGTATCTTTTGTAAAATTTTTTACAATGTTGATGAGTTTATCTTTTGTAATCCAACCATCTGAATGTGGTAAATTCTTTTCTAAATTGTAGATTTCAACTCCAATAGATAAAAGATTTTCAATTAACATTCTATATTTTTCAAAGCTTTGTAAAAAAATAAATCTTACAGGATAACGCTTTGATAAAATATCATTTGTATCCTTATCATACTTAATTTCTGAAATCAATGCCTCAATACTTTCAAATTCCTTTATTTTTTCTGCCAATTTCATTGTTTACTTTAAGTAAAATATCTAGCAAATAAAAATAATAGTTCTGCAGAATTCTTATTTTCTTCAATCATTTTTATAAGTCTGTTTATTAGTTCTTGTTCTCCCTGATTAAAATTTCTAATTTTACTTATTACTACTTCCACTAAACCCGGAGGTGGCGGTTTTGGGGGCGGAGGTGTAGGTGGCTCTTGTGGTCCGTTTCTCCCAGAAGACCATTCATAAACTTTTATCTTCACATCCTTTTCCTCCCATAAACCAATTTCCTCTTGCAAATGAGAATGTAAATATTCCATTATCTCACTAAAAGTATCCTCTTTAAATATATCTATGCTTCGAAGGAACGACAGGAATCCAATTCTAAAATTTTCAGAATTAAGTGCCAACCTTAAATCAAATTGATAATGTCTTATTTTTTCTAAAACTTCAACAAAAAATTTTACATCTAAATTATCACGAGTATTTTTAATTAACCTACATAATGCATCGATTGGTTCAACAATGCTTTCTCCAGTAGGACAGTATTTTAACGACCATAGTGGATATTTTGCTTTTTCTTTTATAAACTTTAAAATTGCCCAACGTGTATCCGTAATACTATAATAACCTTCTTCAAAAACAAAAAGCTCATGCAGAATTGTTATGAGCTCTCTTTCTTCTTTAGAACCAAAACGAACAATTAATTTGTTTTGATACTTACCGTTCTGCCAATACTTGAACATATTATTAATTAAATCTTTCATCTCCCCCTTTTCGATAGGTCGTCCTAAATCAGCAAAATACAGTTCTCCAATATATTTTCTCAGCACAAAACCTAAAAGTGCCATATTTGGCATATTTGTGTAAACACCATAGGGTGCTTTGGTTAAAAATATTAATTCCTCACCTATATTAAACGATGTCCTTTGTTTGACTTTAAGAAGTTTTGTTTCAATTTCATTTTGAATAACATTCAAAGGGTGATTAAAACTCGTATCTTTTAATTTTAAATTCTCGTCTACAATATACTCACCGATTTTATCTTTTATTAAATATTTCAAATACACATTTGTACCGCTAGATGTTTTTTCTTCAAGTTCTGAACGATTTTCGACAGTAATAAAAATCTCTGCAGCTTTTAGTGCATTTTGAAACTTCCAAATATTAGCATTCTTATACAAGCCAGGAATGCTATCAATGCCTTTGGAGAATATTTTTGGACTGTATTGACGATTAATAACTTCTCCAATTTTGGAGGCAAGATATTTCTCTTCTATCTCCCTGAAAATAAGCTGCATATACTTGTTTTTAATTCTAGAAAACCACTCTTTTACTATTTCTTTAGCGTAGTTTTCGTAGTTAGCTGATTGTTCTTTATAATTATGATTGTCGCTTACCTGCTTCCTTGCAAGATAATCTATGAACTTTTCAAAATTACTTTCAGCAAAAGGTTCTTCAACAATAACAAAAACAACATTTTTAAACTCTTCATCATATACTAATTTCTTAATTAAAGGGACAATAGAAAAGATATCATTAAACTGTAAAGATAAAAAAACTGCGCATTTCAGGCTATACGGTTTCAGAAAAGCTTTGTTTAAACGATTCCTTAAAATATGTTCACTTACAAAATTCGTTGAAAATAGAGAAATTTCAGATTCCCTGTATAAATTATCTTTAAAAATTTGTTTCTCTAATTCCTCGTCCATTTGGGCATATTTTATAACCTTTACCATATCCCTAAACTGGATTCTAAGGCTTTCTTTTTCTTCTTCAATTTCGTTTATCGGTAAGGAAGAAAACTCAATTAAAAAGTCTCCCATTGGTGTTTTTGTTATTATTCCTTGTTCGTCAATATAGTTTAATATTCCTTCAATTTCTTGTTCAGGAATACAACCATAAAAAATTTTGGCTATATTATCTGTTGACGGAAGGACAGGATGACCCTCCTCGGTATTTACATTAATTACTTTGTATAGCAAATTTAAAAGTAAAATTCCTTTAAATACCTTTGAATAATTTTCTCCTAATTCTTTAATCCTTCCAATATTTAAACGATACTTATCAAGAACTTGATTAAACCTTGCTTCCTGGACATTTTCAAAGGCATTAACAAAAAAATCCCAAAGATAATCAGCAGTAAGAAGGCGTTCTTCATTTAACTCTCTGTTTATGAAATTCAAAAAGCCTAATTCTTTGTCATACAAAAAGCCAAAAATACTTCTATTTGTAGAGCCTATATTCCTAGCTATAAAGGTTGATAAATATGCTGTATAAGGGTGAATAGGGAAAAGACTTTTCATCTTAGATTTTGCAGTAGCACTTTGATTATTCGTCAAAAAACTTATTAAATCATCCCATTCTGCTGAGCTTTCAAATGTTTCCTTTTGTAATCTTCGCCATTCTTCAAAATTTAATTTTCTAATTGTAGCTGCAATAATATGATAAGTTGTAATGGGTTCCATACTATACTGAATAATATGAAACCTATCATTCAATTTTGAAATATCTTCTGTTGCTGTTTGTTGTTGGTATGGTGTTCTATGACTGATTAAATATAAAAAAATATTGTTTTTCTCTGCTAATTCAGAAATATTTTGTAATTGGCTAATAATTCCTGAGTTAATTGAATCCATTACCGAAGTAAACTCATCCCAAAAAATTATCATTCCACTTGCTTTATTTTGAGATATTACTTCGTTATAAACTTCACCAAGCCACTTTGAAATATCTAAATGAGAGAAGTGAATACCTTCTTTGTTTAAAGTGAACTCAATAACATGATAGAACTCGATATCATAAGCATTAAGCTTTCTCAAAATATCATCTTTGGTTTTTACATAAATGCTTAATTCATCATACTTTTTTATAAGTAACTCCCAATCTATTAAAGGATTATTTACCATGTCAATTAATCGGTCAAAATCACTGGTAGGTACAATACCTAAATCCTTAAAACTAGGGGATGTTCTAACAGCTTTTTCAATTTGTAACGCAAATGTTCTACTGTTAGAAATACTTCCCACTCCTTTTAAGACAATGGGTAATATTCTGTTCTGAGCTCGATAGTTTTTAATTTTCGTTCTTAAATTGGGTTCTTCTATATTCTCATTTATGTAATCTTCAATATCGGTATAATCATCCGAAAGCAAATGTTTAACAACCGAAGCTGCATGACTTTTACCAGTACCATAAGAACCCTGTATCCAAATAGATTTCCTTAAACTTGGTTCATTTGTATCTAATGCGGATAGTGTTTTTCGTAAAACTTCATAAAATTGGTCGTTTGGAATAAACTGTTTCCAATAATTAATTGTTTCGTCTTCTAGATTAAATACAGGATGAAAATAGTCCTGTAAACCAATTATTTCTGAATATCTCATAATAATTCTCCTAATTTCCAAGCAAAAGTTTAAGAACTTCGATATATGTTAAATCTTCGCGTAACGAGATATTATCGAGCCCCTTGACTAAATTAACTTTTATAATCCCATATTTATTTTCTTGTAAGGTCCTCAATATATTATTAAACCGTTCTTTTGATACTCCAAATTCCTTGTAGATGCCTTGTTTTTGTTCAGGTGCATATAATTCGGAAACAGTAAAATTATAACGGTTTTTGTTATTGGCATATCTATAAAGAGAATATGCGACAGTTGTTAGATCGACTTCATCATAAGGCATTTTGGAAATGTAAGTAGTCGTTCCTTTTTTCTCATTTTTTCCTAACTTCATCTTTGAAATTATACTATATTTGAATAAATAAAGTAATGAGTTAATTGCATTATTTCTCGTCCTTGGTTGTAATTCTGGATAACTCTCTTTTAATAACTCAGTTAGTTCATCTTTCGAATAAATCGAATTGTACGGAATGCTTTCAATATACCATCGGATAATTAGTGAGTTGTAATAGAAATTAACCCATAAAATTTGCCAAGCTTTTAAGGGATTGTTGAGATAAATCTTTTGTATTAACTTGCCTAAATCGGTTATTTCACTAACATTTTTACCAATTATTTCACCATCTTTTAACCAATTAATGAAGGCTCTAATTTGGGGATTACCACCTAAATTGTTGTCAATTTCAAAAAAGTTGTTGATATTTCGAAAATATTGTTCAATCCAATTTTCTTTTATGCCAAACCCTTCATACCTATTCAAACTTGCTGATTTGTTTTTCATTTGATTACCTCCATCTGTTATGTATAATGATTTTGCTACAATACAACCTTTGTCAATAAAATCTATACATTTCCAGCAATGAACGCACTTGTTTAAATCAACTTTTACTCTGGGTACAACAATTAACGCACCATTAGGACATTCTACCTCACAAGCTGAGCAATGTGTACATAGAGAAGTTTTATTTAGTACACCCTTGACCTTTCCCATAATACTTGGGAAATTAAAAATGTTTTTAAAAATTGCTTTCACTGAGTTGTTCCCACTAGAAATTTCTAACGAAAATTTGCACACAATTTCATTAAACTTAATTTCACCCGAATACCACCTTCCGGTTTTTTGATAGGTCCTTGGCCCAAGTACCTTAATCCATTCGAGAATGTCTTCACTTGGATTTGAAACATAGGCTTTTAATTCCCCATTCTTTTCAATAATATCAACCCTTGATTTTTGATTTTTTAGAGAAAGCCCACCCGCTCTTGTTTTCCATTTACCTTTTTTGATATACTCATTAACATCTTTAATTCCTGACTCAATACAGTAACTTTTTATCAAGTTTAGAAATGGCAGCATCTTTTTAGGGTATTTTCCATTAATAATATACTCTGACAACTCAGATGCAAACGGACAAACAAAACACCCCACTCTGTTGAGTCCTAATCTATACCCTTTATTGATGGGTAATTTCCTTCCAAAAAGGTAAAGAAATACTTCAATCGTATTCCAATAGTAAATAGGACTAGCATTTATTACCCCAAAATGTTTAACATTTTTTCCTAATTTCCTATCATACCTTGCCCTAGAAAAACTTTCCTCGGCCCTAACACCTTCGAAAACCAAAAGAGTTGGTTGCCTCCCATTCCCTTTCAAAAACTTTAAATCGCGATACATTGGTGCAGTTTTCAAAACGGTACAACACCATCTGTGAATACGACTTGGTATGCCAAACTTTTTCCAAAGTTCAACAGTATCTTTTTGAGGACTTCTCGTCAAATGGAATATCAATTCGGGATATTTTGCAGTATAATGTTTCTTTGTTATTTCCCACATTTCGATAGATACTGGCAATTCTATCCCCGTATCTGAATAAATCACCCTAAATTGCTCTGGTGGAATTACTCGGCTTACAAGATCAAGCACAACCTGAGAATCTTTGCCACCGCTATAAGAAACAATAAAATAGTCTACCCTATTATTACGAGAATATTCCCGATAGGTTTCTTCAATAAATTCAATAGCCTCTTGTTCAAGACGAAATAGAAATTCTTGATTTTTTTCAATTACCCTCTTGATGTTAATTGGACTTAATTTTAAGTTTTTACCTGCCTTGGTTATCTCAATACCAGGGTCGTCAAAAATATTTCCACCTTTCACCTCGGCGACTAATTCTCCTTTGTAATAAAATCTTCTATCTAATGCCCAAAGTAAAGGTTTTTTCGACTTAGGGTATTTCCAATTAAATTTTTTATTAAAACCTAAAAAATCTAATTCTTCATAGAAAACTGGACGAGGTGAAAGATTTAAAGTATCACCGTCCCTCTTTGTCGTAAGTAAAATTCCATTAATTTTTCTGTCCCATTTTACTCTAAACATAAAAACAAATTTTTTGGTTTATAAACATTAAAATGCTTTGTAATATTCTATCATTGGACAAAGCTTTGGTTGAAGCGTCGGCTTGTAAGGCAGAGACAAAACAAAAAATTAGTGTCAGAAATTTTTTTAAATAAAACGAAATTGGTAAAAATATAAATTTCGAAGCATTAGCCGTTGAAATAGCTGCTCGAGAATTCATTCGCCTCTTCGTATTATTTGTATTAATGCTAATCATTTTTACTCTTTCGGGGTTAATAGTTTACAATATTACAAGCAACTTATTGCTTTTCCTTATGCTTCACTCCAATACAATAACACAAACTAAATTAAGTAATAAATAGGTATCTTTCAAATATTTTTTTAAAAATTTCCATATAAATTACATTTTGTACTCCCAGTGTTGTATATTATTTTAAAAAATTGACCTTAATGTCATAAACTAATACAAATAATGATATTATTATGTCAAAAAAAAATAAAAACAACTTGCTTTTTATTCGTGCTGTTCTAGCTACGTTGGCTTTCAGTTTAGTGATGGGAATTGTCGAACTGCACTTAAAACCAAATATGTTCGAGTCACAAAACCCCAAGCTGAATACCATGTCCTTACTTGTCGGATTCACGACGTCAAAGGTAATGCCTGCACCAGGCTTCTTGTGCTTTCTCCGTCAAAACTTTTAATGATTTTCCTCTGATTATTAAGGCAAATATGGGTTGTGAAGAATAATATTTATCTTTCTGATTTTGTCTTTTGTGTTAACGAAAGAATATTCTACTTTCATTTCATCAATACCTTTCGCTGGCGTGAAATAATAATTCCCCATCGCAATAGCCATAGCCACATTGCCAATGATTTTTATTCCAATGTTTTCCCAGCGGACATTGCTTCATAGTTTTATTGCAAATCCATAGTCTTCGGGATAATTTTCATCTCCACCAATAAAGTATGACAATACACCTTGAAAGTCAGTACGGAATTGCTTTTCGGAAGCCAATGTCGGTTTAAACAGAACAACACCTTCCTGAAAATTGTAGAAGTTGTTAATGTGTTCAATGGCAGCAGTTTTGTAATCCTCTTTTTCTAAATAAATTTTGACAATTTTAACAATACTTTCTCTTCAGATTTCTGCGCGTCTAATACTTCCTGCTCCGTTATAAAAATTTTTGTCTCTGTTTGAGTAATCGCTGTGTTTTCGTCTGCGTGTTTGGTTTACAAGAAGTATTTCCAATCGAGAAAACCTCAGAAAAAATTTTTGCAATTACAGTTACAATAACCTTCATATTAAAATTTGTTATTTTAATTTCCTTTTATTTATGACTTCACCCGCTATTGCCACATACACGCTGTTAGCAGCCGTGGTTATTGTTTTAATAAGTTCTTCTTCTTTAAAAAGTTAATAAATTCATTCACAATTTTTTCTTTTCTATCAATAATATCTTGTTCTGTAAAGTCGGTTTTAGTCTCTGCCAATTGTTTTAGTTCAGAAATCATTGTTCCTTCTATTTTCTTACCTTTGTCATTAATAAAGCCTTTGTAGTATTTAATTTTATCACTAAATCTATAATCAGAAGCCCTGATATTTATAGTTTTTTCAATTAAGGATTTGTTGCCAAGGGATTCTAAAAGTTTTGGATTACTAAGTGTCTTTTCGTTTTCTTGACGTTTTTTTGAAAAAATATGTTCAATATCAAAACTTATATTGAATTTTGGAATTTCTTGATTTTCATCTTTAAATGCCCACCAGGTTAGCATTGACCTTGTAATCGGTCTTAAATTATTGAACTCAAAGTTATCGATTGCTGTACGCAATGTATTTTCATCAAACTTATGTTCATCAAAGGTGACTGGGTTATTATTTATAATATTTATCATTTCAGCATAAATTGGTGTTCTAAGAGCGTTAACACCCGGATTAGTAAAAGCGTATGCCCAAACAAAAGCGATTGTTTTATCAAGAAAATCATCTAATTGATTTTCATCTAATTGATTGTTGCCATTTTTATTATGCAAAAAATATACTGACAAAAAATAAGTCCACATACCATTTGGGGCATAATTAAGGATAAACAATTTTCTTAAAATTTTAGGTGAAAATCTATCAGGATTTTGTTTGTAGACATCATTCCAAAAATCAGCAAGAATTTTAAGATTAGATAGAGTTTCATCTTGTTTTAGAATGGAATAATTATTTTTTTCATAAAACTTGCGTAGTGCTTCTGTGGTACTTGATTTTATCCCTTGTTTGGCACGAAGAAAATACATGTATCTTGTAAAGAGTTCATCCATTGGTGTTCCATTCAATGGCTTGAAAATGCTAGCTGTAATTTCTTCCAGTTCTTTCCATTGTTCAATGAATTTGTCTTTTTGGTTTTTATCTGAGTAATATTTATAAAATTGTGCCTTAAAAATGTCGGCGTCGGACAAAGGCAGTCCTCTATCATTGAGTGTAGAAAAAATTCTTAATGCAGTGTCCTGAGATTCTGCCTCGATTGGTAAAAGAATGCAATTATTTAAAATTCTGGTAGGCAGATAAGCAAAATATGATGGATATTCACTTAAAAAAGTTTCAATTTTTTCTTGAAAAAAACGATAGTTCTTTGCATATCTGCTATTTTGGTCTCTATTTACAATACCTGTTTTAAGGATTTGTAAAAACTCTTCTTTATCATTATCTGTGGCTACTTCTGAATTAATTTTCAATTCGTCAAGTTTGGGTTGTCCGAACTCATTAGTTTTCCATATACATTGCGCAATTTTCTCACGAGTTATTTTTGAGTTTTCATCTTGCATATTACCAAACTTTGCGTAAAAAGCCCGTAACAACAACATTAAAGTTGTAAGTCGTTGTTGTCCGTCAATTACTTCTTTCTTTCCTTTGTCATTTTCAAAAATTACTATTGAACCTAAAAAGTATTCATCATTGATATTAAATTTGTCGCAGTTATTATCAGGAAAAGCGAAAGCAAAAATATCATCCCAAAGAGTTTGACATTGTTCTTCATCCCAGGCGTAAGGTCTTTGATAATCTGGAATAAGAAAGTCAGCTTTCTTGTCTGAAAAAAGTAACCAGATTGTTTTTCGGTCAACGTTAAGTTTAGACATATTGTTATCCTTTTATTTTTAATTAATCATTACTGTTTGTTGTATGACTCATTTCATTGCCGCTAACGTTTGACAATATGGACAGTAAGGGATTGAAGGCTTTTTTACTATCAAGGTACAAGAAATTTTTAGCAGGCTACAACGCTTGATTACCCACTGCAACCAACCTTTATGGCATATACACTTAGTTAGCTTTTCTTGCTTTATCTCATTCATAATATATCTTTACATTATCGTTTTTTAGTCTCTGTATCATCCAATTATTTATTTTCTTCTTGTCAGCTTCTTGTATATTTGATTTGATTGACAAGATTACAACAGGTGTCATCCGTGGTGATTCAAGTGTATCATGAAAATATAAAGATTCAGAATATATGCATCCATCGATTTGTGGAAATATTGTTTTAATTTCATTCAGTATTGTCAAGCCAAGTTTTTGTTGACTCAAGATGCTGTCTATTTCTGATTTTTTTCTACTTAACAAAGCGTTAAGATTGATTACCTGCTCTTTAAGTTTGAATAATTCAATATTTTTTTCATCCATATTGCCAAAAGCTAATCCTTGTTCAATTATAATGGTAGCATTATCAAGATTAAAGTCCTTGGATTTTTTAATGATTTCATTTTTCTGTATGTCTGATAGTATTGAACCTCCATAAATTAAAGTAATCTTATTTGACTTAGCATCAATATCATGCTTTAAAAGGTAGTTCCCATCAAAAAAAGCAACATTAGAAACATAAGATTTTGCGTTCTGCAAAAATTTTTCTTGCTGTACAAGTTGATATCCAAAATAGATGCTTGGCAATAAAACAATTGTAATTACAAATGTGATTATTCTATTAATCTTCTTCTTTTGGACTTCGTCTACAATAGTCCTAATTGGAAACTTCAATAATCGTGAAATCCAAACAGAAGCAATGGCAATAAATATTGTATTAATAGTAAACAAATAGATAGCTCCGAAGAAAAAATTGAATTTTCCAGTGGCAATTCCATAGCCTGCCGTACACAAAGGTGGCATAAGAGCAGTTGCAATTGCAACTCCGGGTATTACATTTCCTTTCTGTTTGCTACTAATTGCAACTATTCCAGCTAAACCACCGAATAAAGCAATTAAAACATCATAAATTGTTGGATTTGTTCTTGCCAATAATTCAGATTGGGCGGTCGAAACAGGGCTCAGGGCAAAGTAAGCAGTCGAAGCAAAAAGACTTACCAGTATTGCAAAAGTATAATTTTTAACTGATTTCTTTAATAATTCGAAATCGTAGGTTGCAATGCCATACCCCATCCCATTAATGGGTCCCATTAAAGGAGATATGAGCATAGCCCCAATTATTACAGCTGTGGAATTCATATTAAGACCCACCGAAGCCACAATAATTGCAAAACCCAAAATCCAAAGATTTGTCCCTTTGAATACAACCCCTTTTTTAATCTCTTCGTATACTAGATCCGGGGATTCAAGCTCGGATTCTAAATTTAAATATCTTGTAATTTTTCTAATAACATTTACTGTTTTCATATTATTCAATAAAAATTATTCAAAATAAAATTATCGATATTATTCAATTTTCTAATTATATTCTTATAGCGAAGGGTTTGAAATGGAATTCGAGTTTAAATTTTGCCAGTTTTGCATTTAGACCGAAATAACTGAATTGGATAACATTTGATATTTTCAATACTATTGTATAAGTTTTTCGTCCTAATTCATTTTTGCGGAGAGGGCGAGATTCGAAC
>FWWM01011460.1_pt1 | contig 15163 bp, 7 predicted proteins | sample 2228351 | NCBI WGS metagenome assembly FWWM01 (sample SAMEA103939774, study PRJEB20133) | metagenome | reverse complement strand
CCGGTTTACATTCGGCCTGGACCCCTCTTAGCAATGAACCATCTCCTTTGAAGAACAGCAAATTGTTCCCGCTACCCCTTGGGCCAGGGCCTTGACCCGCCACAATCTCTGCACAGCCGTCCCCGTCCACGTCCCCCCCAGCAACAAATACTCCCCGGCCCTCGGAAAAGGCCAAGAAGGGTTCATTCTCTTCTTCTCGAGACTCAGCTCGGATCACCGCCACCTGGCCCATGGCCCTGGGGCTTCTGGGGGCGCCAACGATGATCTCATCGCGACCGTCGCAGTCCAGATCCGCCGCCGCCACATTTGCGCCGTAGCCCACCCAAGTGCCTTGGGAGGAGGTGAAATTCACCTCCCATTCGGCCTTGAGGGAACCCACTTCCCACTGCATGGGCTCAGAGGTCTCCACCTGGAAGACTCTAACCAGGGCGGGGGCCATGGGTGTGGGGCCTGGGGCGGCAATGAGCTCAGGCCTACCGTCTCCATCTATGTCCCCTACTGCCAGGTTGGGCGCCCTCCAAGCCCACGGCTCAGGAAACGGAACAAATCTGAGGCCCGTCTCCACAAGGCTGCCTTCTAGTAACTTGTACGCCTTGACCATTGTGCTGCCTTTAACCGGCCTCCACCAAGCCTGGTCATCCAAGTCTCCCAGGGACTCCTCCCGGCTGCTTATACCCACAATTATCTCCTCTTTCCAATCACCGTCCAAATCCCCTATGGCCACGCTGGGAGGATGAAGCAAGCCACGGTGATCAACAGAAGCCTCTGCAAGCACTCCACCGTCTCTTCCTAGAACCCTTATCTTGGCCTGCGAGGAAATTCTCTTTCTAGTGTTTGCCACCACAAGCTCATCCAAGCCGTCTCCGTCCAAGTCTCCACTTGCCAGGCTAGGTACCCCAGCCTTGGATGAGGCCTTGTAATCCTTTATCCAATCCCCTTCCGGGGTGAAACTCTTGATGATGGGCCGTCCTTTTTGGTCCCTAAAGCAGGAGGTCAAGATACTCGGGGATAGTTCCGGATTGGTCTCTACTGCAAGTTTCCCTTGCGCCCAGTGGGAGGCAGTTCTGCCATGGGCTGTGACCTCGAAGTAGTAATCTCCTGGGAGAACCCACTTGGAGGTAAAAACTTCTAGAGTTACTTCCTGCCCCACTGCTGCCTGGGAGGTGGAAAGCTGTGCCCTCACACCCTTGGGAAATCCGCTTAGGGAGAATCTCACAGGCCCTTCAAAACCTCCCAAAGGATTTGTTATGACTCTGAAGGTGGCTTTATCGAGCTGCTTTACACCCTCGGCAAAAGGTGTGATTGAAACAAAGAAGTCCACTACTTCCAAGGTCACCTGAATGCTGCTTTGACTTTCGCCCGAGGAAGCTGTGAGTGCAAGCGAGTAGACCCCAGGAGCACTCTGGGAGGTGGTGATCACCTTCAGGGTTGCCTGGGCAGCAAGCCCGCCAGAGAGCTGCACTAGGTCTGGGATCACAACCACGGCACAGTTGGGGACCGTTCCGGTCACACTCAGGGCAACCTCTCCCTCAAAACCCAAGGTGGGATTTACTGTAATTACCCATGAGGCTGTTTCCCCTGCCTCTACTTTTCTAGAAGGTGTCTCGGTAGAAAGGGTGAAAAACGCTTCCTCCCGGGCAATGGTAAGGATAAAGGTCCTTTGGGAAACAGGGCTCTTGCCCGCCACCTGTTGTTGCAGCACATAAGTCCCTAATGGAAGTGTGCCTGGGATGGGCCAGTTTACCTCCAAGGACAGCTCGGATGCTGCTGCAATATTGAAAACCGTAGTCTGGGAGAATACCTCGGCTCCGGCCTGGTTCCTTACAATGGTCTCCAGGGAAAGCCCCTCTAAGGGGAGGGCCACGTAATTGAAGATTTTTGTAACTATGTGTATTGTTTGGCCGGGGCCGTAGGTTTCCCTATCTGTGGTAGTTTGGATCGACACCTCTGGGAGTGTGATGGTGAGCCTTGCCTCATTGTTCTCCTTTTGGAACTCTTCCACCTGGGCCTGCGGCTCTGCCTTGAGTGCAAAGGTCTTGGGATCTGGCGGGCCTGTAAGCTGGATCTGGTGGGAAAATCTTTGGATCTGCCCAGGGGCAAGGGGAGCCACTTGAAAACTTGCCAGGAGCCTGGCTTCAGCTTCGTCATAGAGGGCCAAGGTGGTGGCAGGGGCATTCTCTCTACCCTGGTTTCGGATTTCTATTAGAAGGGCAGCCTGTGGCGGGTGACCGACCTCCAGGTTACCCATGAGTTCTACACTCAGATCAGGCAGTCGGGTTCCGTACAGGAAGGATGTTTCTTTGGAACTTGTAAGTCCTTCCACTTCCAGGACGGCCCTGACTTTGTGTGACCCCGCAGATGTGCTGGGAATGGTGAAGCTAGCGTTATTTCTGCCTCCACGGAGTGTGACAGGCATCATTCCTCGTGAAACTCCGTCTACCAGGATTTCCAGGGTGCCTTCTCCCTCCCCCAAGAAACTTGCCTCCACTTGGCCCGGCTCCGTATTGGTTGGATACTCGACCTTGTCCGTCCTCACCCCCAAGAGCAAGGCACTTCCTACATCGAAAGCCTCTGACCCAGAGCAAAGGAGCATATCCCCAAAAAATACAGCGTAAGCCAGCCTGTGGATGCCCAGCACCGTTGTGGTGAAAGGCAAAGAAAGTCTTACCGGCACAGGTTCTGCATTCGTAAGAGTCACCCCAATCTGGCCTGCCTCGGTGTATTCTCCCTGGGGGTCCATGATCCATGTGCGTATAATGGCCTCTAGCGACTCATTGCTCTCCACCCAAAGGGACAGGTTCATTGTATCGGCTGAGCTGTACCGTGGCTTATCCAGAGCGGCCTCCTTCACCTTCTCCCAGATGCCTGCCACATCAAATGCGTGCGATGCTGTTGTTAGCTGAGAGTCCGCAGTGATGAGTCGGGCTGAGACCTCATAAGTACCGGCTGTCATCACAGAGGGAAGCACAAAGCTGCGGGAAGTAGAGCCCGTGAAAGAGAAGCTCTCGGTGTATCCCCCAGGTCCGCTGAGAGTCATTTCGCCGACTGTCTGCCCCTCCACTGTCACCACTACCGTGTCCCCAGCCCGGTATACCTGTTTATCGGTGGAAAGATGGATCAGATCTCCGGTCTTTTCTATGGAAATGGCACTTAGTTAAATGGATCTGCCCGATTCATGGTAGATGCCGAAGAAAAGCTTCTGGCCTGTGATCTTGGGGAGAGGTATCTCGAAGATCAGGCTTTGGGAACCGGCCAACATAAAAGGCCTGTTCTCTTCGAAGCCATTGTAATTGACCTGTGCTACCAGAGGTAGCGCAGTTGCAGCGGAGGTCTGCACGTGGAGGGTCAACCTGGCTGTATCGCCTTCTCCGTAGCTGGATTTGTCCAAAGATGGGGTCACTTGGAGAGCCAGGCCGGCTGTTGCAAATCTCACGATCCCCTTTTGCAGTGGTCCGGACGAGGAAAGCTCCCAAGTCCCCGAATGGTCCCTCTGATCCAGATCCTCCGGAAGCAAAGTGCCAAAGAAGACTTCCTTTTCCTCACCTGCGCCGAGCCAGCCCTGTTCAGAGGAGTCCAGGAAGTCTTCGACTTGGACTCTGAGATGGAAACTTGAGCCCTGGTCTCCGGAGTTTTTCAACAAGAACCTGAGGATTGCTTCCTGGCCGGGTTGAAAGGTTTGATAAGTGGGAGACTGGATCATCTGAATCAAAGCGGGCTTTACGGTGAAAGCCACCTCTTGGGAGGCCAAGGGCTCCCCACTGCTGGATAGCACAGAGACCCTGGCTGTGTATGCCCCCGCAGCCAAGTCAGCTGTCGGAATCTGGAAATCTATCAACTCAGAAGAGCCTGGAGTCATGGCAGGAAGTCTTTTCCCACCGTTCCAGTAATTCGCTCCGCTTGCATCTGTGACCTCAGCCAGCACGCTCAAGGCAAGCTCATTTGCTCCGAGGTTTGAAACCTGCACACTTATGGGAACAAGACCTCCACCTTCCACCCCTGTGCTCAAATTCAATCCCACCCGGTTCTGACGCCTGACCTGAAAAAAGACTTGGGCTGCCATATTGGGCTTGGGACAGGAGGCCGTAATAGTGTAGCTTCCTTCAGGGAGCACGAAATAAAGAATGTCGGAGGCCTTTTCACCGGGGAGAAGGGCGTAACTGCGCACGATTTCTATACCGCCGGGGCTTAGCTGGTAGTTCAGGGTCAGCACTTCTTCCAAGAGCCCCGTGTTGGCAAGGCTCACCTCAACTGCCACAGGCCCCTCCAAATATAAAGCCTGAGGGGAAAGGTGTATCTCTGCGCCAAGACCGTAAAAGACTTTTCGGATCTCAAGTCCTGAGAGATCTCCGGTGAAAACAAAGCTCAAATCCGTATCACTCTGAATCTGGTGGAAGGTTTCCAAGGACCTGTTTTCGCCTCCTTGGAGGCTCAGACCTTGGGTCAGGATGGTCTGCCCGCTTTTTTCCTTTATCTCCAAATTCACCCAGACGGGAAGCCTTCCATGGTTGACCAGGTTGACCCTGATGGGAAATGGTTCCTCACCTGCCACTTGCGGCACATCAAGGCTTTGGTAAACCCTTGGCATTTCGACTTCCAACTGGTCCTGTACTTCCAACAGGGTTTTGTCCTGGCTCAGCACAAGGCCGGTGAGCATAATGCTGCCCTCTTCCCCTGCAGTCATGGACACAGAAATGGGGAAATTCCCCCCTGCAGGAAGCTCCAAGCTCTGGGAGAGGAGCTCCAATATTTGCCCGGCTGGGTCACGTGCCACGAGGTAAAGCTTGAGCCCACCTGCAGCGGCAGGGGCCCTGTTTTGGATCGACCCCGATATCCTTATCAACTCCCCCGGCTTGTATATTTTTCTTTCTGGCTCAAGAGTAAGAACAATGTCTTGCTCCGCCACGTAGAATGGATAAGTTGCCCGGGCCAAGACTTGAGCCAGGCTGTTTCTCAATGATGCCTCCAGGAGGTATTTCCCTGGCGTTGAAAGCGGGCCTGTCAGGTCAGTGAATTCTCTGGTCTCACCCGAAGACAGACTCACCCGGTGTATTGTTTCAAGAATCTTCTCTGCCCCTTCATCCCGATTCAGGGAAATGTAGAACCTTTCCCCATCTGCCAGATATATCGTTTCATATGGGCCCGAATCAATGGACTTGAGTTCTTCAAAAGTCTGGCTGCGGTTGTCTATGATTCCGTAATCACACTGGTAATCTGTCCACTCGCCCTGGAAATTCCCGTCCCTGTCGAAGCGAACAACCCTTTTGTTTCCGGAATCTATGACATATACAAAGCCCCATGTCCCCACTGCAATGCCCGTAGGTGAGCTGAGCTCTCCCGGGCCGCTTGCAGCAGTTCCGAATTCTCCCAGGAAGCGGCCCTCCAGGTCGAAACGCTGGATTCTGTTGTTGCCCGTATCGGCCACATACACATATCCGGTGGGCCCCACGGCGATTCCCCTGGGGGAAGAGAACTCTCCATGGGCCTGCCCATGCTGGCCCCAGCCCAGAAGAAACACTCCATCAGAATTGAAGATCTGGATGCGGTGGTTTCCAGTATCTGCCACATACACTTTCCCATCTCCAGAGACCGCTATCGCCTCAGGGGATCTGAATTCTCCCTGGCCCTCTCCTTGGCTTCCCCAGCTCCCAAGGAAATTGCCATCCTTATCAAAACGCTGTACACGATTATTGCCTGTGTCAGCCACATAAACAGAGCCGTCCGGGGAAAGCGCCATTCCTTTGAGCCCCTGGAACTGCCCATCGCCGCTTCCCTGCTGGCCCCACTGGTTGAGGACCGTAACCTCACCATATGAAATATCCAGTTCTTGGATCACATGGCGGTAGGGGTTGAAGGCATAGATGGTCCATTCCTGAGAAGCAGCCATGGCGGAACCCCACTCGAACCATGGGGGCCAGTCGTCCTGATCCTGGCAGTAGAAGAGCTCCTTTTCCTTGCAATAATCCCCCTGATAGTCGCAAGAGCCCCAATAAATCTCTTGGCAGGCTCCACAGGTGGGTTCGCAGTAGCCTATGGCCCAGGAGAAAAGATGATTCCCGCTCTGATCAAATGCCTGAATGCGGCTGTTTAAGGTGTCTGCAACGTATATTGTCCCATCCAGGCTTATTGCCAACCCGCTGGGGGATAAGAGCTGTCCCTCAGCCGTGCCCGGTTCACCCCAGGCAAAAATGAAGTTGCCTTCTCTGTCAAAGACCTGAATGCGGTTGTTCCCTGTATCTGCCACGTAGATATGACCCTCAGGGCCAAGGGCCACACCTTGGGGGTTGGAAAATCGGCCTTGTTCAGCTCCCTGCTCCCCAAAGGCAAATACAAAGTTTCCCTGCACGTCAAATACTGGATACGATGGTTTCCCGTGTCAGCAACCAGGATGTGGCCGTCCTGGGAGGCAGCTATGCCGCGAGGGCTTATCATCTGGCCTTGGGATTGGCCGTAATCTCCCCATTGCCCCACCGCATTACCCTGGAGGTCGAACTTGAGCACCTGATGTAATCCAGAATCTACTACGTAGATGTATCCCTGGGGGCCCAAGGCTATTCCCGAGGGTTCCAGGAACTGGAATCCGCTTCCAAACTGATCGGCCCAAAACCCGCCCTGGTACTTGAAAACCTGGCGGTACCCAGCATCTACAATGTAGATGGAACCTTCTTCCGAAACCACTATTCCCCTAGGCTCGCTGAACCCATTCCAGATATCTTTCCATTGGGTTTCACCTGCCGGAGAATATTCCAAGAGCCGATTCTTTTCCGCTTCGGGCACAAACAGCCGGCCATCTCCTGCCACCGCCACGGTCTGAGGTCTGCTGATCCATTTCTCATAGATGCTCTTGGGATAATGGACCTGAAATCCCCAAACAAGACTTGGGACCATTCGGCTCACCGTAACCGTGAGGACTCCGTTTTTAAGTTCGAGGGGTCCGTTGGTGAGGCTGGTCAGGGCGGAAGCTGAGTCAGTCAACAAATACACATCTTGGTTGGTGCGGGTTTCCAGTCCTGCCCTGAGGCCCTCGATACGAAAAGACCTGTCCAAAAGGATCATTTCTTGGGTGGAGCTGTCCCTGACCCTTGCCCGTAGGGTGACCGGGCCACCTGCAGCCTGCTCAGGAACAGGAATCTCCACCAGGATCTTGGTCTCTCCGGACATAATTCCTCCGGCGGTGTTTCCCTCCCAGATCGTGAGACCTTCCGGGCTTGTTAGACTTATATTCTGTGCCGTGTATGCTGTGTCTACCCCACCCTGGTTTTGGATTGTCAGTGGAATGACCTCTCCAAGCTTTGGAGTCGGAGATCCCGAATAAGTGACCAAAAGCCTGGAGTGGGGAATCTGGAAGGCAACTTCTTTTCTCAGGATGGCCTGCGGCGAGAGAATAGCCTCCACTTCTATTTTCTGATTTCCTGGAGCAATATCCGGAGGAATGTAAAAAGAAAAGGCGACCTGGGAGCTTTCTCCAGGAGGCAAAGATACAAACCTGGTTTCGGTTTGAGTGGTGCCAGCAAGCCGGGCGGTCAAAGGCACCTGGTCCAGAGCGAATAGACCGTTGTTGACCAAACTTACTGTGAGAAAGGCTGTGTCCCTGGCTCTGTAAGAACTCTTCTCCAGCCGAGCAGAGATCACAGGAAGGGAGTTATTGGTGATTCTTAGCTCTGTGGGACTTCCATTTCTGGTCTCGTCTGATTGAGCGAGGAAAGAACATAGGTTCCCAGCTTAAGTGGTTGGAAGACAACAGGCACATCCAGGGTCTTTGTCTCCCTCACGGCCAAGGTGAAGGGCAGGGTTTCAGACAAAACAAGGCTGCCCCCAGGCTCTTTTAGGTTGATCTCCAAGGTACCGTTACGCACATTGATTTGACCTCGATTGGTAATGGTGAAGGGTATTATGTTCAACCCGGAGTTGTACCTGGGCGGAAGCTGTGGCTTCACTTCTATTTTGCTTTCGGGTACATCAAACCGGGCCCAGGAAGTTGAAACCCGACTCCCCCGGTACCAGGTTTCCAAGCTCACAGAGTAGGTGCCTGGGGCGGCTGTCTGAGGGATGGTGAAGCTGTTGGTAAAGGTCGTGCTTCCACGGGTTGGCAAATCAAGGCTTCGGGAGTCCTGGAATACGACCTCTCCCTGGGTATTGATGATTGCCAATCGGACCTCAGCGGGCCAACCCAAGACAACCTTGTTTCCCACCGAGCAGTCTATGAGGACGCTCTCTCCTTTCTCATATCGGGCTTTCTCAACCTGGACCGCCAGATCGGCATTAGGCACCACCACCCAAAAGCCCTTTGCAGCAAAGCCCCCGTTCTTGCCTTTCTCTTCACGGAAAAATGCCCAGACCCTTTCTGTATTTCTCACAGGCTCCAGCACATAAGTGAAACTGGAGTGGCCCCTGGCTGGAACCATGGAGGTATTCTCCTCGCTCCTGTTGTTGTGTGGCAAGATGAAGCGAGTGGTGATCTGTCTGTCCGTGTCAGTGTTGTTCCAAATGTTGAAAGTTAAATGGACTGAACTTCCCGGAAGATAGTGCTCTCGATCGCTTTGCACGGAAAAACTGAAGTCACGGCTTCTGTAAGAGTCAGCAGGAGGATTGCTCGCCACAAAACGGCCCGAATCGGTCTCTGCCTCAGGCTGTACGATGATTCCATTTGAATCCAGTAGCACATAGTCTACGTGGTAGATTCCCGCAGGTCCGTTTTGCTTGGTGGAAAAAGTGGCCTGGATCGAGCTGCTTCCCCCGGCAGGAACTGGCAGATCCAGGGTCTGCTCACCCAGAAGAACTGACCTGTTAGGATCGTAGAGCCTCAGCTTGATCGCAGAGGCATCCCTGTTGGTGTGGTTTACAGCGGTTATATCAAGGATGACCTCCTGGCCGGGCCTTACCTGGGGAAGCATTTGAGGGCTCTTGGCCCAGGTGATGATGTCCTTGACAAGGGCCTTTTCTTCAGATGAAGCCTGGTTGTGTTCTGAGGCAAAATCAGATTACATGGAGGTGACGATCACCCTTCCAAGCCCGAATTCATAGATGAGCATCGCAGGCTGACCGTTGGCGGTCCTTCTCAAAAGAATCGTTGAGCTGGAAGGATACTCTGTGAAATAGCCGTCCACGTTTAGATCGGGTGTGGCCTTGCTGATGCTGGCCAAAATTTGGTGCCATGTGTCTATGAAGGCAGCGCCTCTGAAACAGCTATGATCCTCGGCCCAGCCGTAACCACTGATCTTACGCCGGCTGCCATCTGCTTCCTCTGGCACGGGTAGGATCGAGAACTCGTATCCGTGCTGCTGGGCAAATACAATCAGGGTTCCGCCTAGTCTCACGTACTCTTCCAGATTGGCCTTGAAAAAACCGGAATTTTCAAGGCCTACAAGCCCACCCGAAGGAATTATGAGCAGCGGATAATTGGCCAAAGGCCTCGGGGGAGAAGTCGTCGGGTTTGTACCGCCTTATGGGTTCGTTGAAAGTCCCTTGAATGAGATCTGACATTGACAGAGCAAAGCCCCTGCCCAAGATAGCCACATCAGGTGCGTAACGTAATCTTCATGAAAGAGTTCCCAGGCCACCTCAGAGCTAAGCTCGTACCCATTGGAGAGAGCCAGGTAAGTCTCTTCATCCACCGTCCCCGTTCGGTATTCCCAGAGCAGGTAGTCCTGCATCCAGAACCAGACAAGAGATCTCTTGTTTTTCTTTACCGCCAGCCTGTCCCAGGATTGATCCAGCAGCTCCTGGGAAGTAAAGTCTCTGGATGAACCGGGCAAACCCTCAAAATCGTCGGGATGGTCTCCTCCAGGAGGTCTGCATTCCCCTCCTCCACAATCCCCACAGCCGATGGGGGGCCCCTTCTACAATTGGAAGGCGGTATGAAATCCTTTAAGACATCCCGCCAGGCATGAAGTATCCCTGCGAGAGCATCGCGGGCTTGTTGACGTCCTATGTTCATGAAGAAGTGGTGGGCTACAAACTGCCCATTTCCGAAATCCTTGACCAGACCCTCATACCCGGTCACGGGCTCGGTCAAGGCCCTATATCCTGTCATGACAGCCCTTGCATTCCATGCTACTGTTTCAGGGGATGAGGAATTGCATTCAAGGGATTCAAAATCCGCTGCCATTCCCATCTCGATTTCCAGATGGCCGTGCATAAAGTTTTCCGCCAATGTCCCAAAGCCCCTGGTACCAACGTTCTTGTTTGTCCCTGTCCCCCTCATGGTAAACGTTGTCGATTCCTACGCTGTACGCATGCAGAGGGCTGGCCAGATCCGCTGGATGATGAGAGAGTCGGCCGAATTGTTTCCATACCTTCTTGTAATCTTCTAAGGTCGAACTGCAGGTAATCTCGCTCAAACTTTGTCTTGTGTTATCTTTTTCTCCCTCAATGGCTTCAAGCGCGGTTCCAGGAGTGATCTTTGCACTGACACTCAGATTGAGAACCTCCCGTATAGAGCTATCCCAACTTTTGTGATAGCCTTTGTTGAGGGAATGCTTGGGACTGTTGAGTCCATCGGATCTATCTGGTTCAGAAGAACCTAGTCTCAAGGCGCGAAACAGGCTAGAGTCATCAACTTCCTGTTCGCATCTGTTGCTCAGAGGTCTTGGAAGAGGAATACAGCCGGGATCATTTTGGGAGGTGCACTCTCTCTGGCAGCTCTCGGCCCCCTTGGCCAGCTTTCCATGATGATTTAAAACCCCGAGAATTCCCCCACACCAGGCATCGAGGGATTCTGGAACAAGCAGTCCCAATGCGACCAAAGCTCCAAGAGCCGAGGTGTATTTCACTGAGCTCCCTCTTTTCTTGTGAACTTTTGCACAACGTTGTGGATTGTTATACCGGCCCGACCTTCGTGGAGGGTCCTCGCCACAAAAACGTGGTCCTGGTAGAAAGCCATGGCCAGTTTTTCGTCCATGGTTTCAATCTTGTCCATGTCGCTTAGCTTCTCGAACCACTCCGAGTAACTTTTCTTCTTGTGTTTCCAGTAGCCTATCATCTTGCCTGTTTTGTCAAAAAGCATGGCATCTATTACTCCAAAGGGCTTCATCCCCACAAAGGATATGAATATATCGTCCCTGGGGCTCACAAAGATGTTGTCTGCAAAGCAGTAACCAGGGCTGCTCTCCACCCACGAGAGCTTATCAGATGTGAATTGCCTCAAGCTGACCCCAACTCCTTTGAGCATCAGCTCCTCGTAGGCGATCTCCCTTCGTCTGTCAGGCTCATAGAATTTCCCTGGGCTCTCAAATCCCTTCTTCAGAACAGCATGGAACTCCTTCTTCTTTTGCCAATTCTCATCCAATGCCACAACGACGTTACCATGGGCAAAGAGGTAAATTCTCCCGGAGCTGTCAACACCAATTCCATTGACATTGGTCTCCTCTTTCAGGAATGGCACCTTGGCTCCTGTCAGAGGCATTCTGGCTGGCGCCTTGGGAGGCTCCAGCACCCTTTTTCTCCTGAGCTTTCCATCCAAGGAATACTCCCTGAGCTCCACTGCCTCGAAATACTTTTTAGAGTATCCCTCTAGAGCTAAGAAAAGCCTCTCGTTTCTAACTGCAGCACCACTGTTTGAACCAAGCAAGCGAAAAGATGCCGACCCCTTTTCTGTCAACCACCATAGACCCAACACTGTTCCATCTGGGTCGAACTTGACAATCTTGTTGCCATCATAGTCCACCACATAGATCTTTTCCTTTGGGTCTGAAACTATTATCGAGGGCATTATCAGAAATTCCCTGGAGTCCACATTTACCATTTCTCCGTATCCACTGTATCTTCTGACCATTACTGGCTTTAGCTTCTTGCTCAGCTCTGGAGGAAGTGCCAGTCTGTTGTCCTCAGGCCACTAAGCAATAAAATTGCCGTCAAGGTCGTAGTGCTGTATACGGTAGTGCTTCCTTTCTTCTGGGTTGGCCTTCAAAATCCCTCTTGAAATAATATCAAGATGCCAATCTATCGGTTTTTCTCTTATATCCTTTTCAAATAATCTTATATTTCCATCTTCCTCTTTTGTTAGTTTGATCTGGCCCAAAAAAGACATGACAATCTGTTTCTCGTCCTCGCTCATTTCAGAAGCTTTTCTAGGCGGAAAGAAATGTTTTATTAAAAGTTCGATACATTTGTCCCTCTGCTCCTTACTTAACCTGTCTACTGCGATTCCAGAGAGATATTTACCTGCAGCATAGATTCGAAGAAAATCATCCTTTTCTCTCTCTGTCATTTCAGAAAGGGGCTTGGGCATGGGAGGAGGTAGATAAACGGTCTCCGTGGCATTGACAAGTACGAAAAACCCTTCGTCATTGGCCGTCATGGAGCAAATCCGGTGCCGAGAGTCTGGCCTGATCTCTCTTATCTTCCACTCTTTCACAAATTCCGGAGCTGTCCACTTGTCGGCCTTCCCCGAGTCACAAGACACAAGGGCCAAAGATATCAGGGGTAGAAGGATCATTATTGCCAGGGGGCTCATCACGCTGGATCCGGCCCGGCCTTGGGAATTCATGTAACCGGATCACTCAAGGGTGTTTTTCATTTCAAGGGATTTCCTTCCCAGGGACATGCACAGTCTTTTCAATACACCAGCAGGTGCGCTATCCCCAAGGGATCCATCTACTGCCAAAGGGCAAAAAAGCGGGCAATCTCTATGGTTCCTGCAGCCATGTCCGGGCGTACAACACGATGCTCAGTCCCTCTCTCCGCCAAGGGGCGCACCGCAACTTTCAGGTGGCCCAAGGGGAACCAGAGCCTGTGCTGAAGAGAGTCCCCCAAACGGAAGCCGAGAGGCCCCCACGGCCACAAAAAGCCTACCAGGAGCTATTCTCCAACATAAGGTTAAACTGCGGTCAATTTGCTGGCTTTATAGCACAGCCGCAGCGGTTGTCAACAAAAAAATTGCTTTTTGTCGGTAGCATGTGGAATGTCCGGTAGATATAGCAAGTGATGTGTCCGCTTTTTGCGGTTATGAGGGTAGGATAGGGTGTGTGGTACCTCCTTTGTCCACACACTTTTTCTGATAAAAAACCCCTCCTTCTGTATCAGGATGCAAGCTCTACCTGGGGGCTCGGGTTTTTGGCACTGGGCCTCAGCCCGCTTGTGTCTGCTGCGGTAACAGGCTCGCTTGCCCTGAAGGGGGTTTCCCAATCACAGGGGTACCAATCTGTCCAAAGCAGACGGGGTAGCGCCATTTTTACCCAAATCAGCTCAAAGCACTTTTGGGTAAAAAGTCTGGCATTCCTTATTCGAGTTGCAATGGGGGAACCAACCTGGGTTTGCATATGGATCAGTAAAACGGCATATCGCGACATTGGCTTTTTAGTTTCAAGCTGGTGAATACGGATGAGCGCACGAACCAGATACTCAAGGCGGGCAGTATACTGAAAGGGGAGAAAATCATTACATCTCAGCTAGTTACATAGCCTGTAGCTACGAAAGCCAAGAATGAACCCAATTATTACAGTAAGTTAAGGCGGTAAGTGACAAAGTCGGGTTAGATGTCACTGGCTGAGCTGTCTGTCTCCATCAAGTACGCAGGCTGAAGACCCAATTGGATCTGGAGTTCCAGGACTGAAAACCAAACAAAACGATGCTTCCTGAGTACATAAAAGAGTCTTCTTTCCAAGTCTGGCTCTCAGGCCTAGATGATGTCTCTGGCGCTCGCCTCCTGATAGTTGAGGCAATCGACCACCGAGAGCTGCAGCAGCGCAGTACCAAGCCCGAGGGCAGGGGAAGGAAGGGTTCCCCGAGGGAATAGCTATCGAGCTTCGGGGCAGTCTGAACACACTTTGCTCAGGACGCCGTGCCGTAAAAAGGAATTCCTTTCCCATTAAAGTTTCTCATTCAAGCTCCGATATTAGGCTTGAAAAGTAACTCCCACAGGGACTTCCACAGTTAGGAGGCCAAAAGCCGATGGTTTTCCTAGGCATAGAATCGCACAACATACCGTGTCCAAGAACAGACCGGACTTAGCGGCGGTACACCGATCCACCAGAGGAGGAGAAAACAGGATGAAGAAGAGATTCAAACTCGGCACGAAGCTTGTTCTGATCTTCCTGGCGGCGGGCCTGATGCCCATGCTCGGTACAGGGCTCTACAGCTATCTGAGAACCCAGTCTTCCTTCGAGGAAATGATCTTCGATCAGAACAGGCTTTACGTGGAGCAGAAGGCCAGGATGGTGGAGTTCTGGGTGAACCAGAAACTCTCCGAGGTAACAGGCATGCTGGCCATTCCGGGACTGTACGAGAACGTTTACAGCATGACCCTTCTGAAGCCCGACATGTCGGATCCGGTGTTCACCATGAAATACCTTGCCGTGGCCAAGCTCATGGACAAGTTCGTCAAGGACAAGGGATTCGGCAATGCCGCGGTGGCAAGAAAGGACGGACTGGTCATCTTCGACACCAATCAGAAGGAACGCTCGGGCGAGGGCAAGAACATCTCGGACAGGGCCTACTTCAAGGAGGCCGTAGCAGGCAAACCGGCCATAAGTCCGATATTCCATTCCCCCATAATCAACGAGCCCGTCATGGTCCTGGCAGGGCCCATATATCAGGAGGGAGACAAGGGGGATCTGCTTGGAGTGCTGGTGGTCACATTGCCGACCAGGCCCCTGTCCGATCTGATTTTGCAGGGGGCGGAGAGACTCGGGGAAGGCGGGGACACCTATCTGGTGAATCATGAAGGAGTTCTGGTCACCCCCTCCAGGAAATTTTCGGCCGACGAGGTGCTCAGGACCAGGGTGGAGACGGCTGCTGTCAAGGAAGTGGTGGAGAAAGGCCTGGCCCCGAAAAAGGCCGATCACATGGGCAACGTTGTGGCCCCCGACAGGCAGGGCAGGGAGATGCTGACCAGTTACTCCGTGGTCAAGATAGGCGAGAACCTCTATGGACTTCTGGCCGAGCAGGAGGCCAAGGCAGCCATGGCCGCCCTGGGGGAGATGAGGAACGTGACACTTTTGAGCGTGGCCCTGGCGGCCTTGGTGGTGGGACTGTGCGGTTTGTTGGTGGCCCGCTCCATTGCACGACCGATCACCAGGGTCGCCTCTAACCTGGCAGGGGCGACCGAGGAGACCGCCTCCGCAGCCACCCAGGTCTCCTCATCCAGTCAGTCTTTGGCCGAGGGGGCCTCTGAGCAGGCTGCCTCTTTGGAGGAGACATCATCTTCGCTGGAGGAGATGGCCTCCAT
>FWWM01011459.1_pt1 | contig 15166 bp, 15 predicted proteins | sample 2228351 | NCBI WGS metagenome assembly FWWM01 (sample SAMEA103939774, study PRJEB20133) | metagenome | reverse complement strand
AATAAATGAAAGAAATTTTAATTTTTTTTGTATTAATAATAGATAGTTAAAAATTATTTTGAAAGGAGGTGAAAAAAGTGAATAAAAAAACAATCGTTTTAACTGCTTTAGTTATCACTTTAGGATCAATGATGTTCATTCCTAAAAATACTGAAGCTTATAAAGGGGATCCTAATGTTAAAGGTCCTTACTATTCAGCTGAAAGACATGAGGCAATGACTAAAGCTTTTGCTAATAAGGACTATAATGCTTGGAAAAATTTAATGCAAGGTCGAGGCAGAGTAACTCAAGTAATCAACGAAAAAAACTTTGCTAAATTTGTTGAGGCGCATAACTTAGCATTAGCTGGTAAAATAAATGAAGCTAATAAAATTAGAGCAGAGTTAGGTTTAGGTTTAAGAAATGGTAGTGGACAAGGCTACGGAAGAATTAATCGTTAAAAAAATAATCAACTAACTCCCTGCTTTATTAAAGCAGGGAGTTAGATAATAATTAAAATATGAATACAAAAGATTTATCAGATGAAAAACTTGTTGAAATAATTTGTTATAAAGACAAGGAAGTTTTTAGCGAAATTATTAAAAGATATCAAAACAAGATTTTTAACTATGTTAACTATTTGACTCAAGATCAAGAAAAAACAAAAGAAATCGTTCAAGAAACTTTTATTAAATGCTATATAAATTTAAATGGATTTAACATTAAGAAAAAATTTAGTAGTTGGCTTTATCGAATTGCTCATAATGAAACAATGAATTTTTTTAATAAAAATAAGAAACAAATTTCTTTAAATGAAAAAATTAACTTAAGCGATGATTATAATATAGAAGAAGAGTTAGTTAAAAAAGAAATTAAAAAAAATTTAGAAAAATGTTTAGAAAAATTACCAATTATTTATAAAGAAACAATAATTTTATATTATTTAGAAGAAAGATCTTATGAAGAAATTAGCGATATTTTAAAAATACCAATCGGAACAGTTTCTGTCCGAATTAATCGTTCTAAAAGTTTACTTAAAAAAATATGTCAAAAATAAAATCTAAAAATAAAAAATCAAATATTGAAGATGTAGTGATGGAAAAAATTAAATCTGGAGAAATAAAAATGAAACCAAAAGTATATTTTTTCTTTGGTTCGTTATTAACATTTATTGCTCTTATCGGTTCAACTATAACAACGATATTTTTTACTAATATTATTTTTTTTCTTTTAAAAACTCACGGTCTTGGCGGTCAATTTAGACTACAACAAATGATTAATAACTTTCCTTGGTGGATTATCTTAATAACAATTTTAGGATTTATTTCTGGTATTTATTTATTAAAAAAATATGATTTTTCTTATAAAAAAAATTTTTTATTAATCATTTTAGGTTTTTTTAGCGCTGTTATTATTGCCGCTTGGTTAATTAACTATTTAGGTTTAAATGAAACCTGGTCAAGAAAAGGACCAATGAAAAAATTTTATCAAAGATTGAATCAAAAAAAATTTTATCCTTCACATCCTTTAAGAAAAAAATATCAATTTTATAAAAACTATTAAAATAAATATTAAAAACCCCGCCTTGCCGGGCGGGGTGTTTTTAACTTACCAATTTCTTGTTATTAATACTCAGGCATTGATGGCATTGCCGGGGCCGCTGATTCTTTTTTCTCTGGTAAATCAGTTATTAAAGCTTCAGTAGTTAAAATCATAGTTGCTACTGAAACTGAGTTTTGAACAGCCGTCCTAACAACTTTTAAAGGATCAATTATTCCTGCCTTAACCATATCAATTGGTTTAGCAGTTTCAACAGAATCTAAAGCTAATACATCAAAACCCATTCCTTGACTAGCAATCTCTCTAGCTTTAGCTAAAAGTTGACCAGCATCAATACCAGCATTTTCCATTAGTTTTTTAAATGGTGCCTCTAAAGCTTTTTTTACTAAATCATAAGCAATTTTTTCCTCAGTGGTTTTACCTAATTTTTCCGGATCCATTTTTTGACTAATATTTAATAAAGCAACTGCACCACCAGGAACAATTCCTTCTTCTAAAGCGGCTTTAGTAGCAGCTACCGCATCAATTGCTCTTTCTTTTTTATCTTTCATCTCAACCTCAGTAGCAGCTCCGACATTAATTACTGCTACTCCTCCAGATAACTTGGCTAATCTTTCTTGTAATTTTTCTTTATCAAATTCACTGGTAGTCTCAGCGATTTCTCTTTTAATTTGGGCAATTCTTGCCTCAATCTCTGATTTTTTACCTTTACCACCAATAATTGAGGTATTTTCTTTATCTGACTTTACTTTATCAGCTCGTCCACAATCTTCAATCTCTACATTTTCTAATTTCTTTCCTAAATCTTCAGAGATAACAGTTCCACCAGTTAAAATGGCAATATCTTGAAGCATCTCTTTTCTTCTATCTCCGAAACCTGGAGCTTTAACTACTAAAGCATTAAAAGTTCCTCTTAATTTATTAACTACTAAAGTTGCTAAGGCTTCACCCTCAACTTCATCAGCAATAATCACTAAGTTTTTAGAAACCTTAACAAACTTTTCTAAAAATGGTAATAGCTCAGAAATTGAGGAAATTTTTTTATCTGTAATTAAAATATACGGATCCTCAATTTCAGCTATCATTCTATCTGGATCTGTAACTAAATAAGGTGAAGCAAAACCTCGATCAAATTGCATTCCTTCTTTATGATCAACCGTGGTTTCTAATCCTTTTCCTTCCTCAACAGTCACTACTCCATCTTTTCCACCAACTGCTTTTAAAGCATCAGCAATAATTTTTCCTAAATTAGGATCACCTGCTGAAATAGTGGCGACAGATGAAGCATCTTCAATATCAATTTTTTTAGAAGCTTTTTTTAACTCATCAACTACATATTTTGAAGCTTTTTCTAAACCTCTTTGAAGCATCATCGGATTAACTCCAGCAGTAATCATCTTAATTCCTTCTTGGACTAATGATTGAGCTAAAACTGTAGCAGTAGTTGTACCATCTCCGGCAACATCAGCTGTTTTTGAAGCTGCTTCTTTAACTAGTTGAGCACCCATATTTTCAAATTGGTCTTCTAATTCTATCTCTTTTGCTACTGAAACGCCATCATGAACAACATTTGGTGCTCCCCATTTTTTATCTAACGCAACATTTCGGCCCTTTGGACCTAAAGTAGTTGCTACTGCATTAGCTAATTTATTAACACCATCAAGAAGTTTTTTTCGAGCTTCTGCTCCGTATTTAATTTGTTTTGCCATAGTTTTTTAAAATAAACTTATAATGATTTATTCGACAATTGCCATAATGTCTTTTTGTTCAATTAAAAGCCATTCTTCCATACCAACCTTAACTTCATTGCCACCCCATTTTTTGTATAAAACTTTATCACCTACTTTAACAACCATTTTTTGAGATTTTTTATCACCGCAACCACAATCATCACAACAACTATCACCTGTTCCAACTGCCATTACCTCACCAATTTGAGGTTTTTCTTTTGCAGTATCAGGTAAAACTATTCCCGAAGGAGTTTTTGTCTCTCCTTCTAAAGGTTTGATTAAAACATAATCAAAAAGTGGTTTGATGTTGATATTTGACTTTGCCATAGTTCTTTAAAATTTTAAACTTGTAATTAACTAATAATTTTTTTATGATGAAAATATAACTAATTTTTTTTTCTTTGTCAAGAGGAATTTATCAATTAAACATTTTATCTGCTAATAAAATGGATAATCAAAATTTATTGTCAGAAATAGAAAAAATTAGAACTCTTTTGCACTCAAAAGATTTGCCTGCTAATCTGCTAGAAAAAGCTGAAAAACAAATCGAAAGAATTTCTTTATCAATAAAATTTGGAGGAAACTTAAGTCAAATTGATATGGTTGAAAAGTATATTGACTGGCTTGTCAATCTTCCTTGGTTTAACAAAACTGAAGATATTTTAGATATTAATTTAGCTAAAAAAATCTTGGATAAAAATCATTATGGGTTAGAAAAAATCAAACAAAGAGTTTTAGAATATTTATCAATTTTAATTCTTCAAAAACAAAAAAAACCTGAAGAAAACTATCGAGCGCCAATTCTTTTTTTTGTTGGTCTAGCCGGTACTGGCAAAACTACTTTTGCCATATCAATTGCCGAAGCTTTAGGAAAAAAATTTGTCCGGATTCCTTTTGGAGGACTATCTTCTGCTTTAGATCTTCGCGGTCAAGCAAAAACCAATCCTCATGCTGAACCTGGTATGATTATTAGAGCTTTAAGACGAGTTAACGTAAAAAATCCGGTAATTTTATTAGATGAATTAGATAGAATTACTCCTGAATCAAGAGCCGCTATTATGGGTGTACTAATTGAGCTTTTAGACCCTAATCAAAACAATAACTTTACTGATTATTTTATTGACTATCCTTTCGATCTATCTCAGGTTTTATTTATTGCTACTGCCAATAATACTAATAATATCTCAACCGCTGTCATGGATAGGCTTGAAGTAATTCAAATGCCCTCTTATACTGATGATGAAAAAATTCATATTGCCAAAAACTATGTTTTACCAAAATATCTTAAAAATGTTGGTTTAACTGAAGAAAATATTAAAATAGATGACAATTTATGGCCAAAAATTACTCGTCCTCTAGGTTTTGATGCGGGAATAAGAACTTTAGAAAGAACAATTGAAGGAATTGTCAGAAAAGTTGCCTTAAAAATCGTCTCTGGTCAAGGAAAAAGTTTTTACATAAACGAAAACAATATTAAAGAATATTTAATGTAAAAACAATTAAAACGTAAAACTTGGAACGTAAAACTTTAAACATCTAACTTTAATCTTTAAAAACTACGAATTTCATTAATTTTCATAAAATTTATTCATTTCCAGCGTTTTCTGCCAATTGGCTTGGACACCTCCAGGGTGTCAGAAAGATGACTACAACAAGTTAAATATAAACAAAAATAAAGATTTTTAATAACTTTATAAATTAACTTTTCAACATTTCAACATTTTAACTATTGTTAAATTGCTAAATTGTTATATTTATTTAATTTTTTTAGTTATATTTATAACTCGTAAAGAGTAATGTTCTAACATTTTACGGTTTTAAATTGTAGTTTTGAGTTTTGAGATTTGAGTCTTGGGTTTTTATTATATGATTTTAGATTTTTTTCATCCTTTTATATTACCTAAGGGTCGAAAATAAGCAATGGGTTTTGATAAATCTGCTTTATTAACAGTATTAATTACTTCATTAATATCCTTATACGCCATTCCCGCTTCTTCAGCCAAACCAGAAAAAGAAGGTGATCTTACGTAAATCTCTTTTTTTAACATTTCCTGCCATAACTTTTCTCCTCTAACAATTTTTTTTGCTTTCTCCCTTGACATGATCCTTCCTGATCCATGAGCGGTTGATCCATAACTTTTAACTAATGATTTTTCATTTCCCTCAAGCAAATAACTGCCTGTTTCCATTGAACCACCAATAATTACCGGCTGACCTGGAAAAGACCTTGTTGCTCCTTTTCGATGAACAAACACTCTCTTTTTTTTATTTAATTTTGAAATATAATGTACTTCCCATTTGCCTATGTTATGAGCAACATCATAAATTAATCTCATTGAATAATTTTCCGCTTTTTTTCCTAAAACTTTTTCAAAAACTTCTCTTACTTTATGAGTAATTGCCTCTCTGTTAACAAAAGCAAAATTAGCGGCTGATGACATTGCTTGAATGTAATTTTTTGATATCTTAGAATTTATCGGCGCACAAACTAACTGCCAATCTTTTAATTTTAATTTAAAATTATCGGCTTCTTTTTTAAATATTTTTAGGTAATCGCTACAAACTTGATGACCAAAACCTCTTGAACCACAATGTATCATTATTCCTATTTGCCCTTCTTGAAATATTTGATATTTTTTTGCTAATTCTTGATTATGAATTTTTTCTACTCTTTGAATTTCTAAATAATGATTTCCTGATCCTAAAGTGGCTAATTGATCTATGCCTCTTTTTATTGCTTCTTTGGAAACTGATTGAAAATTAGCTCCTTTTATACATCCATTTTCTTCAATGTGATCTAAATCTTTCTTCCAACCAACATTGAAATGATTTATTAAATAAGAAACTCCATTTTCTACCAATTTTTTTAACTGATCTTTATTAATTTTTAAAAAACCTTTTTTCGCTAAACCTGTAGGAACTTCTTCATATAATTTATCAACTAATTTTTTAATATATTTTTTAATTTCTTTATAAGTTAAATTAGTCATTATAAGCCGCATACCGCAATTTATATCATAGCCAATTGCGCCCGGAGAAATATATCCTTTATTTTCATCCATTACAAAAACAGTTCCAATTGGCGCCCCATAACCTACATGAGAATCAGGCATAAGACAAACAAAATCAACCAAACCTGGTAAACAAGCTACATTTAAGATTTGATTAAATACACCTTCTTCTAATTGTTGAAAAATTTTTTCTGAAGCGAATATTTTTATTGGTTGTCTATTTTCTTCACCGTCAATTAAATATTCACACGAAGAGACTTTTCTTATTGGTAAATCATTTCTTATCATAAGGCGGAGGTGAGAGGATTTGAACCTCTGATCCGCCATTTAAGGCAGATACCGCTTTTCGAGAGCGGCCCGTTCAACCACTCCGGCACACCTCCAAAAACTAAAGTTAATTTTACCAAAACAGATTGTTAAAATCTTATTTTTAGAGTAAAATTAATATAATTTTGACGTATTGGCGAAGTGGAAACGCAGCTGTCTATCCCAGAACCTCTTAACAAAAGGCTTGGTGGCGAAGTGGAAACGCAGCTGTCTGCAAAACAGCTATGCAGGGGTTCGATTCCCCTCCAAGCCTCAATTTTATTTTAGAAGTCGGGATTCTGAAGTCGTATTTCGACAAAGTCGGAAACGTACTTTACAGAAAAAACAGCGATGCGCCGGTTCGATTCCGACACACGCCTCTAATAATTTTTTGGAGAGGTGGCAGAGTGGTTGATTGCACAGGTCTTGAAAACCTGCATCCGCTTCACGGCGGATCGGGGGTTCGAATCCCCCCCTCTCCGCTAAAAAATGTTATCTATTATTTTATTATCAATAATTGGTTTAATTGATTCTATTTATCTAACAATAGAGCACTATTCAAAGACGTCTCCTTTTTGTCCTCTTTATCCTATACCAATTTTAAACATTGTCAATGATTGTGGACGAGTTTTAAAAAGTTCTTATTCAGAGATTTTTGGTATTCCTTTAGCTTTAATTGGTATTTTCAATTATGGATTAATTTTAGTAATCGTTCTATATCTAACTTTTAAAAATAATAAATTAATAAAATGGCTTTTAATTATTCAATCAACTTTAAGTTTTCTCGCTTCTTTATATTTTATGTATTTACAGATAATTATTATTCAATCAATATGTATGTACTGTACTTTATCTGCCATTATTAGTACTCTTATTTTTCTTTATACACATAAAAAATTTAATCAAGAAAAATTTGAACTACATTTATTAATCTATCAATTAACCTATCAATATATTATTAAGCCAATCTTATTTTTATTCGATCCTGAGTTTATTCATGAAAAAATGATTTTATTGGGAAAAGTTATTGCTAAAACTCCCCTAATTTATTTAATTAAAACAAAATTCGAATACCATCATCCTTTATTAGAAAAAAAACTAGCTGGAATTACTTTTAAAACTCCTGTTGGTTTGGCAGCTGGTTTTGATTATAATGCCGATTTAATCAATGTTTTACCTAATTTAGACTTTGGTTTTCATACTGTAGGAACAATTACTAATTTACCTTATGAAGGTAATCCAAAACCTCGTCTTGGTCGTCTACCAAAATCAAAGTCTTTAATGGTAAATAAAGGCTTTAAAAATATTGGTGTGGAAAAAATAATTGAAAAATTAAAAAATAAAACTTTTAAGATTCCCTTAGGAATTAGTATCGGTGTCTCGAATAATAAAAAAATCAAAACTATTAATCAAGCTGTTAATGATATCTATCAAGCTTTTTATAAAATTGAAAAAGCTAAAATAAAAAACAGTTATTATGAATTAAATATTTCTTGTCCTAATTTATTAAACTTAAAAAATTTAGATTTTTATACGGCAAAAAACTTAAATCTTCTTTTAAAAAAATTAAAAAAATTAAACTTAAAAAAACCTGTCTTTGTCAAAATGCCAATCTCTATTAGTAATCAACAGTTTGATAATCTTTTAAAAACTATTATTAAATATCAATTTATTAAAGGAGTAATTATCGGTAATCTTCAAAAAGATAGAAATAACGAATTTTTAGATAAACAAGAATTAAAAAAATATCCTATTGGAAATTTTTCTGGTAAACCATGTGAAAAAAGATCTAATGAGTTAATTATTTATACTCATAAAAAATACAAAAATAAATTAATAATCATTGGTTGCGGAGGTGTTTTTTCTTTCAAGGACGCTTTGAAAAAAATTAAATTAGGAGCTAACTTAATTCAATTAATTACTGGTATGATTTATCAGGGTCCACAATTAATTGCTCAAATTAATTTAGAATTAAAAAAATATTATGAAGACCATTAATCAAATCTCAGCTGGAGGAATTGTTTATAAAAAAGATAAAAATAATCAATATTTATGGTTGATTTGTCAACATTCTCAACATAAAGGTTGGGTTTTTCCTAAAGGATTGGTTGGAGATATTAATCCTAATGAAGATAAAATTGAAACCGCTCTAAGAGAAGTTGAAGAAGAAGGTGGAATTAAAGCAAAAATAATTGATAATAACCCAGTTATAACTCAATATCAATATATATACGAAAATAGTCTTTATAAAAAAACTGTTTTCTATTATTTAATGGAGTATATTTCCGGTGATCCGAAAAATCATGATTGGGAGATGAGCGATGCGAAGTTTGTCACCACGAAAGAAGCTTTAAAAACCTTAACTTATTCATCTGAAAAAAAAGCTTTTCAAGAAATATTAAAAAAAATAAATTTATTTAATAAATGAATAAAAAAAATTATTTAGATCTGATTAAGTATAATGTGTTATTATCTTTAATATTATTTATTTCTACTTCGTTTTATTTTCAATCTCTTGCTCCTAATTATTTTAATTTTAATGAATTTACAATCTCAGAATTAAGTTATTTTTTAACGAATGAAAAACTTAGTTATTTTAATTTAATGTTTTTTATTAAGGCTTTTCTTGATTTAGGTTTTGCTTATTATTTAAAAAAATTCTTTCAATTAAAACTATTAAGTATAGAATTTTTTAGTTTGTTACTTGCTATTTTATCTTTTGGTTTACTTGGATTTTTTTCTTCATCTGAAAATAAATCAATCCATATGTTTTTTGTTGTCATTCTTTTTTTATCATTTACTTTATTTCAATTTCTTATTTCAAAACTAACTAAGAATCAAAATTTTGTTAAAATAACAAAGTTTTTTATTTTAATTCAAGCATTTATTTCTATCTTATTTATTCTGACAAACAATATAAATGGCATTTTTGAGATCATCTACATGATTATTATCTTTTTTTGGTTAAGTATTTTTATAAGAAAGTTTTTGAAGTGATTCTTTTAAATAAAAAATGAGCGGGCGAAGGGAATTGAACCCTCTGTCTTCTCCTTGGCAAGGAGACGTTTTGCCGGTAAACTACGCCCGCAATTTAATAATTATTTTATCAAAATTTCTATATTTTTGATTTTTGAATTCTGATTTTTGATATTTATATAGTGCGTCCGCTTGGATTCGAACCAAGGACATCCACTTTATAAGAGTGGCGCTCTACCGCTGAGCTACGGACGCATATACCTTAAAATTATAACAAAAAATAAACTTTTTGGATAAAATTATGATATGGAAAAAATAATTTTAATTTATATCACCAATCCTTCAAAAAAAGTCGCTAAAAAAATTGCCAAACATCTAATTTCAAAAAAATTAATTGCCTGTGCTAATATCTACAATATTAACAGTCTTTATCCATGGAAAAATAAATTAACTGATGATAAAGAAGTTGTTTTAATTGGAAAAACTTTAGAGGAAAAATTTGAAAAACTAAAACAAGAAGTAGAAAACCAACACCCCTACTCAATCCCCTGCATTATCAAAATTCCTGTTGAGGTGAATAAAAAGTATTTTGAGTGGGTAAGAGAGGTTTTAAAGTAATTTTTAGTGGACCGAAGGAGACTTGAACTCCCAACCTCTGCAATGCGAATGCAGCGCTCTACCATTGAGCTATCGGCCCAAAGATATATTGTGCGTCTGACAGGAATCGAACCTGTATCTTGGGTTCCGGAAACCCACATTCTATCCATTAAACTACAGACGCTTCCTGAAAGACGCAATATTAGATAAATAAAATTATTAAGATTATTATAGCAAGAAGAATCCGATAAATGCCGAAAATTATTAAATTATTGTTTTTTAAATAATTAATTAACCATTTAACTGAAAAATAAGCAGTGATAAAAGAAATAACAAATCCAACAATTAATAAATTTAAATAATTTAGGTTACTTAAAAACAACTCTTTTGACTTGTATAAATCTAAAATTGAGGCGGCAAAAATTGTCGGAATCGCTAACAAAAACGAATATTTAGCTGAATCTTCTCTTTTAAATCCTAAAATCATCATTGTTAAAATCACCGCTCCGGCTCGAGAAACCCCAGGAACAATCGCTAAAGACTGACCTAGACCAATTAAAAAAGCATAAAAAATATTAATTTTTTTAATCTCTAAAAACTTTGTTTTTTTCTTAAAAACTAACTCTTCAAAAATAATAAATAATAATCCAACAAAAAATAAGGAAAAAACAATTAGAAAAGTTGATTCAAAAAAAACAGATTTAATTAATTTATGAAATAAAAAACCAATTAATGCTGTTGGTAAAAACGAGATTAACAAAAATTTAATTAACCAAAAGTTACTTTTTAAAAAAGAAAAAAACATAAAAATTACTGATAAAATCGCTCCACTTTGAATTACTACCTCAAGCATTTTAATAAAATCATTTTGTGGTATTCGAAGAATTTTCGTGGTTAAAATTAAATGGGCAGTTGAAGAAATTGGTAAAAACTCAGTAATTCCCTCAACCAATCCTAAAATAATCGCATCAATAAAACTCATTTATTTATTATAATAATAAAAAACTAAATATGACATCATTAAAAAATTTAAAAGTTGCCATTGTTCATGATCAACTGTCTGAATTTGGAGGAGCAGAAAAAGTTTTAGTTGTTTTAAAAGAAATCTTTCCTCAAGCAGAAGTATTTACTACTGTTTACAATGATAAAAAATTAGGACCTTTTAAAAAACTAATCTCTCAATGGAAAGTTCATGTTTCTTGGTTTGGAAAAATTCCTTTTATTAAAAATTTTTATTCTCCTTTTCGATTTTTAACCCCTTTAATTTGGGAAAGTTTTAATTTTTCAAAATATGATTTAGTGATTTCCTCATCTGGTAGTTGGATGTCCAAAGGTGTAAAAACTAAAAAACCTACTCTTCATATCTCATATATTCATCATCCACCACGCTATCTATATGGATATGAAACTGCGATTGAATGGCAAAAATACACTTTAATAAAAATATACGCATTAATCGTAAATCATTTTTTAAGAATGTGGGACTTTCAATCTTCTCAAAGACCAGATTTTTTAATTGCTAACTCAATTGAAACTAAAAAACGAATAGAAAAATTTTATCGACGACAATCAACAGTAATTTACCCACCAGTAGAAATTCCAAAAAAAATTAATCTTAATTTAAATAACAATAACTACTATATCACTGTTTCACGATTAGCACGAGCAAAACATGTTAATATCTTAATTGAAGCTGCTAATATTTTTGGTTTTAATTTAAAAATTATTGGTACTGGTCGGGATGAAAAATATCTAAAATCACTAGCTAATAAAAATATTGAATTTTTAGGAAACCTTGATGATAAAACCAAAAATCAACTCTATCAAAATGCTAAAGCTTTTTTATTTGCTTCAGTTGATGAAGAATTTGGTATCGCTCCGGTTGAAGCAATGGGACATGGCTTACCAGTGATTGCCTACAACTCTGGCGGTATTCCTGAATATTTAAAAAATAATTATAACGGTTTTCTTTATAACCAACTAACTCCTCAAAGTCTTATTGAAAAAATTAAAATTTTTGAAAAATTAAATAATAAACAGATGTTGCAAATGAAAAAAAATGCTCGAAAAACCGCAAAAAGATTCTCTAAAGAAATATTTAAAAAGAAAATTATTAACTTTGTAAATATAAAAATTAAAAAATATTTTAAATTTTAATTTTTAATTTTAATTTTTTTTCATGCCAGAACTTCCAGAAGTCGAAACCATTAAAAGAAATATCAAGTCAAATATTTTAGGAAAAACAATTTCCCAAATAGAGATATTATCGAAAAAAAATTTTATTGGAGATAAAAAAAATATTATCGGATCAAAAATAACTTCTATTAAAAGATACGGAAAGGTGTTGGTCTTTAAACTTTATAAACCTGATAAACTTTCTAACTTTCTTAATATTCATTTTAAACTTACCGGTCAACTACTTTATACAAAAAATATAAACAATGCTATTTACAAAAATAATATTCCTTTTACGAAAACTAATAAAATGCCAGGAAAAACTACCAGAGTAATTATTATTTTTCAAGATAATAGTGGATTGTTTTTTAATGATTTAAGAAAATTTGGTTGGATGAAAATCACAAATAAACCTTTAAAACCAAAAGGTATAGATGTTTTATCAAAAAAATTCACAATAAACAAACTATCTCAAATAGTTTCATTTAGCTCCCGACCAATTAAACTAGTTTTGATGGATCAAGATTTAATTACTGGAATTGGCAATATTTACGCCAATGACTCGCTTTTTGTTGCTAAAATTCATCCACTTCGATCTGCTAATTCATTAAAAAAACAAGAAATTAAAAAACTTCATCAAGCTATTATACTAGAAATTAAAAAAGGCATCAAAGATCAAGGTTCATCAGGCGCTGATGAGGCTTTTATCTTACCTGATGGATCAAAAGGAAAGCATCAAAGAAACTTTTTAGTTTATCAACGTGAAAATCAACCCTGCCTAAAATGTCAAACTAAAATTAAAAGAATTAAACATCATGGTCGAAGTTCTTTTTATTGTCCAAAATGTCAGATAGATTTAATAAAAAACTATAATTTTAGATTAAATACTAAATATCAAAAATCAAAATTCAAAAATTAAAAATACAAATCAAAATCCAAAGAGTATGAAATATAAAATCGGTTATAAGATTGTAATAAAAATAAATTAAAAATAAGATATCAAAATTCAAAATCACAAAACAAAATCAAAAAAAAGAATGAGGTATTAAACATCAAACATCAATCTTCATAATCAAACTTCAATTTTCAATCTTCAATCTTCAAACGCAATTATTTTTTTTATTGTTAAATTGTTGAATTGTTGAGTTATTATTTTATTTAATTTTTAATTGTTGATTTTTAATTGTAATTTTAGATTTTAAATTTTGAATTTTTAATTATTTTTATTAATTTTCAGAGCCTTGTACCAATTCGCCTGACACCTTCGGGGTGTCGCCGAGTTGGCTAAAACAAGCTAAAAAACATCAAAAATTGAAATTTTTAATAGGTTTAATTTCTTTTAAATCACAACACACAACTCGTAATGAATATTATTCGTATCTTATTGCCTCAATAGGAGAAAGGTTAGCTGCTTTTTTCGCTGGAAAAACTCCAAAAAATATTCCAATTAATGAAGATACTAAAATTGCCATTAAAACTGCAAAAATATCTATTATTACTGGAAAAAAGAAATTAATTATATAAGCCAAACCATATGATAAAAGTAATCCTAATATTCCGCCAACCAAAGATAGAATTACTGATTCAGTTAAAAACTGAAATAATATATCTTTTTCTAAAGCGCCTATTGCTCTTCTTATACCAATCTCACGAGTTCTCTCTGAAACGGAAACATACATAATATTCATAATTCCAATACCACCAACAATTAAAGAAATTGCTCCAATTCCAACTAAAATCATATTTAAAACTGAAAATATTGATTGAATTGTATTTAAAATTTCTTTAGAATCAGCTACAGAAAAATTATCTTTATTATATCTTTTTAACATTACTTCATTAATTTCGCTTTTTAAATTTTCTATTTCTTTATCTGTTTTTGCTTGTAATAAGAATATACTAAAATCTTTTTTTCCTAAAATATTAAAAATAGTTTTATAAGGTATATAAACAAAAAGGTCAAAATTAGGTCCTCCCAATCCACCTCCACCTTTTTTCTTTAATACACCAATTACTTTAAAAGATTGATTTTCAATCCTTACTTTTTGACCAATCGCTAAATCTACATCGCCAAAAATCTTTTCAGCTATTTCATATCCTAAAACTACTATTTTTGCTTTTTTATCAATATCTTTTTTCTTAAAAATTTCCCCTTCAATAGGGGTTAAACCCCTAACAGTAAAAATATCTTCAGTGGTCGCATACAAAGTAGCTGATTCTTCTTTTTCTAAAGCCTTAACAAAAATTGATTTTTGAAAAACTGGAACTATAGCTTGAGAAGATTTAACTTTTTTTAAACTATTTAAATCTTTTTCATCAAAGGTCAAACTAGTTCTTACGCTTGAAAATCCTCCAGAACGATTAAAAACTTGTCCAGGTACAACAAAAACTAAATTACTACCCAAGCTATCAAATTGATCAGCAATATACTTCTTCAATCCCAAACCAAAAGCCAACAACAATACAACTGACATTACCCCAATAATAATTCCTAAAGTTGTTAAAAATGCTCTTAATTTATTTCTTAATAAATCTGATATTGCTGATTTTATTAAAAGTAATAGATACATATTTTTAAATTAATTAATAATTTCACCATCTTTAATTTTTATTCTTCTTTTAGCTCTTTTAGCAATTTCTAAATCATGAGTTACTATAATTACTGTTCTTTTTTCCTCTAAATTTAATTTTTCTAAAAGTTCCAAAACAATCTGTCCATTTTTACTATCTAAATTACCAGTTGGTTCATCAGCTAAAATAATTGGCGGGTCCATAATCAAGGCTCGGGCGATTGCTACTCGTTGTTGTTGACCTCCTGATAATTTATTAGGA